>Ga0070708_100000305_pt1 | contig 36798 bp, 28 predicted proteins | sample KBSK5503metaG_FD_65469 | JGI IMG/M metagenome (GOLD analysis project Ga0070708, IMG submission 65469) | Corn, switchgrass and miscanthus rhizosphere microbial communities from Kellogg Biological Station, Michigan, USA - KBS K5-50-3 metaG | ecosystem: Host-associated > Plants > Roots >... | reverse complement strand
GTTTTGCGCCTCAGGCTAGCGCGGAGGGTTGGAGGCCAGGCGCTTCGCCGCGGCGGCGGCATCGGGATGGTCGCTCTGGATGCTGGCGGCGCGCTGGTACTCCGACTGCGCATCGCCCAGCTTGTGCTGAGCCTCGTAGAGCTGTCCGAGGGCGTAGTGGGGCTCGGCGAAATTCGGATCGACCCTGGCCGATGCCTTGAAGGACTCCGCGGCCTTCTGGACCTCGCCTCGCTGGTATTGCGCGTGGCCGAGGTAGAGCAGCGCCAGTGGATGGCGCGGGTCGGCCACCAGCACATCCCGCAGCACCTTGATCGCCCGCTCGAAATCCCCGCCTCGCGCGTAGAGCGAGCCAAGCTCTGCCTTGGCCTCGAGCTGGGTGGGATCTTTTTCCACCACCTGCTCGAGCTCCTGTACCGCCAGGTCCGGCCGGCCCCGGCGCGAATGGACAACCCCCAACCTCGCCAGGGTGGAGGCGTCTTGCGGATCCGCCTGCAATGCCCGGGCGAGGGCCTTTTCCGCCGCCTCGTAATGGCCGGTGGTCAGGTAGAGGTCTGCCAGCCCGAGCAGCGCCGGCCGATGCTCCGGCGCCTCCTTGAGGACCTTCTGGAACAGCGGCTCGGCCTTGGCCGCGACGTGCTTCTTGGTGTAGGTACGCGCCAGATCGAGCTCGGCGTCGATGCCCGGCTCGAGCTGAAGTCGCTTGTCGTACTCGGCGAGCCCTCGGTCGATGTCCCCGGTGGCGACGAACGCCTCGGCCAGGGCCGCGTGCACCGAGGAATCGCCGGGAAACGCGTCCACGGCCCCGCGCAGCGTCTGGAGCGCCTGCTCCGGCCTGTCCTGACCGAGGTAGGCCAGGGCCAGGCCGCGGTAGGCCTGGCTGTTCGGGCGACCGTCGTCCTTGCTCATCGCCACCGCCTTCTTGAACGCCTCGGCGGCTCGGTCGTTCTTACCCTGGCGCAGGTAGATCTCCCCCAACTGGGTGTAGGGACCGCTGGCGCGGCGGGGCTCGAGGGCGAGCGCCTTTTCGAAGTGCTGGGTGGCGAGTTGGTTCTTCCCCATCCGGAAATAGGAGAGCCCGAGGTTGAAGTGGGCCTCGGCGTAGTTCGGGTCGCTTTCGATCGCCTTCTTGAACTCCGCGGAGGCGCGCGGGTGATCTCCGAGGGCGTCGAACGCCACGCCCAGGTTGTTGTGCGCGGGAGAGTGCTTCGGATTCACCGCGACCGTCCTCTGGAATTCGCCGATCGCCCCATTCGCGTTTCCCTCGCGCATCAGGATCACGCCGAGGTTGTAGTGGGCTTCGGTTTCCCCCAGGCTGCTCTTCGCCGCGGCGGCGAGGATCTCCTTGGCCTGGCCGTAGAGCCCCTTGTCGGCCAGCGCCTTGCCCAGGTTCACCTGGGCCTCGACGAGCTGGGGATTGATCCGCAACGCCTCCCGGTAGGAGGCCATCGCCGCCTCCAGCTTGCCCCGCTTGTGGAGCGCCTCGCCGAGGTTGAACCGCAGCTCGGCATCGTTCGGGGAAAGCTCCACCGCCTTGGTGTACTGCTCGATCGCCACGTCGGTCTCATCGAGCAGGCGCGCGAGCAAACCGCGCTCCGCCCGCAGCGCCGCGTCGTAGGGAACGGCCGCGATCGCCCCGTCGAGAATCGCCTTCGCCTGCTCCGCCTGGCCGGAGAGACGAAGCGCCTTGGAGAGAAGAATCTTGCCGTCGATCGCCTCCGGGTCTTTTTGCACCAGCGCCCGTAGCGGCCCGACCGCCTTCGCCGCCTCGCCGAGCGCGAGATAAGCAAGCCCGAGGCGATAGAGGGCCTGGGTATCGTCGGGCGCCTGTTGCACCCGCGCCGCTTCCAGCGCGGCCGCGCGCTTGAGCGCGTCGTGCTCCACCGTGGCCCCGGAGCAAAGCTGGATCAGAAGAAGGCCGGCGCCGATCATCGCTCACTCCACATACGGGCTCGCGCGGGCGTCGAACGTCTTTTTCGCCAGGACCGTCCTGCGCTTTTCCCAGTCCGTCTTTGCCGCGTCGGCCTTCTGCTGCTTCTCCTTGATCTCCTTGCGGTGACCGGCGACCTCCGCTTCGCAGCTCTTCACCTGTTTCTCGAAGCTCTCCGGGCTCAGGCCTTCCGACCCCTTCACCTTCGCCTTGCGGGCGACGTTGACCCGGGCCAGCTCGAAGCGCTCGCGGGCGCAGCCCAGCTCGATTTCTTGAAGGCTCTCGTTGGCCACATTGACTCGCTGGCGCGCTCGCAGGAATTCCACCCGCGCGTCCGCTTCCTCGACCGCGAGCTGGGACACCTCCCTCGATGAAGGGTCCTTGGCGTCGCCGACCTCGTCCTTCGCCGAGGAGCGGCGGTCCTTGGCGCGCCGGATCGCGTCTCGGGTGCGCGAAACCTCGTTTCCCGCCTCGTCCAGGTGATCCACCGCGAGGGCGAGCTCGTTTTCCGCTTCGAGAAGCTCGATCCGGCTCTCGTAGGGCAGCTTTTCGAGCACGTCGTTGGGAACCCGCCTGGCGCCGCAGCCGCCGACGACGAGGGCCAGCAACGCCAGCGATGCCAAGGGAAGCTCGACGCGGAAGGAAGTCGCTCTCATTGGACGCTCGCTCCGAAGTCGCCGTAGACGGTTCGCCCGGAGGCGAAGGTCGTGCCTTCGGCGAAGGTGATGGAAAAATTCCCGCCCACTGTTTGGCCCACGCTGGGTGACGCGTTGAAATTCAAGTGGCCGAGCAACAGGGGCGGGAAACTGGTTCGCGGATCGTTGAGCACGTTCCGCGTGATCGTGCCGCGTTGGGTGCCGTCGGGCAGCGCCTCGGCGAGATCGAAATGGAGTGCATTGGGGCTGGTGCCGGCCCGCTTGGCGCCGACCTGGAGGATGACGTTCTGACCGCCGCCGATCGGTTGGATGAATCGGACCACCATCTCGTCCGTGCTGACCGACGCGTTCGACTTCGAGTAGTGCAGATCGAGCACCGTGCTCAGGCTTCCCTCCAGCTGCTGGCCTCCGCAGCCAAAGCAACCGGTGAGAAGCAGCGCGGCGATGATCATCCGGGTTAGCGACAGGCTTTCCATTCGGGGTCCAAGTCCGGCCCAGACAGAGAAGAAACTTCCTTCAGCAGCGTCAGCTCGCGTTTGGCGCCGTCGTGATCTCCGAAGCGGCAGCGCAGCGCGGCGAGGTTGGCGCGGGCCTTGTCAAAGGTGGGATCGGTGTCGAGCGCCTTGCCGTAGGCGGACCGGGCCCCCATCGCGTCGCCCTGCAGCAGCAGCGCCACGCCGAGCGCATTGTGGGCGGTGGGCCGGTTGTCCTGAAGTTCGCTGGCCCGGCCGAGGGTCAGCTGGGCCATCGGGAGCTGGCGGGCCTGGAGATACGCGATCCCCAGCGCCTCGAGGGTGTTCGCATCGAGCGCCGCTTCGGCCTTGCGGCGAAGGTCCTCCGCCCCCGAGCCCAGGGTGCCTGGGGAGGGCGTGGCGATGGGAGACTTCGCCGATTCGGTGCGATCCCGGCAGGCGAGCACGGCGGGGGTGAACACCTCGAGCGAAACCGCCCGGGACAGGCAGGCCTTGAACGCGCCGTCCGCGCGCTCCTTGAGCGGCGCGACCTGCCCTTTGAGCGCGTTGCGGAACTGCAGCGCCTCGGCGGCGGAGAGGCCCGCGGGAGGAGCGGTGGACTCGACGGTTTCGGCCAGGTGCTGGTAGGCGAGCCCGAGCCGCCACAGCGAGGCGACCGCCCACTCCGGAGCGCCCATCTGCGCGGCCTGGGTGTACACGCTCTCCAACTGCTGGACCATCGAGACTTTTTGTTCGACTTCGCTGGCGGGCAGCTGCTTGTAGCTGCGGAAGAGGACCTCGCCGAGGTACCAGAGGCCCTTGGCGGCCTCCTCGCTCTGGCCCTTCGGTCCCTGGGTGACCGAAGAGAGCAGGCGGATCAACGCGTCGGGCTTCTCGCCTGGGCTGGCGGCGGTTGCCTCGGCGATCACCGCCGCGGCCCCGGCGTTGTGCTTGTCCAGGCGGAGCGCCTGCTCGGCGGCGGCGCGCGCCTTGCCGACCTCGTTGTTCTTCAGCCGCGCATCGGCGAGGGCGACCAGCACCTCGGCCTTGCGCGCCCCGGATGAATCCGCCGCCGCCTCCAGATCGCGGATCGCCTCTTTGTACTGGTGCAGCGCGATCCGGAGCCGGGACGCGGACAGCCAGGCCTCGGTCCCGGTGTTGTCCGCCCCGAGCTTGAGGCCCACCTGCTCGAACCATCCGGCCGCCTCGTCGAAGTGGGCACCCTCGGCGCAGTGCCGCGCCAGGGAGAGCAGCACGTCGGAGCCGTACTGCGACCTGGGATATTCGGCGACGATCTTCGCGCCCAGCTCCCTCTCCTTGGCCAGGTCCCGCTTTTCGCGGGCCGCGCTGAAGGCGCCGTAGAGCGCCTTTTCGCCGATCTCCTTGCCCTTGTTCTCGTCGGCGACCTTGAGCAGCCCCTCGACCACGTCTCCGGTCTCCTCGGAGCTCTTCAACGCCAACTCCCCCAATGCCTCGGAGCGGCTCTCGCTCAGGATCTTTCGCACCTCCCCCTGGAAGGCGGCGGGCAGCCTTGAGGCGAGAAACTTCTTCCCCGTCTCGTCGATGCCCTTGAAGTCGTTGCGCTGCCGGAGCGAATCCAGCGCCAGGCTGCCGGCGCTGGCGGCGTCCTTGTTGTCCGGATTGGCGAGCGCGAAGGCGGTGAAGAGCTCGGCGCTCTTCTCGTAGTCCCCGTCCTCGTAGAAGGCCCGCGCGATGTTGAACTTCACCTGCACCGCGTGCTCGCTCTTCGGATAGCGGCCGACGTAGGCCGCCCCGAGGTTCTTCAACGCCTGCCGCGCGTCGGCCACCTCGAAGGCGGTGAGGCGATTCACCTCTCCTTGCTTGAGGGACGAGAAGTGGCAGAGCAGGGCGCCGTACAGGGCCGACTCGTGGCTCTTGGAGTTCTTTCCGTCCTCGTACTTGGCGAGCTCCTCGAATTGCCGGGCCGCTTCGACGTAGTGCTTCGCCGCGAAAAGGGCGTCTGCGCGGTTGCGCATCATCGCGCGCACGTAGGCGTCCGGCCGGAAGAGGGCGAGGTACTCCTTGTAGGCCTCGGCCGCCTCCAGGTAATCGGCCGGCTCCTCCTTCTTCTGGGCCGCGAGGTGGATCTGGGTCGCCAAGTCTCGCGCCATCTCCTCCAACTCGCTCAGCTGGCGCTTGCGCGTCTTCAAATCGCGATCGGGATCGATCTTCGCCTCGACCGCGGCGCGGGCGAGGAAATGGATGTCCACCGGCTTGGGCGCCACCTTCCCTTTGGACGCCTTGAGCGAGTCGTAGATCTTCTCCGCCCGCTCGAGGTCCAGCTCCGGGTCGGGCTGGATCTCCATCAGCCGCCGCAGCGCCGGAATGGCGAACTCGTACTGCGTCTTGATGAAGTAGCGGTTCCCCAGCTTGTCCAGCGCCAGCGCGAAGCTGGTCCGAGAGTCGGAGAGCTTCTCGAAGTACTGGATCGCGCCCTTGGCGGGCCTGGCTTCGGTGTAGCTGTAGACCAGATCGAGAAGGGCCTCGCGCTTGACGTTGAGCGACTTCTGCTCGTCGACCCCGGGCATCGGGGCGCTCGCCGCGGCGGCCTCGAAGTAGACCACCGCATCCGCGTGCTTGCCCTGGTTGATCCGGATCCATCCCAGCTTGTACCGGGCGAGATCGTGGACCGGTGAGAGGGGCGCCTCGAGCACCGCCTGGTAGTGCTTTTCCGCCTCGGCGAGGTCCGCCTTGTCGAAGTAGTGGTCGCCGATGATCTGCTGCGCCTCGAGCCGCAGCGGGCTGGAGGTGTACTTGCGGATGAGCTCGTCCAGGGTCTTGAGCATTTCGTCGAACTGGCCCAGCTCGCGCAGCTCGTGGGCGAGATAGAACTGAACCTTGTCGCCGTCCTGGAAGCCGGGAAACTCGCGCTGGATGCGGTTGTAGATCTGGATCGCCTTCTGCTTGAGCAGGCGCGTCTCCGGCGAGACCATCGCCCCGTGTCCCTCCTGCCGCGTCTCCGACTGGAGGTAGTAGACGTAGCGGCTCTTCTCCACGTAGAGCTCGGCGAGCCGGAATTGGAGGTCGGGCAGATAGGGGGCGTTGCGGGACTTGGCGATCAGCTTGTCGGTCTCGCCGATCGAACGGTCCACCTTGAAAATGTCGCGCCGAAGCTTCTGGATCAGCTCCTCGCGCTCCCTCGCCTTGGTGAGCACCGGATTCTGCGCCGGCCCGAGCGAGGAGGGGGCGGAAGCCGCCAGCAGGACGAGCAGAAGGACGTTCATCGAGCGGCCTCCTCGATGCACCGGCTCTTCAAGCGGACGCGGTAGTCGCGCAGCTCGTCGTTCCAATACTCGCCTTCGAACGTGTAGGCGACCTGGGCGCTGGTGATTTCCGCATCGTCTTCCGGCACCACCAGCTTCGCGCCCCGCTTCACCCGCTCGTAGAGCTTGAGGCCCACCTCGTACTCCATCAAGCGGACCTGTTCCGCCGAGCGAAGCAGCTTGTCGGCTTCCGCGCGGACCGATTCGTTGAGGCGCTGCTCGTAGATTCGCTGGGCTTCGGCGTGGCTCAGGTCGTAGAGCTTGGTGAGGTGCGCGTAGAGCCGTTCGCCGAAGTTTCCCGCGTACCGGCCGACGCGCTCTCCCTCGAGCGTCAGGGATTCGAGGAACTTCGCCGCCCTCTTGGTGGCTCCCTGCGCGCTCGCCGCGCGCCGAAGCCGGATGTCCTTGGTCAGGTCCTCCCGTTCGCGGATCGCCTCCAGCGATTCGGCGAATCGCCGGGTCAGCTCCTTTGCCGCGCGCTTGGCGGGAAGGTAGTGGCAAAGGTCCTTGTAGATCATCGCGCGCAGAAGGTACTTGTCGGGCAGAAACTCGTTGTGGAAGACCGGCGCGTCGAGCGTGGTGAGCAGGCCCATCGCCGCGTGGATCTGTCCGAGCTGATAACGCGCCCACGCCTCTTCCAGGTAGAGGGTCGCCCGGCCCGGATCGAGCGGCGGGAGCTGGACCTTCTCATACGCCTCGAGCGCGCCCTCGTAGTCGCGTTTCTCGTAGCGCAGCCGGGCGACGGCGAGCCTCGACTCGTTGCGCGTCTCCTGGGAGAGCTTTTCGTCCTCGGCGAGCGCGAGGAAGTCCTCGACCATCTCCTTCGAGGCCTCCTTGCGCTCCTTGAGCCGGGTCACCAGCACGGCAAACTTGGCGCGCGAGGCCTCGGCGGTGCCTTCCTTGAGCTTGGCAAAGTGGATCAGCGCCCAGCGTTCGCTGCCGACTTGAAGATCCCAAAGTCCCTGGTGGTAGTGGGCGAAGCCGGCGGTCTCCTCGGGGAGAAAGCCCAGGTCGAGCGCCCCGAACACCTGCTCGTCGATCATCGTTTCGTCGTGCGGCACTTCGGTCAGGTAGCGCAGCTCTTCGAGGGCGCGGGGAAGGACCGTCGGGTTGCTGCGCTCGCGGGCGATCTTGGTGAGGTAGACGCCTCCCGCGTGGCGAAGCCCCAGCTCGATCAGGCTCTTGGCCAGAAAGTACTGGGCCCAGGCATAGTTCTCTTCGGTCTGGGCGGTGGCTTCCACGTAGGCGAACAGCTTTCCCGCCGCCTGGCGCTGCTTCCCGTCAAAGTAGTCCTGCAGCGCCTCGTCGAAGATTTTCGGGTTCACCTTGGGAACCGGCTTCGCCTCCGGCTGCGGTTCGGCCGGCTTGGATTTGGCTTTGTCCGGCGTCGGCGGGGGCGGTGCGGCGGCAAGCAGAAGCGCCGACAACGCCAGGGTGGGGGCGAGAAGGAGGGCTCTCAATTTAGCAACCTTCATTCAGTGACGCCGAAGTTGATCGCCGCGGACAGTTGAATGGAGGGAACGTTGAAGACTCCCTTGTCCTTCGAGATCACCACGTTGTCGGCGAGGTCCAGTCGATACGACAGATGCTTGCTGCTGAAGAGCCGCGCGCCCAGACCAAAGTTCACCGCCGGCCTGAAGACGCCCGGGCCGCCGCTCGAATTCTGGAGGTTGAGCACCGAACCGCCGCCGACGAAAAAGATCTCGAAGTGCGAAACGGATCGGTTGAGGAACGCGGTCTTCCCGTAGAACGGGCTCCACACGACATCCGAGCCGACCATCCACTGAACCTGCTCGAAGGCGGTGGGGTTCACGTTGAAGTCGCGGACCAGCTGCGTGCGCAGACCGGTATTGACGTTGTAGCTGTAGGCGCCGCGCACGACCCGCCAGGCGAGCTGATCGGAGAAGTGGGTGGTGTAGCTCAACTGCGCGAGCAGACCCTTGTAGAAGGCGTCGAGCGGAAGCACCCCGACCCCGAAGCCCAGCTCGTGATTCAAGCGGTACTGACGCTCCTGGACGGCCTGAATCGTGCCGGGGTTTTCCAATTCGGGAACTTGGGCGGAAGCGATTGCTGGGAAAACCAACAAGAGTACGACCGGAAGTTTTCGCACGGCTCTTTCGATCTTTCGTTCGGGGTTAGTAGCCAACCGAATTGAAGAGGAAGGGATAGCTGACGATCACCAGCCCTCCCTTTGCGAGAGGGAACTGCCACGACTTTAGGGTCAACAGGATGCATGCTTCCACCGCACTGCTCTTCAGGGTGGAGGTCTTTGTCCTCGCCGTGGCCACCTTGCCCGCTTGCGAGATGGTCCACTCCAGGACCACCTTCCCCGCCAGGGCGGGCTCGCGAAGCAAGGCCCGCTCGTAGCAGGAGCGGATCTCCTGCAAGTGGGCATTGACCACCTTCGCCACGGCCTCGCGGTCGATGCTGCCCTGGACGGAAACGCTGTGCGCCGAGGCGCGGGTCACCGTTCCGCCTACCGCGCCGCGACCGACCCCGCCCGCGCCCATGGCGCCAATGCCTCCGCCGCCCTTGCCGCGCAGGATTTCCGCGCCGAGCATCCCGGCCCCGCCGCGCCCGCCTCCACCCAAACCGAAAGTGCCGAGGCCGGCATTGGCGATCGGCGCCTTTCCGATCAGCCCGGAGAGCTTGTAGTTGTTCTTTGCGTTCTTCGAGCCCGGCCCGGAGCCCAGCTTGTCCACCGCGGCGAGGATGTCGCCGGTGGCAGGACCCGCCGCGGAGAGCTTGGCCAGCGCTTTGAGCGCTTTGTTCTCCGCCGGCGGCGGGCTTTCGGCCACCGCCTTGCGCTCCGCCTTTCGGGTCGGCTTTTCGCGAGCGACCCTCTTCTCCCTCTTCGGCGGCTTGGCCTCCTTCACCACCACCTCTTCCTTTTTCGGAGCCGGTTCGGTGATCTCCTCGATCTTCTGTTTGACCTCTGGCTTCTTCGGCGGTAGGGCCATCAGTCTGATGGCCACCGGGGGCAGGCTCCGCCCGGAAAAATCCGCCAGCTCCGCCGGCTTGGGACCGAAGAGAAGGAAGTAGAGGAACCCGGATCCCAAGACCGTGAGGAAGAACAGCAGCGTCCAGGGCGCGCCCCGGAGCGGATTGACGAAGATGCGCTTCGGCTTGGTCCCCACGTAGGCGACGAGGGTCATCTCGCCGTGCGTCAGGCGAACCGCCGAGCCTCTGGCCAGAGCGACGAAGGCGCGGCCGCCATCCCTCTCGATCTCGCCCGCGGCGATGGGAGAGAACCGGTCGCCTTTCTTCTTCTCCACCCCGGAGGAGGGGGGAAGGTAGAGCCTGAATCCACTCGCCTCGGATTCGGCGAGGACGAAGTCTCCCTCGGGGAGGGCGAACCCCCAGAGTGGAACTTGAGCGCCATCCCGATCGCCGGCGAGCACCGGCCTTTTCTTGTCCGGCGCGAAGCTGTGCGCCTCGCGGCGGACGCTCCCCCAGTAGAACTCGAGGTAGAGGCGCAGCGCTCCTTTGGCGCCCTCTTGAACGTGGGGGACATTGATCTGCTGGGCGGCGGGGCGCCGCGGAGCGGGGTGAGCCGCCGGCTTGCGTACCATCCTCCGCTCGACCGGCATCGAAGAGCGCGGGCGGGCCGGTTCTCCGACGATCTGACCGGAGATGATCGCCGGCTCCGCCCGGCGAGGCGGCGCATCCGCGCGCGCGACCGCGGGCGCCACCCGGTGGGTGCCGTTGCGGGGCGAGAGTGGGATCGCGGGCGCGGGCGAAAGCGCCTGCCGGGTGGAGACGACCGTCGCCGCGTTCACCGGCGGATTCGCCCTGGCCACGGGCGGGCTCTTCACCGCCGGTGGCGGGGAGGGCCCTTTGAAGAGCGCGGCCACCTCCGCGGAGCCCGCCGGCTTGGCGGTTTGTTTCTGTTGCGCGAGGATGCGGGTCTTGAGGACGAAGGGGCCACAGGAGATCTCGTCGACCGGACGTACCTCGCAGGCGTTGATCTTGTGCCCATTCACGTACACCCCGGCCGAGGTCGTGTCCTGGACCGCCACCCTTCCGCCCTGAAAGTAGAGGGTGGCGTGCTGCGGCTTCACCGCCGGATCGTCCAACCGGAGATCGACGCTGTCCCCGCTTCCGAGCGTATAGGTGCCGGGGACGAAGACCTCGGTCCCGACGAGGAGGCCATCCCGCAGAATCACCACCTGAAGGACTGCCGGCCGGCCGCTCAAATCACACTCCTCTAAAGTCCAATCGGGTAGATCAGTTGCCGTAGATCGTCGCCACGATCTCTTCTCGGAAACTCTCGCGCTTCTTGATCATCGAGGGGGTCTTGAGCTCCTTGCGATCGTACAAATAGACGGCGCCTGATTTGTTCGTCTGCCCTTGGATGAGACGGTCGTCGAAATCAATGCGCGTCGGGCCGCGCGCCGGCGGCGGAGATCCACTGGCCACAGAAGTCGGTGCCGGCGCCGGGGCCGGGCCCTCCGCGGGAGATTGCGCCGGCTTGGCTTTCAGATCCGCCGCTTTTCGCTTCGAGTTTATTCTCGTCCCGTTTGCTTTGACCGCGCTTGTCCTCGCCGCGCGGTTGGCTTTCGCTTTGTTCGAGGTGGCATGCTTTGTCGACGCGTGCGAGGGCGTTGGTAAGACTGCGAAGAGAAAAAGCAGTCCAAAGAAAAACGGAATTGGGCGGAGCATGGAACGGCAAGGTTAAGCGAACGGCGTACCACGCTGTCAACGCTCGCACTTCCACACATTTCAACGTTTTTCGAAACAAATACAGATGGTTTAGGCGCGATGGTGTTGAGTGTCCTCAGAAGTTGCGGGGGAGTCTCCGCGGTCGGGAAGCGTTGAGATAAATCAAAAAAATACGAGAGCCCAAGGCATGCGACTTTTCGTTTTTGGCCGGATGTATTCTCACACGCCCGATGTATGTCGATCGCGCCCTCTTCGGAAGGGCCCCGTTTGGCGTTAGCGTAGAAGGTCGATGTCTGGGTGGAAAAAGGTAAATGGTTTCGCCGGCACTTCCGGCGGGGGCTTTTCTTGACCCACCAGCACCTGTTGCTTGGCCTGCTCGCGCTCGGGCTCGGTGTAGGCGGTTGCTCGCCACGAAAAGAAGCCCCGCGAAAGACGATCCACCTTCGAGCGATCGGGCCGTCATTGATCAGCAACCAGACGTCACAGCCGGTCGCCCTTTATGGCGATGGGTTCGGATCCGAGATGCGGCTCCACCTCGGACCGCCGTTCGACCGCGACCTGAAGGTCACCGCGCTCGACGAGCGGCATGCCTACGCGCGGCTCGGCGATCTGCGCCTGCCCGCGGAGACGGTGGAAACGACCATTGCGGTGACGCTCTCCCCCCGGGAAGGCCTCCAGGCGTCAGGCGAGGCAAAGCTCACCGTCGTCAACGACGGCGAATTCCCGGACTTGATCGCGCTCGCCCGTTCCGGCGACGGTAAGTTTGCCTTTGCCGCGTCATCAACGACCGACAAGCTGATTGCGGTCGATCTCGCCTCGCATCAGCTGATCGAGATCAAGGTGGCCGACGGACCTTCCGCGCTGTCGAATTGGACCGATTCCGATGGACGCGAGTGGATCGCGGTGACGCACGCCTTCGCCCCCGAGCTGCACTTGATCAGCGCCAGCGGCCCCGGCGAGCAACGTCGGGTAGTCCCCGCGCCCGCCTCGGCCACCGGTCTGGCGATCGATGGGGAGAGCGGCGTCGCCTACGTCGCGGAGCACGCGCGCGACAGCGTCTCGGCCTTGAGGCTGGCGGAGAACGGCCGGGTGCTTTGGCGGGCCGGGGTGGGCCCAAACCCGCGCGCGCTGGCGATCGCCGGAGATCTGCTCGCGGTAGGCAGTCTGCAGACCGGCGAGGTGGAACTCCTCGACCGGAAGACCGGACGCCCGATGGGAACCATCGCCCCGCGGCCGGGGACGCCGATCATCGGCGGACGGACCGAGCGTTATTCGAAGTACGTGATGGGGGGTAAGGCGCCCCGCGATCTGGCGTGGTCCCCGTCGCTGCGGCGGCTGTTTGTCTCGAGTATCGGGCCGAACGTGGGTCCGAACCCCGATCGCTGGGAGATCAGCAACAACAGCGGGATCGGCCTGATCGATCCCGCGGGGCAGAGATTCGTCCGCCATCTGGGCTTCGGCGCGGGGGTCAGCGAGGGGATGGCGCTCGACGACAAGGCGGGCCTCCTCTACGCGGCGGACATCGGCGTCGGAGTGGTTCGCATCCTCGACGCGAGAAGGCTCGCCGCGAAGGACGAGACGAGCCGGCAGGCGCTGATCCAGGAAATCGCCATTCCCCCTCCGGCAGACTTTCCCACCGCCCGCCCGCCCGGCGACTACAAAGTCCAGGGTCGCGCCGGTCTGGAAATGCACTCCGGTCCGAAGGCGGTCGTCCTCACCCCGGACCGCTCGACGCTGTTGGTGCTGAACCGATTCAGCGGCACCCTGGCGGCGATCGACGTCCGTCAGGCGGCGCGTGGACGAGCCGCGCTCAGCTCGCAGGTCGCCCTCGCCGACGTTCTCGCGCAGCCGCGCCGGCGGTTGGGACAAATCCTCTACTTCGCGGATTTCGGGCGATCGGGGATGAGCTGCGATTCGTGCCACCTGGAGGGCCACACCGAAGGAATCTTTTTCGAAAAGACCCATCCGTTGCGGATCTACCGCTCCACCACGGTGCGCGGCAGTCGCGACACGCCGCCGTACTTCACGCCGGCGAGCACTTTCAGCCTGGCACAGACCGCGCTGTTCGTAGGCAGCCGCAATCGCTTGCACAATCCAAATCTCACCGACGAAGAGGTCAGCGCCCTCACCACCTATACCGAGACGATCTCGACCCTCCCCAACCCCTTCGTCGGATCCGATGGGGCGCCAGCCAAAGCGCTCGAGCTCCCCGACGGCGCGATCGGCTGGACCCAGAACGGCATCCAGTTGTTCGAGGGCAAAGCGCTCTGCTCGCAGTGTCATCCGGCGCCGTTGTTCACCACCGATCAAGATCCCGCCACCCGAGCCCGATACACCGACGTCGGGACTCCGCCCGGCCTTCCGCTGCGCCCGGAGATGCAAAATCTATCGATCCGCCAATTCGCGCCGCCGTCTCTTTTGGGGTCGTGGGATGTCTTTCCAATGCTGACCAGTGGCGCAGCGGGTCTGGATGTGCGCCCCGATGGCAGCGTGGGCGTAACAACGCGTTTCCCGCTGCGAGCGGTGATCGAAATGTATGGCAAACCCCCGCATGGCAATGCGGCTGCGCTCACTTCCGACGAACGCAACGATCTGCTTGCCTATCTGTTATCGCTCTGAATTTTGAGTAACATGGCCACGCTCATGCGCGGCTACCTCGTTTTGTCTGCTCTGTTGATACAGAGCTTGTCGTGCTCCAATGCCGATCTGTACAACCTGGCAGGGAGCGGACCCAACGCCCCCGACCGGACGGCCCTGGAAGGGATGCTCTGCACGCCCCCGGCGACCGGCGATACCTTTCCGGTCAAGGTGGTTTTCGCGGTGCAGGGGGGACAGAACGTCCCGATCGATTTCAAGACGGCGATCATCCAGGAGCTGAGCAACCTCCCTTCGCGCCCCGGGGTGAAATACGCCTTCCTCGCGTTTCACAGCGTGGCCACCGGAATCCAGGGCTCGTTTGTCGACGTCGCCGGACTGCGCAGCGCGGTCACCCAGTTCAACGGCTATTCGGAGGTCGGCCCGATCAGCCTTCGCGCGCCGCTGAGGTTGGCGAAGACCCTCATCTCCGGCGACATGCAGAGCGGGTGCCGGGGCGAGGTGCAGCGCACGCGTTACGTGGTGTTTCTCTTCTTCCTCTCCGAAGATCTGAGCTGTAACTATCCGCAGTTCAACCCGGGGATCGAGCCGCAGTGCAACGCGCTGATGCCGGACCTGCAAGCCTGCAGCGCCTGCGAGCTGACCCGGGTCGCCGCCGGCGTCAAGAACCTGGCCGAGACCTTTGGGGCGGGCCAGGTGGACGTCCAGCCGATCTACGTTCGCAACACCCCCACCGCCCTGGCGGTGGCCCAGGCCCAGGCGATTGCGCTGGGCGGCGGCACCTCGGTGGCGACCGCGACCATCGCCAGCGCCAGTCTGCAAACGGTCATCCGCGGCTTGAACCTCACCTCATTGCAACAATTGCTCGTCCTCAAGAGGCTGATTGCCTTCAATCGGAATGTGGTCTCCCGCTCCGGGGAGCTCCTGGTGGACAGCGACGGGGACGGCGTTCCCGATCGCGACGAGATCGCGCTGGGATTGAACCCAACCAACCCGGACACCGATGGCGATGGCCTGGGGGACGGCGTCGAGTTGAAGATGGGGCTGGACCCGTTGACTCCGAATCTGATCACCGGCTGCAGCCCCTTTCGGGACGCCGACGGGGACCGATTGAACGACTGCGAGGAGCGCGTGCTCGGCACCGACGCCTGCATGGGCGACACCGACGGAGATGGGCCGAATGACCTGGTGGAATTTCTCGCGGGGACGAATCCAATCGTTCCGGAAAACCTCACCGACGCCGACCGCGACGGGATCATCAATCTGGATGAAATCATGGCCCACACCGATCCGCAGAGCGCCGACAATGCCTATTTCGCCGAGCGCGGCTACGTCTATTCGATCGCCGACGCGGCCCCCACCGCGGACGGGCGCGCCTGCTATCACATCCGGGTGGAGAACATCAGCCTGGTAGATACCTTGGCCAAACCCAATCCTCCATTCGCCGACATTCCGAGGGGGACCAATGACATCTACCTTTATGCGCAGTTCGGCCGTGAGGCGAGCGCGCGGTCCTTCGGAGTGAGCAGTCTGCGAGTGGACCAGGTCCGTTTCACTCCGCCGAGCAAGAAGGATCCGGCCGGCACGATCGTCGTCAGCCCGGACGATTTCATTCTCGGCAGGTAATTCCTTGTAGGTAATGCCGGGGTTGGAGCCCCCCATAATCTCTGTGGCCTGGACCCCACAACCCGAGCGGAACCGTCCAGCGTTCCCGTAACAAGTATCGAAGATTGTTTCTCATTTGTCACGAGACAACGAGCGGATCGCGAATTGCTAGACGCAGCTTGAACGTAAAAGGAGTAAGTATGAAAACCTTAATTCGCCATCCCGCCCTGCTCGCAATCGCGATTGCATTTGCCTGGGCCATGCCGGCAGCGGCTCAGCATTCGAGCAACCCCGAGTGTCTGGGCACCCGGTGCGGCGCTCCCAATACGGAAGGCGGCGGCTGTGGCTGCGGCTGCGGATGTTCCGTCTGGGTCGCCTACACCGATGACGGCAGAACCCTTTCCAATACCGACGACACCGACGGCGACGGCATCGCCGATGGTTTCGACAATTGCCCGTTCGTTCCCAATCGAGATCAGCGGGACACCGACGGAGACGGCGTGGGCGATGCCTGCGACAACTGCCCCACGGTTGCCAACCGGAATCAGCATGACATCAACGCCAACGGAATCGGCGACGCGTGCGATCCCGACATGGATGGCGATGGTATCCCCAACGCGCAGGACAACTGTCCGACCATCCCCAACCCTGGACAGGAGAAAGCGGACGGGCACACCGTCGGCATGGCCTGCGATCCCGACTGGGACGGCGATGGCGTTCCCAACGCCCAGGACAACTACCCCCTCTGCTACAACCCTACGCAGGGCCCGCCGGACCCGAGCTGCCGTTACATCAACTATCACTTCAGCGATCAGGACGGCGACGGCGTTCCAGATCTGATGGACAACTGCCCGACGGTCTTCAACCCTGACCAGAAGGACACCGACCACAACGGAATCGGCGACGCCTGCGATCCGGACAAGGACGGCGACGGCGTGCTCAACGCGGTCGACAACTGCGAGCTCATTGCCAATCCAGACCAGCTGAACACCACCGGTGCGCCGATGGGAGACAAGTGCAATCCGCAGCTCGGCCAGGTGATCTACGCCGGAGTGCGAGATGCGAAGGGCGCGGTGCCGGACGGCGAGCCGCTCAACCTGAACGGCCCGTTCGCCATCAGCGGCGGCGGCACGCTGAAAGTCCCGCACGGCACGGCGAAAGTCATACTTCCCCTCTGGGCCAACCGGAACGGCGCCCCGCTGGAGTACTCGTACGTGGTGCGGAGTAGCCCGAGCGGAAGCGCCTCGGTCCAGAACGCACACGGTTACACGACCCAGAGCGCGCACAATCAATACACCTTCACGGCGGGGAGCGAGCCCTATATCCTTCTGGACTCAGCGGGCGAGTACAAGCTCACCATCACCGCGAACCTTCAAGTCCCGGACCGAGCCTATCCGTCCGTTGTCACATCAACGTCTGCTCTGACGATCAATGTCGAGGACACTCCCAGCAAGCACGGTGGTTGCGCGGCGATTCCCGCGGCGGCTCCGGTGGTTGGTTTCGGCCTGGCGCTGCTCGCCTGGGCGGGACGTCGCCGTCAGCGGAAGTAGCCTCGAATCAATCGGCCGGCTGATTCATTGTTGAAAGAGCGAGATCAGATGGCCAATCACACACATCGGAAAGTCATGGACTCGGCGAGCCTCCTGCTCGCCGCAGTCCTTTTTTGCGCCTGCAGCGATGCGCTGATTCAACCGATCGGCAGCGAGCTGTCCAATGCCAACGACCGATTGACGCTCCGGGGAAGGGTCTGCACCGCGGTCCCCGACCCCACCGGGTTTCCGGTGAAGGTTGTCTTCATCGTCGATGAATCGGGAAGCATGTGCGTGTCCGATCCTCCCGGTTCGCAGCAGGGCTCCGCATTCTGTGAACGGACGGACATCCAGGCGATCGTGCCCCCGGGAGTGACGACGCCGGCGCGGGTCCGCGCGTTGCAGCAGCTCCTCAATCAATTCCGGACCCAGCCGAACATCTACGTCTCACTGGTTCCCTTCGAGACCAACGTGAAGGACGTCTGGCCGCCGACGACCAGCGGCCAGCGATTCGCGCGTCCCAATGCCAGCCTCGATGCCCGGGTCGCTACCCTCCAGAGCCAGCTCGGGAAGGGAACCGACTACCAGGGCGCCCTGGACTACACCTATGCCTTGATCGCGGGAGACATCCAGCAGACCGCGCTGCAGAATCCAGCCATCCTTCCCCGCACCCGATACGTGGTGGTGTTCCTGACCGACGGCACCCCGTTCCCCCGGTGCGACGCGAACAACGGGCGGCTCCCGGTCTATGCCGGTCCGGACAACCCTGACCTACAGTGGGCGGACTCGATCGGCGCGGACGATTTTTGTCACATCGCCGACCCGACTTCGCCCGACACGATCACCGGTTTCATCGTCGGCACCGACCGGAACCAGAACTATCAGGTGTTCAATCCGGTGGATAAGCTGATGGAGCTCAAGGGTCAGTACAACGTCGCCGATATCCGGTTTCACACCATCCTTCTCTTGAACGTCGCCGCGGTTCGCGCCTGCGGGCCGATCTGCCAGGACCTCTACGGCGCCTACCCCGGTGTCGCTCCGGAGAACTATCCCGAGGCGACCCACCGGGTGGCCAAGTGGCTGCTGCAGCAGATGGCCGTTCGCGGCAACGGCGTGTTTCAGGAGTTTCTCGACGGCCAGATCTACAGCATGGGACTGGGCGCGCTGGATTACTCCTCGCTGGCTTCGCGAAACGTCGTGAAGACGATGATCGCCCGGAGCCTCACCTCGATTGCGGTCTCGTCCACCAAGATGGACGTGGACACCGATGGCGACGGATTGCCCGACGCGGTGGAGACCCCCTTCTTGTTGAAGACAAATAAGTTCGCCGCCGACACCGATGGCGATTGTTTTCCCGATGCCTTCGAGGTGATGCACGCGGACCAGGGCTTCGATCCGCTGGTGAAGGACGCGCGAGGGTGCGATCCGAATTCACCGGCGACGCTGGGATGCTCGTGCCGGGACACCGACGGCGATGGACTGTCGCAGTTTGCCGAAGCCTATCTCCGGACGAACACCGGCCTGGTCGACTCCGATGGCGACGGGATCCCCGACGGCCTGGAGGCCCTCTACGGCAAGAATCCCCTGGTCGCCGATGCCACCATCGATACCGACGGCGATGGCATCTCCGATCTGGACGAGATCAAGGCCAACACCGATCCGAGGCGCCGGGATCGCGCCCTTTTCGATCGGGAGGGTTACCAATACAGCTTGAGGGCGGACCCGCAGCCGAACGGCAGCGTCTGCTACGACTACACCGTCTCCAACATCAAGCTGTTCACCCCTCCCGCCCGATCCGGGGTGCGCCAGGGATACAACCTGTTCAAGGTCTTCTTCTCCGAATCGCCGGAGAGCGGAGTGGCCACCGACTACGGCGTCTGGCGCGCCGGGTGCGCTTGGGCGCAATACGATCCGCCGATCCGGATTCCCGAGGGCCCAGAGCTGGTCCTCAACGACAACAACTTCGTTCCCCCGGGTCAGCTCGTGATTGACGCGGACTATCTCCAGAATTGCGTGGGAACCAGGCCGTGACGCGCTGGCGGCGCAGGCTGGTTCTCTTTCTCATCCCGGTCCTGACCACGTGTACCAGCTCGTATCTGTACGATGAACGACGACAGACGCAGGGGCCGGTAGATCGATCGCTGGCGCTGGAAGGCCGGTTCTGCACCATCGGCACCAACGAGGTGATCCGGCCGATCAAGATACTTCTGATGATGGACGCCTCGCAGTCGATGCGGGTGACCGATCCGAACGGAAGTCGAGCCCGGGCGCTGATCGACCTGATCCAGAGCCTGCCCAACGATCCCGAAATCTACATTTCGGTGATGCTCTTCGCCGGAAGCGTGACCGCGTTCCTGACGAAGAACGGGCTGCCCAGCTTCGATCGGGTGATCGACCTCACCCCCAACGATCGAACTCAGCTGGTGCAGCGCATCCTCAATTTTACCACCGGCACGCCGGATCGAGACTCGACCGATTTCGTCAAGCCCTTGGCGGACGCCTACGCCCTGGTGAACAGCGACATCGCCACCGCCCGCTCCAATCCGGTTTTGGCCCAGGCGGCGTCTCGAGCGCGATACTCGCTGATCTTCCTCAGCGACGGCCACCCCGATCCGATCAACCAGGACGAAGAGCTGCTCCGGGGCGATGCGGTGGTGCGCATTCGCCGGCTCAAGGACCTGGCCGACGACGTGCGCGTGAACACGGTGCACGTTTTCAATCCGGTGGCGCCGTTGCCGCCTTGCCAGCTGCCGACCGACGGGGGAACGCCTGACGGCGGCGCGCCTCCGATCTGTCCGCTCCTCGCGGTCGAACAGGATTCGGCGCGGCTCGAGCAGATGTCGGTGCTCGGGGGAGGAACGTTTCGGGATTTCATGAACAACGAGCCGATCAATTTCCTCAACTTCCAACTCGGCCAGGTTCGGCGGGCCTACCTGGTCAAGGACTTCATCGCCTCGAATTTCAGCGCCCGTGCCGGCTCGGCCCTGGACCAGGTCGATTCCGATGGCGACGGGCTGACCGACGCGCAGGAACTGGCGCTCGGGACGGATCCGCTCAACCCAGACACCGACGGCGACGGCTTCAGCGACGGGGTGGAGGTCTTTTTCGCCGCCCGAGGCGGAAACTTCAATCCGCTGCGCCCGGATCCGGGTTGCCCTCCGGGCCTCCGGGGAGTGGATACCGATTGCGACGGGATCAATGATTGCGACGAACAATTGATCGGCTCCAACGCGGCCTCGCAGGACACCGACAATGACGGGATGCCCGACGGCGTGGAATGGCAGCTCGGGACCCAGGCCGCGAGCGACGATCGACTTCTCGATCCGGATGCGGACGGGCTGCTGAATTTCATGGAAGTCCGGATGCACACCAACCCGCTCGTTCCGGACATCGAGAACCTGACCCAGATCGCCTATCGCTACGATCTGCACGAGGATGGCCCGCCCGAGTCCGATGGCCGCCAGTGCTTTCGCTTCAGAATCGACAATGTCTCGCTTCTGCCGACGCTGGCCGACACCCGGGATGCGGGAACGGGAAGAGGGGCGGGCTTCAATGACATCTATCTGGCTCTGACCATGGTTCCCGCCGACGATCCGACCGCGAAGACCCTGGTGAGGTCGGCGCGTTACATCGCGCGCTATCCGGTGGGAGGAATCAAATCTCCGCCAGACGGCGTCATTCACGTCGAACCGGCGGACCTGGTCGCCGGCTGCCCGAATCGCCCACTGTTCACCCCTGGGCCGTAGAGGAGCTCCAATGTTCGTCCTTCGCTCTCTGCCACGAGGTCTTCGCGGTCGCGCGCTCCCGCTGCGCCTGGTCGCGGTCTGCATCGCGGGATTGCTGACCAATTGCAAGAACGGCAGCGATCCCGGTCAGAACGACGCCGGCGGTCCTCCCGTCAACAACTGTCCGACCCAAGACGCCGCGCTGAACAACCCTCAATGCCAGCTCACCCTGGGACAGACCGTCACCGACTACATCCGTTCGCCCAACGATCAGGTCTGGTACAGCATCCAGATGCCGGCCACCGTCGATCCGCGGACGCTGGTCCAGGTGACCGCCGGATACGGCGCGCCAAGCTCCCCGGTGAACCTGGGGGTGAATTTGTTGAATGGCGCGACCGGGGCCAGCCTCGGCCGATTGGTGGACAATCATTTGCAGGGCGCCCCGCGCCCGATCAGTTTCATCATTCGCTATGCGGTCGCGAACGGCAGGCTGCTCGTCTTCCTGAGCGATCAGAGCACCGGCCGACCCAATTTCGACGTGCGCAATCCATTCAGCCTGAGCGCTCAGGCGGTGATCGATCCGGATCCCAACCATCCGAACGACGTGGTTCCCACCCCGATCACGCTCACGTCTCAGGGCGGAATCCAGTCGGGGGCGAATTTCGGATATCTCTCCACCACGAACGAGGTGGACAAATTCTCCGTCGCCGTGGCGCCCTTCAGCGGTCGGAAAATCATCTACGTCCACGTCGCGGCGAATACCTACAACCCGCCGGTGCCTTACCTCTTGAACTACCGGGTGCTCGATCCCAACGGGACGATCATCGCGGAGGACCACGTGGCCAACGAGTTCCTCGCGCCGAACATGGCCACCGCCCGGCTGAGCATGGTCGGCACCTATACCGTCGTCATCCAGGGATACCGGCCGGCGGACGCCACCGCGGACATTCCAGGAGACTTGAGGGCGAGATTCGATCTCGACGTGAAGATCATGGACGACGTCGATCCGAACGAACCCAACGACAGCATTGATCGCGCGCGGGTCACCGGCCTAACGCTCCCTGGCAATGCGACATTGGTGGGGAGGCTGAGCTATGTCTCCGACAACGATTGGTATGCCTTCGATCTTCCGGGCACCGGCATCAACACTCCAACGGTTATCCACTATCGTCTCACGCCGCTGAGTACCGGCGGCCGGTTTCCGCCGATTCCAAAGCCTTTTCTGCAAGCGCTGGCGCGCGAGGTGCGCGTTTTCACCCAGGCCCCGGATGCCACGAGCTGCCGGACCGATGCGACGGTTTGTCCGAAGGGATACGAGACCTACAACGATCCCTGGGCCAGGCTCTCCGTCGAGACATTCTGCCAATCGAGCCCACCCTTGTGCTTGCAATCATCGCGCGACGAGTCGCTCAATTACGCCAATCTGAAAAATTTCGAAGGCGTTTTGCACGTTCCGCCGCACGCCTCGACGCTGCGCTATTTTGTCGTCGTCCGGGATGCGCAGGACAACTGGGCGGACGACAAGGACTACCAGTTGTTCGTCGAGTTGCTGAATGACAACGACGAAGCTTCCTTCTACGTCGGTGGAATAAAACAGACGGCGCCGCCTATTACGCTCTTTCAAGCTCCGGCGGCCGGCTTTCCCACGCCCCCGCCGCTCGCCACGGCTCTGCAAGGAACCTTGTCCTATGGCTATGGCCGATGGTCGTTAAATCGGGTTCAAAACGGAGATGGCCTCCGGGCCGAGCAGGACTATGACGCGATCATCTCCGACACCGACCGCTACGAGCTCGACTTTCCCGGTGGGCTGACGACCCCGCCTCTCGACAGATCCTGGGAGCTGCAGTGGCGGGTTGACCCGCAATCGAGCGGCGCGAGCTCCTATGATCTCTCGCTCGAGCTTCAGTTCTGCGATGGAGACTCGCCGGACGCCGGCTCGGGCTGCGTGGTGGTGGATCGAAGCAGCCGGGGCGCCAAGCTCGCCCTGTCATACACGCCGGCATCGATCGCCGCCTGGCACAATCCGGGGGGGCCCTATCAAAGGGCCTTCGATCGCGGCACACCGCCGGACCAGACGGTTCTCGCTCGCGCCTACGGCTGTTTCTGCTTCGAGCCCCGCTTCGTCCGAGGCGGCAAGTTCTTCGTCAACGTCAGCGCGGTGGATCGCAACAGTTACGTACCCACGAGGTACCACGTGCTGACGGCGTTCACCGACTACCCCCAGAGCTATCCGGACGGCGGCGGCGGGATGGTGAGCTGCCCGGTTCCGGTCGCCGACGGCGGCATGGACGGAGGTTGGGGCGGAGGGTGTCAGTTCACCCGGCAGTGATCTACGGGGGAGGGGTCAAGCCCTGCCCGCGAAGGTTGATCACCTTGTTCGGATCGTTGGTCGCGTTGGACGCGATGGTAAAGGTGCCCGAGTAGGCTCGCGCCGCGGTCGGTGCGAAATAGAAAGAGACGGCCATGTGCTGCAGACCCTGGATGGTGATTGGAGCCTGGCCGGCCGAGGTCGCGTAGGTGAAGTTGCTGTCGCCGGCGAGCGTGAGGGAAGTCACCACCAGATCGTGGATTCCGCCATTTCGAATATCGAGCGAATCCTGGCGCGATGTGCCGACATATGCGCCAAGGCCGCTGTCGCTCCCAAAGCCAACCGTGTCGCGGTTGACGATGATCTGCGGATTGGTAGGGGGATCTGATGTTGCGCAGCCGGCAAGAGCGAGCAGAATAAGAGGCAGCAGGGTAGCGCGATAGGACATGATAATTACCTCGGGAGCCAGACGAGTGCTCGGGACGCGGCCAGGTTTGTCAAATCATACAACGATTCTTCTGCTGGCGATCACCGCTCTGGGCTGCGGGCGAAAAGACCAATTTATCGAAGGAAGAGTCAAGGATTCATGCGATCGCAATTGGCCCATTTGTAGTCAAATCGCTGGGTGTCTTTTGGGCACCCCAAGCTACATCGAAGGTCGCCTTCCCGGCAGCGCCCAATTCATCGTCCAACTGGCGGAGCCTTCGACGGTCCGCGTCCACGTATTCCTCGAGGATGTGAGAGCGGTGGGACAGCAGACGTCGATCAGTTTCTTCGAGACCGGGTGCCGCGACCGGGTCCGGCAGGAGGCCACCGGTATGGCGTTCGTCGGAGAGAACGACCAGCTCGGCGAATTCATGCGCGAGGCGGATCTCTTCGGGCTGGGCGACCACCTGGTCAACTTCACCTCGGACACCGACTGCCGCTACACGCTGAAGGTCGACGTGGAGGCGAAGCGGCTGTAGCTCGCGTTCAGTCGCCGCGCTTCATCCGCTTCACCAGCGCGTCCGCGACGCGGAACGAATTGGCGGCAATCGTCAGGGTCGTGGGGACGCCGCCGCTGCTGGGCATGAAGCTGCCGTCGACCACGTAGAGGTTCGGCACCTCGTGCGCGCGGCAATTCTTGTCGAGCACCGACGTCGCCGGATCTTTTCCAAACCGGCAGGTCCCGTGCTGCAGAATGGTCGTCTCGCCCCGGGTCGACACCCGCTCCAGCTTCTCCGGGTTCATCGCCTTGAGCACCTCCTCGCCGCGCTCCACCAGGTATTTGGTCAGCTTGAAATCCATGGGATGGCGGTCGATGGTGATCGCCGCGACCGGAATCCCATACTTGTCCTTCACCGAGCTGTCCACCGTCACCTGGGTGCCGGGGGTGGGCAGGAACTCGCCATATATTTCAAATTGTAGAATCTTCGAATCCCGGTACTCGCGGAGCTTGTCCTTGAGCTCCTTCCCGAAAACGGCGGCCTTGCCGCTTCCGGCGATCCTCACCGCCGCGAAGATCGGGTTCGGGTGGGTCCACATGAAGCCGAGCGTGCCCCCCTTGCGGAAGCCGTGCCGGTTGTCCGGCATCAGGTAGAAGTCTTGCAGACTCCGCTGAACGAACGGCGCCGGATCGCCGAGCCACGGCCAGCTCTCTTTTCGCCGGCTGATTTGAAAAGTGGCGCGCGATTCGCCAAAGGAGCTGAAGACGAGATTCTTGCCTACCAGGCCGTTGTCGTTTGCCAGCCCCTTGGGAAACCTCGAGGAGGTGGAATTGAGCAACAACCGGGCGCTCTCGACCGCGGTGCAGGAGACGACCACGACCTTCGCCCGCTGCTCCTGGGCCACGCCGTGCCCATCGAGGTACACCACGCTCTTTGCCTTTCCATCCGCGTCGACCTCGACCGATTGAGCCATGCAGCGGGGCCGGATTTCGACGTTGCCCGTCGCCACCGCGGCGGGAATGACCGAGGAATTGGTGCCCGACTTGGCGTCCATCTCGCAGCCGTAGCTGCCGCAGAGCGCGCAGTAGCCGCACGCGGCGCGGCCGCGATACGCCCGGCTGATGATTCCCCGCGCGGTCGGCAGCGGATGGTAGCCGAGCTTGCGGCAGGTGATGTCGAGCTGCTTGGAGATCGGATGCTCCTCGAGCGGCGGGAGCGGGTAGGGTTTCTTTCTCGGCTCGGCGAAGGGGTGCGGCACCGCTTCGCCGGAGACGCCGAGCTCCTCTTCCGCAAGATCGTAGAAGGGCGCCAGGTCCTCGTAGCGGATCGGCCAATCGGCGACGTTCGCTCCCGCCACCGGGCCGAGCTCCGAGCGGAGGCGGAAATCGATCGGCTTGAGGCGATAGAAATAGCCGCTCATGTGCACCGTTCCGCCGCCGACGCAGTTGGCGGTCCAGGCGGCGTTGGTGCGGCGATACTTGTCGCCCGGATCGTAGCGGATCAGGTGCGGCTCGTCCCAGGGGAGCGGCATGAAGAAGTTTCGCCGGCTGTTGAGGATCTCGTCGTGGACGAAATCCTCTTTCTGATAGTAGGCGCCCTTTTCCAGCACCACGACCTTGAATCCGGCTCGGCCAAGCTGTAGCGCCATCGGCGCTCCGCCGGCGCCGCTACCGACGATACAGACGTCCACCGGGGAAGACGCCACCTAGCGGGCTCCGTGCGAATGCAGGTGCCTGATCCCGTCGTATGCCAGGGGAGGCTCCGAAGTGCCGAAGCCGACCAACGCCCAGCCGACCCGATCTTTGTTGCCGCCGTAGGAAGGATCGCCGAGCAATCCCTCCAGCGTGAACACCATCAAGAGGTCGAAGAACCGCGCCTCGTCGGAGGCGGGTGCGCTGTCCTTGAAGAGGGTGAGCACCTGGTCTCGCTGCGCGTCGGTCGCCTCGGCGAAGCCCTGCCCGAAGAGACGGGTACTCTGCCGGTTCAACGCGGCGACGCCGGGCACAAACTCGGCCTTGATCTTCCGCATCTCCGCCGTCTGCAACATCCGATCGATGTATTGCGGAACGTTGGCGTCCACCGCGCCGGGGTCCTGGTCGGGCGGGATGATCCGGTTGCAGGCGGCGGCGACGATTGCCATCTCCTCCGGAGTGAATGTCTGGTTTGCGGAGCGGCTTGCCCCCGAATCAGGAAGAGCCTTCGATTCTGCGACGGAGGGGTCCCGTTTGCAGGCGGGCCCGATCAACACCACGCCGCCACCCAGGAACGCGAGGCGGTGAATGAAAACACGGCGGGAGAAGCGGGTCGCCTTCGGGCGAGCGCGCGGCATGGCCCAAGTCTCCCAGCGCGCTCGCGCTCAAGGCAAGAACGACATCCGGAATTCCGGCGATCCGCGGAGGCGCAGCGGATGCGCTGTTGGTTTACATCGACGACGATGTAATCAAAAAAATACACGACGAGACGCCGGTGTAACCCACCGCCGTCCATCCCGGGCCAGTATAATTGTGATTCAATCGGCCGCGCTTCTGTCGGGGAATCTCCATGAAATTGACGCTCGTTTTGCCGCTGATGGCCGCGCTGATTGGCTGCTCATCCAACAACACCGGTGATCCAGGTGACGGAGGAACGCCCGATGGAGGGCCACCTCCCGCGCCGGGAACGACGGTTCTCGACTCAAGCTCGATGGACCCGAATTTGTATCTGTCGATGACCATCGGTCCGAACGATCGGGTAGGCGTCGCCTATTTCAAAGGCACCGGTGGGGCGAATTTCGAGATTCGATACGTCGAATGGCAGAACGGAGTGGTGTCGGCGTCGCAGAAGCTGCCGCCCACCGGCTCGGCGACGGGAGCCGCAATGCAGCGGGTGATCGGCCTGAGTCTGGCGTTCCAGAACAATGGCCAACCGGCGGTGGCATACCTCGGCGGGGGAGACGACGGACAGATGTCTCCCTTTTGGTTCCAGAGCGACGTCGCGGTTTCATTCCGGCAGTCGGATGGCACGACCTGGGTCGAGGACATCGCCGCCCGGAAGAGCAACGACGGACCGACGCTTTGCGGCAATCCGGTGAGCGACAGCTCGCTGGGATTCGTGGTCGGGCTTTTCCCGGCGATGAAGTTCATCGGTTCTACCGCCTACATTGCCTACCGGGATGTGCACACCGGCCAGTTCCCGCAGCAGGACTGGCAAGGCTCTGACTTGAAGCTCGCCAGCGGAAGCCCCGGAAACTGGAGCCGGCGTCCGATTGTCTGCGGCGGCGACGACAAGAAGGCCTATGGCGGCCACAACCAGATGATCATCGGCGCGCAAGGGCAGCTGGCGATGGTCAGCGATGAAATCTTCGACAGCCCGGACGGGACCGGAAACAACGTCTTGTTTCATCGGCGAAACGCGGATGGAAGCTGGACCAGCACGCCCTGGTACGCCCCGGTGTTGCAGATCGCCAATACCCAGAAGGGCCCATCGCTCGCCTATGACGCCACGCTGGGCTACGGCATCGCCGTCGTGGATCGAACGACCAACACCCTCCTGTTCACCTCTTCCGCCAACGGCTCGGTGTGGACTCAGCAGGACCCGGTGTTTCAATCGGGCACCGGGGGCTGGTATCCCTCGATCGGAATCGATCCCGCCACCCACGAGCCGAACATCGCGTTCTACGTCTGCTCGCAGCGCGCGGGAATCGCCGAGGACTCCTGTGCCGCGGGTGAACGACAACTGCGCGTCGCCTATCGCGTGCTCGGGAACTGGAGACTGAGCGTGATCGATCCGCAGGGCGGCGTCCTGCCCAAGCTCGGCTATCTTTCGAACGGTAAGCGCGCGATCGCCTACCGCGATCCGGGATCGGGTGCGGTCAAGCTGTACGTGGACCCATGATCTGGAGACGACGGTCTATCGCCATCCTCGCGGTGCTCGTCGCGCTCGCCGCGGGGTGCGGAGGCGACAACTCGCTGGGCGGTAGCGTCTCCGAGCTCTTTCCGCTCGACGTCTCCCGCGTCGAAGTGAGGCGCAACGCAGAAGCGGTGCAGGTGAGCTACTACAACAACCGGGGAGCGGACATCGACCTGGTGGCGCGGGTGACGGTGGCGCTGCAGGGGATCGATTCCCGACCGGGCAAGAAAATCGATCTCAGCGGAGAGTACCAACCGGGCCACCTCCGGACGACCGTCATCCACCTCGCCTGGGGTGAGCCGCCGCGCAACCTGCCGCCGGTGAAGCGCGGAGACATGACGATCTCCAGCGGAGGAAACCCCGGAGAGAGCACGCGGGGCAATTTCTCGATGTCCTTCGATCAAGGCGGAGACATCGGGGCCGGCCGGACGCTCTACGGCAGCTTCTCGTCCGCCGCGCTCGACGGCGGCTTCGGACCCTGATCCGCGCCGTCGCCGGTCCCCACCAGATGGTACTTGTGCAGCAGCGAGTAGAGGTGCTTGCGATCCAGGCCGGCATCGCGCGCGGCCTTGGCCACGTTGCCCTTGGACCGTGACAGCAGCCGGGTCAGGTACTCCCGTTCGAAGCCGCGGACCAGCTCGTCCTTGCAGTCCTTGAACTGCCCGGCGTAGTCCACCGGCAGGACTTCCCCCTGGGTGGTGGATTGCCGCGAAGGGGATTCGCGCAGCAGCGACTCGGCGGAGAGGCCGGGAATGTCCGCCATGTGCTTTGCCCGCTCGAGCGCGTTGCGCAGCTCGCGGATGTTGCCTGGCCAGGTGTGGCTGAGGAACTGATCGCGGATCTGCGGCGCCAGGCGATCCCAGAGGTCCGCTCCGGCGAAGGCGTTGACCAAAAGCGGGATGTCCTCGATGCGATCGCGCAGGGGGGGAAGGTTGACCGTGAAGACGGAGAGCCGGAAGTAGAGGTCCTCGCGAAAGCGTCCGGCCTGGGCTTCTCCCCAGAGGTCCTTCTTCGAGGCGACGATGATCCGCGCATCGAAGGTCACCGGTGCCGCCGAGGCGCCGAGCCGCCGAAATTCCCGGTCCTCGATCGCGCGGAGAAGCTTCGGCTGCAGATCCAGCCCGAGGTCGTCGATCTCATCCAGAAAGAGCGTTCCTCCGTGCGCCCGTTCCAGGCAACCGATCCGCTGCGCCACCGCGCCGGTGAACGCCCCTTTCTCGTGCCCGAAGAGCTCGCTTTCGATCAGCGACTCGGAGACGGCGGCGCAGTCGAAAACCACCAGGGGCCCAGAGTTTCTTTGCGAGAGGCGGTGGATGGTTTTCGCCGCCGCGCCTTTTCCCGCTCCCGTTTCGCCCACCAGGAGCAAGGTCGAGTCGGTGGGGGCGATCCTCTGGAGCAGTGCGAAGATCTGCCGCATCGGCAGGCTCTTGCCCACCAGCTCGCCCAGGCAGTCCTCCGAGGTCGGGGCGATCTCCATCGCCGCCACCTGGGGCTGAAACCTCAGCTGGACGTCCCCCATCTCGAGCAGGGCGCCCGCGCGCAGGTAGGCCTCGCGAATCTGGGCGCCGTCGATGAACGTCCCGTTCGTGGAGCCGAGGTCCTGGACGAGGAACCGATCGCCCTGGCGGTGAACGATCAGATGGTTCCGGCTCACCGTCGGATGATCGATCACCAGGTCGTTGTCGGGCGCCTTGCCCACCTTGACGCCGGGTTGGTCCAGGGGAAACGAGCTGCCGGCGTCCTTGGTATTGACCAGAACGAGATGGAATTCTTGCACCGCAAGCCGGTCAGGCTTGGAGCGGTTGCCGATGATGGTGTGGGACGGAATCAGACCAATCGCCATTGGAACAACTCATTCTACATGATACGCGAAGGTCGATGACCAGCGGCAACGGACGGGCGAGGTCTCTGGTGTCCCTGGTCGGATCCGAAGCCGACGTGGTGTTCTACCGACGCCAGCTGTCGGAGTTCGAGCAACCCGTGCTCGTGCTCGGCTGTGGAAACGGTCGCCTGGCCTGGGAGCTTGGCGAAGCGCTCCCCGGCATTCTCGGGGTGGATCCTTCTCCGGGAATGATCGCTCTGGCCGAAGAGGGGGCCGCGCACCGCTCGCCGACGAACGCTGGCCGGGTCCGGTTCATCACCGCCGACCTGCGTTCCCTCCGATTGGCGGAGAAATTTGGCGCCGTGCTCGCACCCCGCAACGCCGTCGCGCTGATGCCGTCGGTGCTCGACCTGGAGGCGATGATCGCCACCGCCAGACACCACCTTTCGCCGGGCGGGATGTTGCTGTTCGACGCGGTCAACCCCAGCCGGGCGAGCGGTCCGGCGCGGGATTCGGAGGGAGACGCGGCGCTCGACCTCTGGACGCACCACAACACCTTTGCCCCCCACTTGAGGGAACGACGCCGAGTCGGCCACGGCACCGGCGAGTCGATCCGACGTCTTCGCCTGCGCCAGTTCTCCCCCGCGGAGATCGACGCCGCGCTCGAGGGCGGCGGGTTCGTGGCGAGCAGCCGCTACGGCCGCTTCGACGAGAAGCCGTTCGACGCTCACGATCCGCTCCAGATCGTCGTCGCCTCGCTGCGGATTGAATGAACGGATGTGACCCGCTGTGGGATGAGTCGGGCGAAGGTTTTCTGGAACGCCTCCGGCTGGGGAGCGACTCACGCTTGCGGCGGATTGTGGGGCGGCCTCGTCCCGGCTGGTTCCTCCGCCTCCAGGCCGTGCGCCATCTCGAGCAGGTCGAGGAGCTGGACCTTCGCTTCTTCGCCGTCGGGCGCGATCACGATCACCTCGACCGGCAACCGGTCCTCGGGAGGAACGGGCTCCGGATCCACCGGCTTGCCGGACGGATCCAGGTTCTCGACGAGCAGGTCGCCGTCGCGGTGGATGGTGTATCGGCGGTACATCGTGCGCATGTTAATCAGCCGCATGCCCCGAGGACAGCTTCTCGTCTATTTCTCGAACCGGTAACCGAGCCCTCGGGTGGTGAGGAAGTGCTCCGGTCGGTCGGGGTTGATCTCGAACTTCTGCCGAAGCTGCCGCACGAAGTTGTCCACTGTGCGCTCCGTTCCCTGGTAGTCAAATCCCCACGCCCCGGAGATCAGCTCCTGCCGGGTGAAGGTGCGGCCCGGGTGCTCGATGAGGTGCTCGAGGATGCGAAACTCCTGAGCGGTGAGATCCACCGTCTTTCCGCCGCGGGTGATCTTCCTCGCGTCCAGGTCCACCGCGACGTCACCGAAGCGAACCACCGGCGTCGCCCCGTAGCGCCGCCGCAGCACCGCCTTGATGCGGGCGAGCAATTCCTGGAGCCCGAAGGGCTTCACCACGTAGTCGTCCGCGCCGAGGTCCAGGCCGATGATCTTGTCGCTTTCCAGCCCCTTCGCGGAGAGGACGACCACCGGCACCCGATTGCCCCGGCGGCGCAGCTCCTTGATGACCTCGAATCCGTTCATCTGGGGCAGCATCAGATCGAGCACCACCAGGTCCGGCCGATCGTCCAACGCGCGCGCCAGACCAGTCCGCCCGTCTTGCGCCTGGAGGACCTCGTAGCCATCGAACTTTAAGTTCATCGACAGCCCGGCGAGGATCGACAGGTCGTCCTCCACCACCAGGATCCGCTGAGGGTTCTCTCTCACGCCGGGATCTCTTTCGGGTGTAGCGACGGCAGGTGCATGGTGAAGCAGCTACCCTTGCCCAGCTCGCTTTTCACCGAGATCTTCCCGCCGTGCGCTTCGACGATCCGCTTGGCGATCGACAGCCCCAGCCCGGATCCCTCGGTCTGGCGGGTGAGCAACCCGTCCACCCGGTAGAAGCGCTCGAAGATGCGCTTGCGCTCGCGCAGGGGAATCCCCGGGCCGTTGTCCTCTACCTCGATCGCGATGCCGCGGTGCTCGGCCTTCGCCCGAACCGCGATCTGCTTATCCTTCCCGCCGTATTTGAAGGCATTCTGCAAGAGGTTCAGGAGCGCGCCGGTGATCGCCTCCCGATCCACGTAGAGCCGGGGGAGGTTCGGTTGAAGCTGGCAGGAGACCTGAACCGGAGCATCGGGTCGCTGGGCCCGAAACGCCTCGAGCGTGGCGTCGATCAGACGCTGCGCATCCATCTGCTCGCGGTGGTAGGTCCGCCGGCCGCTCTCGATGCGGGCCCAATCCAGCACCCGTTCGATCAGCTCCGACAACCGCGCCGTCTCCTTGCTCAGCGCGCGGAGCACCTCCTGGGTCTGGGCCGGCTCCTCGACCCTTCCCAGCGCGAGCGTCTCGATGAACATCCGGATCGAGGTGAGCGGAGTCCTCAGCTCGTGGCTGACGAGGGAGACGAAATCGGTCTTTAGGCGGGACAGCTTCGCTTCGCGATAGAGCGCCCTGGCGGTGAGAATGACGCCCAGGACCAGGGTGAGATAGAAAAGCCCGAGCAGCACCCCGTAGATGGCGCGGTTTCTCATCGACGCCAACGCCACCGGGTCGGCCCCGACCGGGGAGGCGAGAAGCTGGAAATCTTGTAGCGGGGCGGGAAGAATCCGATGGGCCAGCGGCCGCTGCCCTCCGAGCGCCGCCTCGCGGGCCTCGACCATCCCCGACACCAGTTTTCCCACCAGGCTTTCGCCCGTTTCACGCTTGAACGGCGTCAGCTCGAACCGTACCTGTTCCCCCGCCGTGGGGACGCCGGCCGCCAGTGTCTGCAGCAGCCGATCCATCGCCTCCGGTAGGATCTGGGCGCCCCGGATCTCCTGTCCGGCCCGCTGGGCGGCGAGCAGGAAAGTGCCGTGCTGGGAGGAGATGGAGAAAAAGAGGGGTCGATCTGAACCGATGGGGAGGTCCGGAAGGCCGCTCTTGAGCGCCACCTTGAGCCTGGCATCGCTGGTCTCTATCTGGTCGCCCCGGATGGTGAATTGCGCCCCGGAGAGCCCCGTTCCGTCGAGAGAGGTGATGCGCAGCCCGGCCGCGTCCTGCTGCGAGCGAGACGCCCCCAGGGCGCTGACCAACCTCTGGGTCAGGGGCTCCAGCCTCACCGTCCAGTTCGACTCGATCCGCTTTTCCACGGCCGCCCGCTCGTTGACGATCGCCAGCACGCCGAATCCAGACAAACCGGCGGACGGCAGGACGATGAGCAACATCAGCAGACCAAAGGTCCGCCGGAAGCTCAGCAACTGCATGGGGTATTTCCGCAGCACGTGTCCCTCATTTATGCCATCCGCCCTTTCCGGCGAAGTTTGCGGGGTTGGCTGCCCCGCGGCGCCGGACGATTTGAATTCGGGTACAATTTACGCAACTGTAACGAAAAAAACGGCCGCGGTTCGGGCGACCGATGGGGGGCGTTAAAGTGGCATTGGCTACTCGCACCAGTGTGATCGGGTCTGGGTCCTTCGGGACGGCATTGTCCAACATCCTGGCGATCAACAGCGAGCAGGTGCACCTCTGGGGCCGCGACGAAAAGCTCGTCGCCGCGATCAACGAGAGGCACGAGAACCCGACGTATTTGCCCGACATTTCTCTCGCCCCGACCATCTGGGCGACCACGAGCCTCGAAGAGGCGCTGGACGACAGCGAGCTGGTCGTCGCCGCCACCCCCTCTCACGCGATGCGCGAGGTCATCGGCCGGGCGGTCGAATTCCTCCCCCGGCACGTGCCGATCATCACCGTGTCCAAGGGGATTGAAAACGGCACCCTGCTCACGATGACCGAGGTGCTGGAGGACTGCCTGCCGGAGGACCTCCATCCTTACATCGGCGTGCTCTCCGGGCCGTCGTTCGCCAAAGAGACCGCGCTTCGGATGCCCACCGTGGTCACGATCGCCTCCCGCTGGGACAAGCTCGCCACCCGGGCGCAGACGATCTTCCATACCGACACCTTTCGCACCTACACCTCCTCGGACGTGAAGGGGGTGCAGTTGGGCGGATCGCTCAAGAACGTGATCGCGATCGCCGCGGGGATCGCGGACGGCTTGGGTTTCGGCCACAACGCGCGCTCGGCGATCATCACCCGGGGTCTGGCGGAGATCAGCCGGATCGCCACCCGGCACGGGGCCAATCCATTGACGCTCGCCGGCCTCTCCGGCCTCGGAGATCTGGTCTTGACCTGCACCGGCGACCTGTCGCGCAACCGCTCCCTGGGAATCGGGCTGGGCAAGGGGCGGACCCTGGACGAGATTCTCTCGGGGATGAAGCAGGTCGCGGAAGGGGTGAAAACCGCCCGCAGCGCGAGGGACATGTCGCTGCGAGACGGCGTCGAGCTTCCGATCTGCGACCAGGTCTTTTCCATCCTCTACGAGGGGAAGAGCGCGAAAAAGGCGGTGGTCGAGCTGATGAGCAGGCAGCCCAAGTCGGAGCTCCTCTAAGCGCGCCGGGAGGCCGGGCTTGCTCGCGGCGTTTTTCAACGCCCTGCCTGGGCGTTGCTCGGCTTTAAAGGGTTCCCAGCGCCGCCGAGGATCCCTCCGCGAAGAGAGTCCGATCCGCCTTGTCGAGCAGCTCGGTGAGCCCCCGGCCGGTGCTGGCGCTGATCCCCACCCCACCCGAGACGCGCAGCAGCGATTCCAGCTCCTCGGGGGAGAGCAGGTCCACCTTGTTCCAGACCATCAGCCGCGGTTTGTCCGCCAGTTCGAGCTGCTCGAGAATTGAGTCCACCGCGGCAGTCTTTTCTTCGCGGTCCGGGTCGGCCGCGTCGACCACGTGCAGAAGCAGGCTCGCCTCCGAGAGCTCCTCGAGCGTGGCCCGGAAGGCGTTGACCAGATCCTTGGGCAGATCGCGGATGAATCCCACCGTGTCGGTGATGATCACCTCGCGCTCGCGGGGAAAGCGCAGGCGGCGGCTGGAGGGGTCCAGGGTGGCAAACAGCTTGTTCTCCACCAGGACATTCGAGCCGGTCATCGCGTTGAGCAGGGTCGATTTGCCGGCGTTGGTGTAGCCGACGATGGAGATGATCGGCATCTCGCGCCGGGCGCGGAGGGTCCGGCGCACCCCGCGCTCCTTGGAAAGGGATTCGATCCGCGACTCCAGATGGGTGATCCGGTCGCGCACCCGCCGCCGATCGATCTCGAGCTTCGTCTCGCCGGGCCCGCGTCCGCCGATTCCTCCGGCGAGGCGCGAGAGCGAGTCATCGCGTGGCGACAGCCGCGGCAAGAGGTACTTGAGCTGCGCAAGCTCGACCTGGAGCTTTCCCGCCGCGCTCTGGGCCCGCTGGGCAAAGATGTCAAGGATGAGCTGCGTCCGATCGAGGATTTTCAGGCTCGTGTCCTCGGCGATGTGCCGGCTCTGCGACGGCGAGAGGTCCCGATCGAAGATCAGCAATTCGACCATCAGCTGCATCGAGCGAAGATTCAGCTCCTCGAGCTTTCCACGGCCGACGAGGTATCTCGGATCGGGATCCCGGCGGGCCTGGAGGACGCAGTCGAGCACCTCCACCCCCGCGGTGCGGGCGAGCTCGCGCAGCTCGGTCAACGAAGCCTCCGCCCGGGCGCGATTTCCGTCCAGGGAGACGCCGACGAGGATGGCCCGCTCCCGGCCGCCGACGCTGCGCGCGGACGCGCCCTTGGCGAATTCCTCCTCCAGCGCGACCACGGTGTCCAACACGTCGGGCTGCTCGCCGTAGACCGACGGCAGCGTCTCCACCTGCCAGTAGTGGCCGGTTCCATTCGCGGGAACCAGATGCGCAAACTGAAGGGACCCGGGTAGCCCCTGATCGAGCACGCCGATCGCCGCGACGAGGTCGAGTCGGAGCAGCGCAAGGTCGGTCAGGTCGTCCTTGGTGAGCGGCTCGGATTTGAGATGGGTGTGCACCAGGCGAAGGCCGCGTAAGCGCGACTGGCCGGCGCGGGCTCGACCGATGTCGGGCAGGTCTAAGCGGTAGGCGTTTCCGACGATGACGTTTTCCACCTCGCCCTTGCGGTTGACCAGGATTCCCACCTGGCGGTTGATGCTCTTCGAGATTTCGGTGAGGTGCCGGGCCAGCTCGGGGCTGACCACCTCGTGGGGCGAAGCCCTCCGCCGGTAGGTGTTCCGGAGAAGCCGAAGATCGTTTGCTTTCAGCCCGAGGGTATTGCCGAATACGTCGGTCAAGGCTCAAGAATAACCGGGGCTAGGGGCACTGGCTTGGACAATCCCGCGGCCATTCACGGCGCGCCGCATGGCCGGTAGGCGAACGTCGGGCGAAAAATGGCTCTGGAATCAGATCGAACGCGGGCTCTCGCTCGTTCGCTGCCGCTCTCCGATGTCCATCAAGAGCCGGAATTCGGGTGAGTCCACCCGCATCATCATCAGTGAGACCTGGAGCTCCCCTGCACGGGGACCGAGCTCAACCTGACGGACCTGTCCATGGGAGATGTCCAGCTGGGCCTGGCCGTGGACGTCGGGCAACGACAGGTCCAATTCCAGGTGGTAGCCCGCTCCGGACAGACGCGGAATCAGGACGAGTTGGTAGTCCGCCAGCGCGGCTCCCGGCTGCCGGCGCTCCACGCGGGTAACCTTGCCGGATTCCCCGAGAAGCTTCGGTTTGGCCACCAGATGGCCTTCGCGGCGGACCTCGAGGGAGAAGTAGAGCTTTTGCTCATCGGTGGGCTTTGGTTTGGAGGCGCAACCCCATGCGGCAAGGAAGGCACAAGCGATCAAGGCGGTTCGGTTCATTCCTTCTCCCGGTCGACGGGCCTCTTACGCAACCCAGCAATAGCCGCGCCAATCAAGATACCCCCAAAACAGGAAACTTCAGCACGGAAAGCGGAGAACCGATTGACAGGTTCTCCCCCCGCGACCGTTCGCAATGACATTTTGACATCCCCTCTCTAGGTTTGTTGCACCCATCCTGGTAATCGCCGCCATGATGCTGGGCTTCCTCATCCAATTCGTCTGCCTCTTCGCCCTGGCTCTCTGGGTGGGAGGCGGTGCAGCGATCGCCTTTTTCGTCGCGCCGGCCGTCTTCTCCCTCGCCGGCTCGCGCAAGCTTGCCGGCGAAATCCTGGGCGAGGTGCTCCGGCGTTTCGACTCGTACGCCTTGATCGCCGGCCCCATTGCCTGCGCGGCGGCAATGATCGAGATCGCCGGCACCCGCGGCGCGGGTCAGATCCTGGGACTGAAGCTCGCGCTGGTCGCGGCCATGCTCGGTCTGGCGCTCTATTCCCGCTTCGCCCTGTCGCCCGAGATCCAGCAACTGCGCACCCAGCTCGGCGACGAGATGGACAAGGCGGCGCAGGAGGATCCTCGCCGGGTCGCGTTCTGGCGGCTACACGGCTTCTCCGTACTCTGTCTGATGGG
>Ga0070708_100000304_pt1 | contig 36884 bp, 38 predicted proteins | sample KBSK5503metaG_FD_65469 | JGI IMG/M metagenome (GOLD analysis project Ga0070708, IMG submission 65469) | Corn, switchgrass and miscanthus rhizosphere microbial communities from Kellogg Biological Station, Michigan, USA - KBS K5-50-3 metaG | ecosystem: Host-associated > Plants > Roots >... | reverse complement strand
TCCACGTTGAAGGGCGTGTCCGTCTTCGCCCGCACGCTGGCGGTCGTCACCAGGCAGATGAGCGACTCCTCCAGCGTCTTCACGAAGGGCGTGAAGGGGACGCAATAGCGCGACAGCTCGAGCGGCTTCTCCATCTTCACCTCAGCTTGTCGAGCGCCTCCATGATCTTGTCGGTCGGCGGCGGCTCCGAGATGTCGTGGATGTCGATGTACCGGATGACGCCCTGGCGGTCGACCACGAAGATCGCCCGCTCGGCCCGGCCCTCGCCGCGCAGCACGCCGTACTGGGCGCAGGCGTAACCGTAGGGCCAGTTGTCGCTGAGCAGCGGATAGGAAAGCCCGCCCATCGACTTCGCCCATGCCTCGTTGCTGAAGACCTGATCGGTGGAGATGCCCAGGACCTGGGCATTGCGCCGCTCGAACTCGGAGAGATCCTCCTCGTACGAGGGCATCTGGACCGTTCAGACGGGGGTGAACGCCGCCGGGTAGAAGGCCAGCACCACGTTCTTCTTGCCGCGGTAGTCGCTCAGGCGGACCTGCTTGCGCGGCCCGCCCTTTCCTGCCGTGTCGCCGGTGGCGGGCAGGTCGAAGTCGGGAGCCTCCTCGCCGACCTTGAGCCGCCACACCGGCCTCTTGGGTTGTGCCATGGCATCTCCGATGCGCCTCAGCGCGCGCCTCCTTATGCCGGCGATCGGCGATGGGCGCCACCGGGAACGTACGTAGGGTGCCGTGGACGCGGCCGGATGTTCCCGGCGAGACACGCGCGCGGGCGCCCGCTCAGGTCCACTGCACCTTGAACCGCGCCTCGCTGTGGCTGTCGTCGCAGCGGACGTCCTCGGGCAGCGAGACGGTCCCCTGCACTCCGCAGAGCTCGAAGACGTAGGAGAGGTTGCCGCGGGTGACGTCGAAGAGCGCCGCCGGCACGTCGGGCCCGTCGGCCCGCGCCCGGACGATGCCCGACTTGGGGCCGGTGGCCTCGTACTCGAAGCGCATCCCCTTCAAGACGATCGAATAGAAGCGCTCCAGGTTCTGGAACACGGTCGCGGGCGTGTTGCCGAACAGGGCGGTCGCCATCTTCAGCACCGGCTGGACGACGGATCCGCCCAGCTTGCGCCCGGCGGTCATCCCCAGGTCGACGCAGGCCTGCCGTCCGGCGACCATCGAGAGGGCCGACTCCAGCTCGTCCATGGCCGCAGCCGGCATCCAGGCGAAGGGGAAGGGCGGTTTGTCGATCAGCTCGGCGGTCGCCGCCGACACCCTCTGCTTCACCTGCGTGGCGCATCCGCGCTGGTCGAGGAACTCCACGGCCACGCGGAACGCCGACCCGAGGTACCCGCGCGGGTCCGGATGGTGCGGGCCCGCTGCAACGTCAGCTCCAGGAATGTTCTGCATCGCGGTTCGTCCTTCTCCCCCCCGCGACCGGATGAGGGTCTCAGCGAAGTGGAAATTTGCGCAAGGGGCCCGCGGGCGGGCCGGCGGGGCCAGGAATGGGGCGCGCTGGATTCGGCGATGGAATCCGGGCCGATGCGGCGGAAAGCCGCGTCTGCTCGATTGGAATCCGCTGTGGGCCGGCGACCGAGGCGCGACCACCGGCGGAGCCATCGTTCGCCGGCTACGCCCGCAAGAGCGCGAGGTTCTCCTCGGCGCGCGCGCGGAAGGCGGCGGTGTCGCCCGCGAACGCCACCCGCCCCTTGAGCAGGATCAGATGCCGGTCTCCCAGCTCGAGCAAAGTCTTCACTTCCTTGTCCACCACCAGCGCGGCGATCCCCTCTGCGCGGAGCGTCCGCACCGCCGACCAGATCTCCTGGCGGATGAGCGGCGCCAGGCCTTCGGTGGCGCCGTCGAGGATGACCAGCTGCGGGTTGGTGAGGAGCGCCCGGGCGATGGAGAGCATCTGCTGCTCGCCCCCGGAGAGCTGCGAGCCGAGGTGCCGCGTCCGCTCCCGCAGCCGCGGGAAGAGCGCCAGCGCCCGGTCCAGCGTCCAGGGCCCGGGCCGCTGCGCGACGACCAGGTTCTCGCGGACCGTCAGGGTGGGAAAGATGCCGCGACCCTCGGGGACGAGAGCGATGCCTTCGGCGGCGATCCGATGTGGCGGCCAGCCCGTCACCGGACGGCCGCGGACGCGGATCTCTCCCCGCCGTGGAGGAGTGAGCCGCAGCAGGCTGCGGATGGTGGTCGTCTTGCCCATGCCGTTGCGCCCCATCAAGGTCACGGTCTCGCCGGGCCCGATGGCGAGGCTCACCCCGTGCAGAACGTGGCTCGCGCCGTAGAAGGTGTGCAGATCGATGCCTTCCAGCAATGCAGTCACGCGACCTCCTCGCCGAGGTAGGCATCCCGCACCCGCGCGCTCTTGCGGATCTGCTCGGGAGACCCGGTCTCCAGCACGCGGCCGTCCAGCAGCACCGTCACCGTGTCCGAGATGCTGAACACCGCTTCCATGTCGTGCTCGACCAGGATCACGGTGCGTCCCTGCGAGACGCCGCGGAGGAGATCGACCACGCGCAGCGCCTCGTCGTGTCCGAGTCCGGCCAGCGGCTCGTCGAGGAGCAGGACGGCAGGCTCGGTCGCCAGCATCATGGCGATCTCGAGCTGCCGCTGCTCGCCGTAGCTGAGCTGTCCGGCGATCGCCGTTCGCCGCGCCGAGATGCCGCAGCGGTCGAGGGCGCGCGCCGTCCGCTCCGCAACTCCCGCGTACCGCTCCGCGGGCCGGAAGAAACGCATCGAGGAGGGCAGCCGGGATTGCGCCGCCAGCCAGACGCAATCGCCGCAGCGCAGATCGGGGAACAGGTTCGCGGTCTGGTAGCTGCGGCCGATCCCCAGCCGGGAGAGCTCGTCGGGCCGGGCGGTGGTCACGTCCAGCCCGCGGAAGAGCACGCGTCCGGAGCTGGCCCGGAGCTCGCCGGAGAGGAGGTTCAGGAAGGTGGACTTGCCCGCGCCGTTGGGGCCGATGACGGCGTGCACGCGCCCCTCCTCGAACGCCAGGGAGACGTCGTTCACGGCGGCGAGAGCGCCGAATCGGCGGGTCAACTGCTCGGCGCGCAGGAGCGGCTCAGCCACGGGCGCTGCCCTGGAGAAGGCCTGAGAGGCCACGAGGGAGGACGAGGACCACCGCGATCACGAGGACCGCGACGAGAGCATTCCAATGCTCGGTCACCCGCTCGCCGTAGTGCTCGATGAAGGCCAGCAAGAGAGCGCCGAGGGCAGGACCGTACAAGGTCCCTTTTCCGCCCAGCAAGACGGTGACGAGGATGAGGCCCGACTGCTTCCATCCGAGTTGCGCCGGGTTGACGAATCCGTAGAGCGTCGCGTCGAGGTATCCGGCGAGCCCGGCGAGCGCGCCCGCGATGACGAAGGCCACGAGCTTGTAGCGGCGGGTCGGGTAGCCGAGCGATCGCATCCGCTGCTCGTTCGCGCGGATGCCTTCCAGCGCCCGCCCGTACGGCGCGCGGAAGATACGCGACAAGAGGACGTACACGGCGATCAGCGCCACCCAGATCACGAGGTAGGCGGCGAGCCGGCTGTCCACCGGGCGCTGGGAGACGTAGAGCCCATCCGACCCGCCCAAAGCGGGCGAATCGTTGAAGAGGTAGAAGAGCATCTGGGTGAAGGCGAGCGTGACCATGATGAAGTACACGCCGGTCGCGCGCAGGCTGAGCCAGCCGATGATCAGCGCCGCCGCAGCCGCCGCGAGGAGGCAGAGGGGCAGCGTGAGCAGGGGAGTCACGAGGCCGAGCTGGTTGGTGAGCCCCGCCAGCGCGTACGCCGCGAGCCCGAAGAAGGCGGAGTGGGCCAGGCTGACCAGGCCGGTGAACCCGACCAGCAGATCGAGGCTCATCGCCAGGATGCAGCCGATCATCGCCTTGCCGAGAAACTGCAGCCAGAAGCGGTCGCCGGTGAAGGCGACCGCGCCCAGGGCGAGGGCCCCCGACAGGAGCAGCGCCCGCCGCCCGATCATCGGCCCTCGAAGGCGGGGCCGAGAAGCCCGCGCGGCCGCCAGAGCAGCACCGCGGCCATGACCGCGTAGACGATGGCGCTGGCGAATCCGGGCAGCAGCACCTTGCCGAAGGTGTCCGCGATGCCGACCAGCAGGGCGCCGAGGAAGGCGCCCTTGATCGACCCGATGCCGCCGATCACCACCACCACGAACGAGAGGATGAGGATGCTCTCCCCCATCCCGGGATAGACCGTGGTGAGCGGAGCCGCCAGCATCCCGGCCAGTCCGGCGAGGGCCGTTCCCGCGCTGAAGACGACGGAGAAGAGCCGGCGGACGTCGATGCCCAGGGCTTCCACCATCTCCGCGTTGGAGGCGCCGGCGCGAACGCGCATCCCGAATCGCGTCTTGAGGATCAGCTGCCGCATGCCCGCGGCGAGGGCGATACACGAGAGCGCGGTGAACGCGCGCCAGGCCGGCCAGGTCTGCGCCTCGCCCAGATGAATGGTGAAGGAGAGCGACTTCGGCGTCGGAACGCCGTGCACGTCGTTGCCGAAGACCGCGCGCTGGAGCTCGTTGAAGAGGAGCACCAGCCCGTAGGTGAGCAGCACCTGGGAAAGGTGATCGCGCCCGTAGAGGCGGGCGATGGCGAGGCGCTCCAGCAAAAGACCGATGAGGACCATCGCGGGAAGCCCGATCAGGATCGCGAGCCAGAGGTTGCCGGTGCGAGCCGAGATCCACCAGGCGAGATACGCGCCGAGCATGTAGAACGACCCGTGCGCGAAGTTCAGCACTCCCAGGACGCCGAAGACCAGCGTCAGGCCGCTCGCGACTAGGAAGAGCAAGAGCCCGTACTCGACGCCGTTGATCAGCTGGAGGGCGAAGAGCGAAAGGCTCATTTCCCCAGCTTGCAGCCGGTGGCGGGATCGTCGGCGTCCTTCATCGCCACGCCGAGCACCATCTCCTTGCCGCCCTTCACCTGCCGCAGATAGATGTCCTGGACGGGGTTGTGCGCCTTGGAGAAACGGAAGCGTCCGCGCGGGCTGTCGAGGCGCGTCGCTTCCAGCGCCGCGATCAGCTCCTTCTGCGCCCCGGTATCGCCCTTCACCTTGTCCAGCGCTTGCGCCAGCGCGTTCACCGCGTCGTAGCCGGCGACCGCGTACACGTCCGCGTCGCGCCCGGTCGCCTTCTTGAAGGCCTCGCGGAATTTCTTGTTGGCGGGATTGTCGAGCGCGTCGGCGTAGTGGAGCGTCGTCCGGATGCCGTCCGCCGCGCCGCCCTGGGCGGCGAGGACGCCCTCGGTGAGGAAGCCGGATCCGTAGAGCGGCACCTTTTGCTGCAGGCCCGCGTCCGCATAGTCCTTGACGAACTTCGCGGCCCCGGCGCCGGCGAAGAAGACGAACACGGCGTCGGGCTTGAGCGCGGCGATCTCGGAGAGGTTCGCCTGGAACTCGGTGCTGGGGAAGGGCACCGCGATCTCCTTCACCACCGTCCCGCCGGCCTTGGAGTATCCCTCCTTGAAGGCGGCCATCGACTCCTGGCCGAAGCTGTAGTTCCAGAACATCAACGCCGCTTTCTTGTGCCCCGCCTTCACCATCACCTCGGCGCAGGGATACGACACTTGCCAATTGGAGAACGAAGTGCGGAAGACATGCGGCGCGCAAAGGGTGCCGGTGACCGCCTGCGCGCCGGCGTTGGTGACGATGGTGAGGACGTTCTCCTGCCGCACGATCTGCATCATCGCCATCGCCACGCCGGAGTGGACCGGACCGGTGAGGATGTCCACCTTCTCGCCCGCGATCAGCTTGTTGACGTTGGCCGGGGCCTTGGCGGGATCGGACTCGTCGTCGACGGCCTTCCACTCGATCTCGCGGCCGCCGAGCTTTCCGCCGTGCTCGGAAGCGGCGAGCTTCATCCCGTCGGTGATGTTGTGACCGAGCGCGGCGTACGTTCCGGAGTAGGGGAGAAGGAGGCCGACCTTCAGCTTGGCGCCGCTCGCGGCGAACAGGCGGCGCGGGAGCAAGGCGGAAGAGGCGGCGGCTCCGAGGAACGCGCGTCGGGAGAACGTCATGCGACCTCCGGGCGCCGTACTACGACAGAAGTCCGCCTTCGGCGTCAACCGGCCGCGCGCTGACGGCGGGGAGCGATCAGTAGGGTCTTTGCCCGATCACGTTGCCCGGCGGCTCGTAGTCGCAGACCCAGAAATCCCAGGCCGGCGCCTGCGAGCCGAACGGCGAGTTGGTGTTGCACAGCCGATGGGCGCACCCGACCCGCGAGGTGTCGCGCCAGACGATCTGCGTGTAATGGCCGCAGTCCTTTCCCTGGGCGCAGGTGTTCGTCGCGTAATCGTAGTCGCGCGCCTCGCCCGCCCAGGCGCCGACCACGTCGGAGATCCCCCAGTGCCCCGGTGGAGCGCTGGCGGCGATGTTCTCGCCGCGGCTGCCCCGGCCGGCGTTGTGCTGGTACGTGCAGCCGTCGGCCCATGACTGCGCGACCGCGGCAGCGCCGGCCGACCAGCTCAGCGGAGGCAGCGGAGAGTTCGGCGGCGGCTGCGGATTCGCGCGAACCTGGTTGTGCGGGTCGACCCACGTCTGGGCTTCCGCCGACGGCGTCGCTCCCGGCGAGCCTCCGTCTCCGCTGCCCGTTTCGTCGAAACCGGGTCCGCAAGCGGCGGCGAGCGCGAGGAAGGCGAAGAGGGCGGACAAGCGCATGGTCCGTGGAATCTAGGCACTGTGCTAGAGCGTGGCCGATGTTTTCCCGGCGCCTGCCCCACGTCGTGACCCGCAAGGACCTGGCGATCCTGATCGCGCCGACCTACGCGGCATCGGCGGAAGTCGACTTCGACGAGGCGCACGAGAGGATGGAGCGCGCCGCCGGCAGCCAGCACGTGGTGGATCGGTTGTACGAGGGCCTTTCCGCCGCCCTCTACGAACGCAAGGGTTCCCGCACCAGCGAGGACGAGCTCATCGACGCGCTTTCGGCCGGCGTGCAGAAGCGGAGGTCGAGGGTGAAGGCCGCTCCGCTGACGCCGGGGATCTCCGCGGTGATGGTGATGCTGAACCTGGAACTGGGATACGCGCCCGAGATGATGCGAAACGCGCTGGAGAACCCCAAGGGCAAAGCGCTGCTCGGAGACGGCCTGCGTGCCCTGGGCGCGCACCTCTTGAAGGAGCTGATCAAATGACTCACCGGCGGTCCGCGTTCAGCGCCCCGCCTCTCTCTCCTTCAACTCCAGGGCGACGAATTCGCGGACCGTCTTCTGGTCCGCCGCCGGAGCGCTCTTCAGTCGCGTGAGCAGCTTGGGAAGTTGCGCGTCGCTCATGCGGCCGGGCCAGCGCGGCTCGACCAGATCGTACACCGCCAGCGCGGCGCGGTTGCCGGTGGAAACGCCGCTGTCGTGGCAAGCGTCGCAGCGAGCGGACTTGAGCACTTCCCGCGCCCGCTCGCGGGCTGCGGACGGATCCCGGCGTCCGGCGGGCGATGCCAGCGGAATGGCGAGAGCGGCGAGCGCGAGTCGGGAGATCATCCGACACCTGCTGGACGGCATTGTTGACGAGACTCGCGTGCGGTTCAACCTGGGAGGCCGGTTGTCGAGCTCGAAGGCGCGCCATGCGGTGGAACGGTTGCTCTGGACCCGCTCCGGTGAGCGGCGGGTGCCCTCCACCCGCGAGCTCGATGCCGCTCTGACCCGATTGCGCCGGGGGGAGCTCTTCGATCTGTGCGAGCTCGATCCACGCGGGCCCGTGTACCTCCTGCCCACGCGAGAGCTGGTGCGGGGACTGGCCGCCCGCATCCGCGAGCTGGGAGCGCGCCGCGTCCTCGAGGTCGCCGCCGGCGATGGCTTTCTCTCCCGCGAGCTGCGGCGGGTCGCGCCCGAGCTGGAAGTGGTGGCCAGCGATTCGGGCGCCTGGATCGATCCGCGGGCGCGGATGAACCAGCGCGAGCGGCGCCGGCTGCGCGGCGTGGACGTCCCCGGCGTCCGGTTGGGCCCCGAAGTCCTGCGGCTCGACGCGTTGGCGGCGATCCGGCGCGCGCGGCCCGATCTGCTGCTCGCTTCCTGGCTGCCGCCGGGAAAGCTGCTGGGGCGCCTGATCCGGGCGCCGGTCCGCTACGTGCTGGAGATCGGGGCGAAGGGCGGCGTGACGCCGGGTGCTTGGAGCTGGCGGTACGCGCACGCGTTCTGCGAGGAGCTGGAAGAGTCCGCGCGCTGCAGGCTCGACGAGCGGCCGGGCCGCGAGCTGCACTCGCGCGTCACCCTGTACTTCGGCGCGCGCCATCCGGACCACGCGCGCGAGGCGGTGCGCCGCGGCGACTGGCTGTGGCAGTTCCGCCCGCGCTGAGCGGCGCTAGACGATCGCGCGGACCACGCCCCCGTCCACCCGCACGGCGGCCCCGTTCGTCGCGGAGGCCAGCGGGCTGGCGAGGAACGAGACCATGTGCGCCACCTCCGCGGGCTCGGCGAATCGCTGCAAGAGCGAGGTCGGCCGCTGGGTGCGGAAGAACTCCTTCTCCACTTCCGCCTGCGACTTTCCGCCCTGCCGAGCGAGCTCGTCCACGAACGATTCCACTCCTTCGGAGCGCGTGGGGCCAGGCAGGACCGAGTTGACCGTCACGCCGGTCCCGACGGTCCGCTCGGCCAGGCCCCGGGCCAAGGCGAGCTGGGCGGTCTTCGTCAGTCCGTAGTGGATCATCTCCACCGGGATCTGCAGCGCCGACTCGCTGGAGATGAAGAGGATCCGTCCCCAGTTCCGCTTCAACATGCGGGGGAAGTAATGGCGGCACAGGCGCACGCCGCTCATCACGTTGGTCTCGAACAAATGGATCCACTGCGCGTCGTCGATCTTCTCGAAGGGCACCGAGCGGAAGATGCCGACGTTGTTCACCAGGATGTCGAGATCGGGAAAGCGCGCCGTGATCAGCTCGGCCCCGGTGGCCACCGTCAGGTCGGCGGCGATCCCGTCGACCCGCGCGCCGCGCACCTCCGTCCGCACCCGATCGAGGGCCGCGTCGACCCGGTCCCGGGTCCGGCCGTTGACGATCACTTCCGCGCCTTCGCGCGCCAGGTCGACGGCGATGGCGAGCCCGATGCCTGCCGTCGATCCGGTGACCAGCGCCTTTCTTCCTCGCAGTTGCAGGTCCATGTACGCAGAGATGCTCGCCGCGCGCACACGTCGCAACCCCGCGTCCGCACTGGAATCGGGCGGGTACGCCCACATCCTACCGTTCAAAGGTGAATAGGCTCCTCTGCTTGGCTGTTGGGCGTTGAAACCAAGCCAAGGAGCCGTGCGTGCATCCTCGTTCCTCCATCCAGTCTCCTGTCTTGAGAGCGCTCGCGGCCGCGGGCGCGATCCTTCTGTCCTGCAGCGGCGGCGCCCCCGGTTCCAACTCGTCGACCGGTTCTGGCAATCCGCCTCCGACCGGTGGTCCAGGCCTCCAGCCCCCGCCTCCTCCCGCTGGTCCTCAGCTCGCGGGTCCAGGCGCGGGCGCGGTGGTCTCGGGTCCGGTCGATCTCGCCGCGTCGGTGCCCGCCGGTACGGCCCGGGTCGACTTCCAGGTGGACGGCGCGGTCGTGGCCAGCGCCGCCGCCGCTCCGTTCACCGTGAGCTGGGACAGCTTCTCGGTGAAGAACGGCGACCACGACGTGGCGGTCAGCGCGATCGATGCAACCGGCGCGGCCAGCTCGTCGTCTCCGGTGCGGATCACGGTCAGCAACCACATCAAGACCGTGTTCGTGATCGTGCTCGAGAACCACGACTGGTCCGCGATCCAGGGCGCCGCCTCCGCGCCCTACATCAACCAGACGCTGCTGGCGCAAGGGGCGCACGCGGACAACTACATGAACGTGCCCGGGCTGCACCCGAGCCTCCCCAATTACATCTGGATGGAGGCGGGCAGCACGCTGGGCGTGACGGACGATGCGGCGCCCGCGTACCACCAGCTGACGACCTCGCAGCACCTGGTCACGCTCTTGAAGAGCGCCGGCCTGACCTGGAAAGCGTACCAGGAGGACATCCCCGGGACCGACTGCCCGCTGACCAACGTGAACCAGTACGCTCCCAAGCACCTGCCGATGATCTACTTCACCGACGTCAACTCCGGGGTGGACAGGAACTCCAGCGAGTGCATCTCGCACATCCGGCCGTACCCGGAGCTGTCGCGCGACCTGGAGACCGACGCGGTGGCGTCCTACAACTTCATCACTCCCAACCTCTGCAACGACATGCACGATTGCTCGGTGGCCACGGGCGACGCGTGGCTCGCGCGCGAGGTCCCGAAGATCCTCACCTCGAAGCCGTACCGGGACGGCGGCGCGCTGTTCGTCACTTTCGACGAGAGCGCCGGGTCCGACGTCCCCATCGGCTTCATCGCGCTCTCGCCGCTGGCCAAGCCGGGCTACTCCAACAACGTGCGGTACACGCACAGCTCGCTGTTGCGCAGCGTCCAGGAGATCTTCGGCGTCACGCCGCTGCTCGGGGACGCGGCGAACGCCACCAACGTCAGCAACCTGTTCCGCAGCTTCCCCTGAGGCGGCCGAGCTACACGACGACGTGGCCGCGCGCGGTCAGGTCGAACATCTGCTCGAGAAGCTCGCGCTGCAGCAAGAGGTCCGCTTCCCACCGTGGCTGCGAGCCGAGACGGCAGATCTCGAAGTCGAACCAGTAGAGCCGGCCGGTGCGGGCGCCGCGGCTGAAGTTTCCCAGCTTGATGTCGAGCGGGGCGACGCCCCGGGCGTTGATCTGGCGGGACATGTCGGCGATCTCGCGGCGGAAGTCGCCGGCGCCGGCGCGATCGAGCAGCTCGACCTCCCGGCGCTCGAGCTGGTGGGGCGGAAGGCCGCGCAGCTCGCCGTCCTTGTGGACGTCCGCGTCGTGGACCGCGGCGCCGGTGCGCGCCGCCTGGCTGCGCAGGCTCTCGCCGGGGATGTAATCCATGTAGAGCGTCCGCCCGGCGACGTCGATCTTGCGCAGCCTTGGAACGAAGGGAAGGTCCCGCAGCCGCAGCAGCGCCGCCGCCTCGCTGTACATGTAGAACCCCAGCGAGACCCAGACGCTGCGGTGCACCCAGTCTCGCGCTGGAACGGGCCGGTTTCCCCAGCGCCGCGCCCCCAGGCGGTAGCTGCGGAATCGCTTGCGGACGCAGACGCGACCGTCCACCAGGGCGATGTCGAGCTTGTTCTGCTGCCGCGTCGTCTTCTGCTGGCGCCGGTTGAAGAACGGCTCGTCCATGGGATCGAGGGCAAAGGCGAAGCCGTCCTGGTCGATCTCGGCGAGCACGCGGTCCTGGCGCCACCCGCTCGCGACCGACGGAATGCTCTCGGGAGGCAGCGCGTCATCCAGCGCCGGGGCGGCAGCCAAGGCTTCCGGGCCGTCTCGCAGGGCCGCATGCACTTCCCACTTGGCGCGCAGCAGATTGAAGGCCCCCTCCCCGGTGAAGCGCCGCAGGAAGATCTCCAGGGCGCCGGCGGGAGCGGATGGAACGAGCCCGGTGCGGGTCGCACTGCGTTCGCTCGTGAACAGAATCGCGGCGGGCTTGAACGCCATTTGTGCTCAAACTAATCGTGGCGTCACGCGGACGTAACCCTCCGCCGGAGTCTCCCATTGAACAAGAGCGATGTGGTGACGAAACCGTCGGGAACGCCTCGACTGACGGCGCGGCTCTGGTTCCGGAAATGGACGGCAGCGGACCTGCCGCTGGCGGTGGCGCTCTGGGGCGACGCGCGCGTCACCGCGTTGATCGGCGGACCGTTCGACGAAGAACGCGTCCAGGAGATCCTCGAGGGGCAGCTGGCGATGGACCGGGATGCGGGCGTGCAGTACTGGCCGGTCTTCCTCGCCTCCAGCGGAGAATTCGCCGGTTGCTGCGGCCTCAGGCCTCGGGGTGCGGGCCGCCTCGAGCTCGGATTCCACTTGCGACCAGAGCACTGGGGAAAAGGATTCGCCACCGAGGCCGCGCGCGCTGCCATCGCTTTCGCGTTCGAGGAGAGAATGGCCGAGGAGCTGTTCGCCGGGCACCACCCCCGCAATGCGGTCTCCGCGCGCACGCTGCGAAAGCTCGGCTTCCGCTATTCGCACGACGAGCTCTATCCCCCGACGGGACTGCGCCATCCCTCGTACGTGCTGACGGCCGCGGAAGGGGCGACCGCGCGGCGAATCCGGGAGAGCTACAACCGGGTGGCGCCCGCCTATGCGGAGGCCCTCTTCTCCGAGCTCGAGCACAAGCCGCTCGACCGCGCCCTCCTGGATGCGTTCGCGGAGGCTGTCCGCGGCCGCGGTAGTCCCGTGGTCGACGTCGGATGCGGCCCGGGCCACGTCGCGCGGTATCTGCGAGAGCGCGGCGTATCGGTCTCGGGGCTCGACCTGTCGCCGGCGATGGTCGAAGTGGCCTCCCGGCTGACGCCCGGAATCCCGTTTCGCCAGGGCTCGATGCTGTCCTTGCCGGATGCGGACGATTCCTGGGCCGGGTGCGTCGCCTTCTATGCCATCGTGCACCTGCGTCCGGAGGAGCTCGCCTCGTTCGCGCACGAGATCCACCGCGTCCTCCGCCCCGACGGGCTCCTGCTCCTCTCCTTCCACGCCGGCCGCGAGACGGTCCACCGCGACGAGCTGTTCGGAGCAGCCGTCGATCTCGATTTCCTCTTCTTCGAGCCCGACGCCGTCGTGAGCGCGCTGAAGACCGCCGGCTTCAGCATCGACGCGCGAGTGGAACGCGCGCCTTGCATCGGGCACGAGTATCCCAGCCAGCGGGTCTATCTGCTCGCCCGAAAACCGGCGCGACTCTAGCGAAGGAGTTGCTGCATCTCCGCGAAGGGAATGGCGTCCGTCATCGCCTGGTACGTGCCGCTGTCCAGGAGCTCCCGCGCCGCGCGCCGCGCCAGGCCGTAAGCTGCCAGCGCGATCGCGGACCCGACGCTCACCCTGCGTACGCCCAGGCGCTCCAGCTCCGAGAGCGGCGGAGACCCGGGCTTGGCGAGGATGTTGATCGGCCCGCGGATCTCGCGGGCGAGACGGGCGATGTCCTCGGGCTGGGTCACGAACGGCACGAACGCGCAGTCCGCCCCCGCGGCGAGGTAGGCGTTGGCGCGGCGAATCGCCTCTTCGACGCGCGCGTCGGGAGTGAGCTTGCGGTCCGCGAATGCGTCGGTCCGCCCATTGATCACCACCGGCACTCCGAACGACGTGGCCGCGGACCGGGCCGCGCGGATCCGTTCGACGTGGAGATCGACCGGAAGGAGCTCGCCGCCTTCGGCGTCCTCGAGGTTCATTCCCACGGCACCCGCTTCCAGGACGGCCCGCGCCGTTCGAGCGGCGGCGTCGGCGGTGGCGCCGTAGCCAGCCTCGACGTCCGCCGACACCGGGACCTCGACGGCGGCCGCGATCCGCCGGACCATCCCCAGCATCTCGTCGCGCGAGATCCGCTCTCCGTCCGGGAAGCCGAGGACGAAGGCGACGCCGGCGCTGGAAGTGGCGATGGCGGGTGCGCCGGCCGCCGCGATCACCTTCGCGCTCGCCACGTCCCACGCGTTGGGCAGGACGAGGAGGCGAGGACCTGCGTGGAGCTGGCGAAACGCGGCGGCTTTGTCGCGTTGGGTGGTCATGTGCCGCAGCGTAACGCCAGCCCTGCGCGATGGGAACGGGAATCCGGGCGCGCCGATCAACCGAGCTGGAGGAAGTCCCCGACCTCGTTGCTGGGGGGCTCCGCTTCTGGCGTCTGCTCCCCGTCGGGCCTGGGCGGAGTGGAAACGCCGGGCAACGACGGCGGAGGCTGGCGCGCGGGCGCCATGCCGTACAGCGCGAGGAGAATCCCGAGAACCGTCAGTACCGCGACGCCGGTCCGCCTCTTCCAGTCCTTGATCCAATCCATGGGGCACCTCTGCCGGTGCCCTGAGCATCGCTCGTACCAGAATCCGGGCGGCTGCCAGAGGGCCATGGAGAGGCAACCGGACATCCATCGCCGTGTGGCGCCACGCGGCGCCATCGGGAAAGCGACGCGCGACGTTTCCCGCGTGCCCCTCGCCAGTCGCGTGCCCATGCTGCAATATCGAGCCCGCTGCGCCCCTCCTGAGCGCCCCGGCGCCGAGGCGGACATGATCCAGCTCCCCATCAAGCGCACCATCGATCGCATCCCTGGCGGGATGATGATCGTCCCGCTGTTCATCGGCGCCTTGTTCAAGACCTTCCTGCCGGGCACGCCCCAGTTCTTCGGCTCCTTCACCGGGGCCCTCTTCAACGCGCCCCTGACGATCCTGGCGGTGTTCTACGTGTGCATGGGCGCGACCATCGAGTTCAACGCCACGCCGTACATCGTCAAGAAGGGCGGGGCGCTGTTCGCGGCCAAGGTGGGGACCGCGGTGGTGATGGGCATCATCCTCGGCCGCATCTGGCACGAGGCGCCCGTCGACCACGGGATGCTGTTCGGCTTGTCCACCCTGGCCGTGGTGGCCGCCTTCAACGACACCAACGGCGGTCTCTACATGGCCTTGATGGGGCAGTTCGGCTCGCCTCGCGACGTGGCGGCGTACTCGATCATGAGCGTCGAGTCCGGGCCTTTCCTCACCATGGTCACGCTGGGCGTGGCCGGGTTGTCCGCCTTTCCCTGGCAAGCGCTGGTCGGAGCGATCCTTCCGCTGGCGGTGGGGATGATCCTCGGCAACCTGGATCGGGAGATGCGGGAGTTCCTCGGCCGCGCGGTACCCGTGTTGATCCCCTTCTTTGCGTTCGCACTCGGGGCGGGCATCGATCTGGCCACCGTGTGGAGGGCCGGGCTGCTCGGATTGGGTCTCGGTCTCGCGGTGGTGCTGATCACCGGCCCGGTTCTCTGGATCGTCGACCGGCTCACCGGAGGCAATGGGACCGCCGGGCTCGCGGCCGCCTCGACCGCCGGAAACGCCGCCGCGGTTCCCGCGATCGTCGCCGCAGCCAATCCCGCGTACAAGCCTGCCGCGACGCATGCCACCGTGCTGGTCGCGACCAGCGTCGTGGTGACGGCGATCGTCGTGCCCATCGTCACCGCCTGGTGGTACCGGCGCGTCAATCCGGCGAAGCCCGCGACGAGCTGAGCCATGCCCGAAGTCACCATCATCGCCGACGATCTCACCGGCGCGGCCGATTGCGGGATTGTCTTCGCCGTCGCCGGGCTGCCCACCTTCGTCGCCTTCGGAGATCCAGGAGATGTGGGGACACGAGATGTGGGGACACCATACGGAACTCCGACGAAGGTTCCGTATGGTGTCCCCACAACTCAGGTGGTGGCGGTGGATACCGACAGCCGGGGGATGGCGGCGGGCGCGGCGGCCGAGCGGGTGCTGGGGGCCGCGAGGGCGGCTTGCAGGAATGGGTCGCGCATCCTCTACAAGAAGATCGACTCCACCTTGCGCGGGAACGTCGGCGCGGAGATCGGGGCGACGTACCGCGCCGCCGCCGAGGCGCGGGGCCGCGCGCTGGTGATCCTCTCGCCCGCGTTTCCCAGCACCGGCCGGACGGTGCGCGACGGGCGCGTGCTGGTCAACGGCGTCCCGCTCGATCAGACCGAGGTGTGGCAGAAGTCGGGGATGAGCGGGCCGGCGGACCCGGTGGCGATGCTCGCCGCGGCCGGGCTTGAGACCGTCCATCTCGGGCTTGCCACCGTGCGCACAGGTTTGCCGGAGGCGCTGGCCCGGACGCCGGCACAGGCGGTGGTCTGCGATGCCGAATCGGAAGGCGACCTGGCCGAGATCGCGCGCGCCGGCGCGAGCCTTCCCGTCGCCGTGGTCTGGGCGGGTTCAGCCGGACTGGCCAGGCATCTGCCTCGAGCGCTGGCGCTCCGGCCCTCCGCGCCAACGGCCGCTTCGCAAAAGCCGCCTTCGGGCCCGATCCTGGCTCTGGTCGGCAGCCGGTCGTCCGTCGCCCGCGAGCAGGCGCGGCTCCTCGCGCAGGAGCCGGGGGTGGAATCCTTCGTGCTCGACCCCGGGATGCTCCTGCAGGGTGAAGGCGCCCCGGAATGGACGCGGATGGCCGCCTCCGTCGAACGTGCGCTCGCCGCCGGCGCGGACGCGGTGCTCCGGATCGACGCCGGCGAGCACCTCCAACTGGAGCACGCGCCTCTGCTCGCGGCGGCGCTGGGCCGGTTCGCCGGCGCCCACGCGGCGCGCATCGGCGGGTTGATCGCGACGGGAGGCGACATCGCGCGCGCCGTTCTCGGCGCGATCGCGGCGTCCGGGCTATACCTTCTGGGCGAAGTGGAGCCCGGGGTGCCGATCGGGTTCACCGACACCGCGCGGCCGCTGCCGGTGGTGACCAAGGCGGGCGCTTTCGGCACGCCGTCGACGCTGCAACGCTGCCGGGCCGCGCTCAAGCGACCGCGCCAGCCGGGATAGGAGTGGAGCCATGGCACGCCCGATCGTCGGAATCACCATGGGAGACGCGGCGGGCGTCGGACCCGAGATCATCATGAAGTCGCTGGCGGTCGACGAGGTCCACGAGATCTGCCGGCCGCTGGTGATCGGCGACGCGGGCCGGCTGCGCAAGGCCGGCGAGCTGGTCGGATCGCGGCTGAGGGTCAATTCGCTGCGCGAGCCCGCCGAGGCGCGCTTCCGCAAGGGCGAGGTGGACTGCATCGATCTGGCGATCATCCCGGAGGACCTGCCATTCGGGAGACTTTCGGCGAAGGCAGGAGATGCCGCCTATCGCTTCGTGGCGCGCGCGGTGGAGCTCGCGATGGCGGGAAAGATCGACGCCATCTGCACCGCGCCCTTGAACAAGGAAGCCCTCCACGCCGGCGGACACATCTATCCAGGACACACGGAGCTTCTGGCGAAGCTCTCCGGCGCCGGCGAGGTGTCGATGATGCTCTCCACCCCGAAGATGCGGGTCATCCACGTGACCACGCACATCGGGCTCCTCGACGCCATCGAGAGGATCGAGCCGGCCCTGGTCGAGCGCACCATCCGCCGGGGCCACGATGCGCTGTTGAAGGCGGGGATGAAGCGCCCCCGCATCGGCGTCTGCGGGATCAACCCGCACGCGGGCGAGCACGGCTTGTTCGGCCGCGGCGAGGAAGAGAAGAAGGTGATCCCGGGAGTGGAAGCGGCCCGGAAGACCGGGATCGACGTCGAAGGGCCGCTGCCCGCCGACACGCTGTTCTTCCGCGCTGGACGCGGCGACTTCGATCTGGTGGTGGCGATGTACCACGACCAGGGGCACGGACCGGTCAAGGTCCTCGGTCTGGAGGCGGGCGTGAACATCACCGTCGGCCTGCCGTTCGTGCGCACCTCAGTGGATCACGGAACCGCGTTCGACATCGCCGGCACGGGGAAGGCGGACGAGCGGAGCCTGGTGGAAGCGCTACGCCAGGCCGTCGCGCTTGCCCCCGCGTCCTCGCGCTGAGTCGTCGTCGAGACGCAGGCCGTAGAGCGCGACGTCCGGCGCGCCCGGCGACATCACCGTCAGCCGCTCGAATGCGAACCCCAGCTTCTCCAGCAGGCGGATGGAGGGCGCGTTGCCTTGCGAGACGATGGCGACGATCCGCGGGATGCGGCGCGCGCGGGCCCAGTCCAGCGCCGCGCGAGCCGACTCATGCGCGTATCCGCTCGACCAGAACTCGGGCAGGAAAGCGTAGCCGAGATCCACGTCGGGCAGCTGGTCCCGCTTCAGCAAGCCGCACATGCCGATGGGCTGCAGCGTCTCCTTCAGCGCGACCAGCCACAAGCCGTGCCCGTGACGGCGGTAGCTCTCGATGGGCCCGTCGCCGAGGTAGCGCTCCGCGTGCTCCAGGGTGCGCACGCCGCGGTCGCCGATGTTCTCGATGAAGGACGGCTCGTTGAGCAGCCGGAGGATGAAGGGGGCGTCTCCGCCGGTGAATTGGCGCAGGATCAGGCGCTCCGTCTCCAGGACCTTCTCGATCACTTGGCAACCTCGGCCTTCTCTCGCTGCTCGCGGACGCGACGCCTCTGCCGCGATCGCGTGTCGCGAAGCGCCACTCCTGGCTCTGGCCCCGGCTCCGGCACAGATCCTCCGCGCGAGGAGAGGCAGCGTTCTGCCACGAAGGATCGTCCGGCGCCAAGGGCGTAGCCCGTTGTATCCCCTTCGGTTACGCTCCAGCGGCGCGCCGCTCCATCCGGCGCCGCGACGGGAAAGGAACGTCATGGCCGATCTCAAGGCAGGGCGCATCATCGAGTGGCACAGGCTGTCGCCCATCCTGTCGCTCTTCCGCGTGGTCGGCGCTGACAGCGCACGGTTCCCCTCCTACGAGGCGGGCCAGTACATCGCCTTGCGCCGCGACGACTGCCTGCTCACCCGCAAGGTGAAGGAAGGGGACGAGGTGCGCTTCGTGCCCGACCTGGATGCCGAGGGCAAGCAGAAGCGTGGATCGGTCACGCACTCGTACTCGATCGCCTCGGCGCCGTTCGAGGCGGCGGCAGGGAACTACCTCGAGTTCTACGTAGTGCTGGAGAGAGACCGCGACGGCGTCCTGGGGCGCTTCACCGAGTCGCTGTTCCGCGGCGTGGAGACGCACGAGAACGACCGGCTCGCGTACGTCGAGCGCATCGTCGGCGACTTCACCCTGGCGAAGCGCGCCCAAGGATTCGAGCAAGTGCTGATGGTGGGTACGGGCACCGGACTGGCTCCGTTCGTCTCCATGATCAAGCAGCTCCACCACGACGCGCTGGGCGGGAAGCGGCCTCCGGCGCGGTACACGCTGGTGCACGCCAACCGCACGTTCGAGGAGCTGGCCTACCATCGGGAGCTGCTCGAGATCGAGGAGTCGAAGACGCTCGACTTCGTCTACGTCGCTTCCGTCAGCCGGCCCGTCGCCCGCGACCTTTCCGACCCGCAGATCGGCTCCGGCCGCGCCAACAATGTGTTGCGGCACATCTTCGATCTGCCGCCCAAGGACTCCGGCGCGATTCCGGCCGCGCTGCCGCGGACGCGGCCCAAGGAGATGCTGCGGGAGAGGATCGATCCCTCCCGGACCGTCGTTCTCACCTGCGGAAACCCGAATGGGATGGCCGACATCGCGGCGATCGCGGCGCAGACGGGGATGAAGTTCGAGAAGGAGGATTGGTAACCACAATTCCTCCGCCGCGGCGCGGCAGCCCGGGAGCTTTCTAGGTCCTCGCATTTCCCCATGCTAGTTGCGGATCCCGATGCTTTCTCTGCGGATGGAAGAGCATCGCGAGACGGCCGCGCGTGCCGGTCTCCGCTACGTCACCGACGGCGTGCCCGGCATCCGCCGGCAGCGCGCGGGGACGGGTTGGGCCTTTTACTGGCCGGACGGCGAGCGGATCGCGGATCGCGTGGAGCGCCGCCGCATCTCGGCGCTGGCCATTCCACCGGCATGGACCGACGTCTGGATCTGCCCCGATCCCGTCGGCCACATCCAGGCGACGGCGCGGGACGCCCGCGGGCGCAAGCAGTACCGCTACCACCCGCTCTACCGGGCCGCGCGGGACAAGTCGAAGTTCCGCCGCATGCTCGAGTTCAGCGAGATCCTCCCCGACATCCGCGAGCGGGTCGAGCGCGACTTGCGGGCGGGCGACCTGACCCGCCGGCAGATCCTCGCCACCGTGGTCCGCCTCCTCGACAAGACGCTCATCCGCGTCGGCAACGACGAGTACGCGCGCGAGAACCGCTCCTTCGGGCTGACGACCCTGCGGGGACGGCACGTGGAGATCGACGGCTCGAAGCTGCGCTTCACCTTCCGCGGCAAGAGCGGCGTCAGCCACGAAGTGGCCATCACCGACCGCCGCCTCGCGCGCATCGTGCAGCAATGCCAGGACCTGCCCGGCCAGGAGCTCTTCCAGTACCTCGACGCGAAAGGGCGGCGTCAGACCATCTCCTCGGACGACGTGAACGCCTACCTGCGGGAGACCACGGGCCGCGACATCACGGCGAAGGATTTCCGCACCTGGGCGGGGACGATGCTCGCGGCCAAGGCGCTGTGTGCCGTCGGGCCGGCGAAGACGCGGCGGGAGGCCGAGCGGAACATCCTCCGCGCGATCGACCAGGTGGCGGATCGCCTCGGCAACACCCGCGCGGTGTGCAGGAAGTACTACGTGCACCCGGGGCTCGTGACCGCGTATCTGGTGGGGCTCACCGTGACGCTCCCGTCATCGACCGCGCAGCCGCTCCGCCGAAATCACGCGTCAGCCGCGCTGCGGGCCGACGAGGTCGCGGTCCTGCAGTTCCTGCAGGAAGTCGGTTCGGACGAGTAGCGCCAACCGCGGTCTGTTCAGCTCCAACGATCTGTCCACCCATACCCGGGTGTTTGCCGGCGTCTGCCAGCCCTTGCAGGGACTGGACGGAGCCTGCTCCCGTAGTGCAAATTGCCGGCCTCCGCTCGTCTGCGCCGGCGCGGTGCATGGGCAGCTCGGGACGTGTCAGTCGGGGGAATAGGCGCCGGCGGCCAGGCGTAAGGAAGGGAGCGGGACGGCCGAGCCGGGCGCCCGCTTGCTCGTCCCCCACCCGGCCAAAGAGGCGTCATGCAGGTTCAGAACAACTTGGAGAAGGCCCCGAACGGAGCGGATCCGGCTGGCGGACCCAACGATCTGGTTCTCGGGCGCGGCGTCCGGCTGGAAGGAAAGCTCACCTTCGCGGGGACCGTCCGCATCGACGCAACGTTCGTCGGCTCCATCGTCACCAACGACGTCCTGGTGGTCGGCGAGACCGCCCGCATCGACGCCAACATCACTTGCGGCACCATCGTCGTCCACGGCGAGGTGAACGGGAACATCCAGGCCAAGACCGGCGTGGAGATCCACGGCGGCGCCAAGGTCCGCGGCGACGTGGAGACGCCGTCGCTGATGGTGGAGAAGGGCGCCTTCTTCCAGGGCGCTTCCCGGATGGACGCGGCGAAGGCGGCTCGCGCGAAGACCGCGGCGTAGTTTCAGGCTTCGTTCTCCTGCAGCCGCGCCTCCGCCAGGTCGAGATCGCGCTCGATCTGGCGGAGGACGTCGTCGTTGATGCGCCCTTCGTCGCGCAGGCGGATGGCCGTGCTCCGCTCGATCCGCGCCAGCTCGCGGGAAATGTCGCGGACCCGTCTGTGCTGTTCCGGGTTGGCGGCCTTGCCGGGCTTCGCGTCCGGGTCCTCGCCGACGACGTCGGCGAGCCGCTGCCGGTAGTGGTGCGCGAGGTCGTCGTAGATCGGGTAGAGATCGGGCTGGTCGGCCGGGCGCGAGCTTTGGAGGTGCGCCAGCCCGGCTTCGATGGCGAGCCGGCGCGCTTCCCTTTCCTCGCAGGCGGGCCCGGTCGTGCCGCCGACCCCCAGGAGGCGGATCAGCGGCGGTAGCGTCAATCCCTGCACGACCAGGGTCGCCAGGATCACGCAGAAGGTGAGAAAGACGATCAGGTTCCGCTGCGGAAACGGCTCGCCTCCCGGCATCGTCTGCGGAAGCGACATCGCCGCGGCGAGCGCGACGACACCGCGCATTCCGGTCCACCCCGTCACGACGAGCACGCGCGCCGGAGGGGTGGTCTCGCGCTGGTGCAACAGGCGCCCGCGGATGAAGTACGAGATGCGCGCGCCGGGGAAGACCCAGGCGAGCCGCAACACGATCACCAGCGCGCTGAACGCGGCTCCTGAGAGCAGGAGCGTCTCCAGACCGGAGTCCCGGATCCCAGCGCGGACGTAGGGAAGCTGCAGGCCGATGAGGAGGAAGACCAGCCCGTTGAGGACGAAGGTGAGCGCGTTCCAGACCGAATAGACCTGGATGCGGACGTTTGGCGAGAAGAACTGGCTGCTCTTGCGGCTGAGCCAGAGGCCGGCCGCGACCACGGCCAGCACGCCGCTCGCGTGGACGCCTTCGGCGACGAGATAGGCGGCATAGGGCACGAAGATGCTGATGGCGATCTCGATGGGACCGTCGTCGATCCGCTGCTCCACCCATTGCACGAGGACGCCGATGAGCAGGCCGACGGCCAGTCCTCCGGCGACGAGCTGGCCGAAGCGAAGGGCGACGTGCACGGCGGAGGGGGCCATTCCGGAAGCGAGGATGGAGATCCCGAGCTCCAGCGCCAGGAGGCCGGTGGCGTCGTTGACCAGGCTTTCGCCTTCGAGGACGTCGACGACCCGGCGCGGAAGCCCCATCCTCCGCGCGATGGACGTGGCCGCGATGGCGTCGGTCGGCGAGACCACCGCGCCGAGCAAGAACCCGGTCCTCCAATCGAACGCCGGCACGATGAAAGGCGCGGCGAACGCCACGCCGGCGACCGTGAAGGCCACCAGGCCGATCGCCAGCGAGGAGATGCTGACCAGGTTGTACGAGAAGTCCCGCCACGACGTGTTCCAGGCGGCGGCGTAGAGGAGCGGCGGCAGCACCACGAAGAAGATGGCGTCCGGGTCCAGCGTGATCCGGGGAAGGCCCGGCACCAGGCTGACGGCCAGCCCCGCGAGGACCAGCACGATGGGGTAGGGCAGCCGGACCTTGCGGGCCAGCATCGCGAAGGCGACGAGCGAGAACAACAACACGACGAAGACGAGTAGGCCCGCCTGTCCCCTGCCGCCGTCCATCCGGCCATAGTACCGCGCGGGACGGCCGTCACGCCTGTGAGAATCGCTCACAGGAACGGAACACTCCGCGCTTGTCGTCCGCGACCGCCCGTCCTATCCGATCCTCCATGGCATCCGGCACCTGGTCGCTCTTCCTCTTGGTGTCGCTGGCGGCGGTGCTCACGCCCGGCCCCGCCATGATGGCCATCCTCGGACATGCGCTGGAACGCGGAGGCAAGGCTACGATGCCGGTCGTCCTCGGCAACGCGCTCGGCGCGATGGTCCTGATCGGCGCCTCCGTCGCCTGGCTCGCGGCAGTGCTGGCGGCGCTCCCCTGGATGCTCGGGGCGCTGAAGGCTGCGGGCGTGGCCGCGCTCCTCTGGCTCGGGATCCGCAGCTTCCGGAGCGGCGGCGAGCTTCCAAAGTCCGACGCGGCGGCGGCGCAGGGTTTCAGCCGCGGCGCGCTGATCGCGGTCTCCAATCCAAAGGCGCTGCTCTTCTATTCCGGCGTGCTGCCCCAATTCGTCGATCCGGCGCGCAACGCCTTTCCCCAGTTCGCGATCATGGCGGCGACGTTCGCGTCCCTCGAGCTCGGCGTCACCGCCGGCGTCTGCTGGGCGGCGGAGCTGGCGGCACCGGTGCTGCGCCGGACGGCGGCGGTCCGCTGGCTGCATCGGGCGGGCGGCGCGCTCATGATCGGCGCTGCCGCCGCCGTCGCGCTTTCGCGGGTGCGCCCATGAGCCTGCTTCGAATGCTGCAGCATCCGGACCTGTCCGCCGGCCTCTCCTGGGCGCTCCTCGCGCTCCGGCTCGTCTGCGGTTTCGCGTTCGTGCTTCACGGTTGGTCGAAGATCAAGGATCCCTTCCGGTGGATGGGCCCGGGGACGCCGGCGATCTTCCAGTCGCTGGCGGCCGTCGCGGAAACCGGCGGCGGCCTGGGATGGATGCTCGGTCTGCTCACCCCGCTGGCATCGGCCGGGATCGCATCCACCATGGTGGTGGCGATCGCGCGGCACGTCCTGGTCAAGCGCGATCCGTTCCTCGGGGGATACGAGCTCGCCACCGTGTATCTTTGCATCTCCTTGCTGCTCCTGGCCTGTGGGCCGGGCCGCTTTTCGCTCGACCACCTCGTCGGCGATCCGATAATGCGGACCAAAGCCTGATCGGCGATTGTCGCGTTTCTTGCATTCGCTGGATCGCGTGCGATAGTGTGATTCCAGGTGTTCGCGCCGACGTCGCGCAAGGACGCACCGCCAGAGCTGAAGCCAGGCTCGTCCCTGAAACGGATTTCTCGACTACAAATTTACAAGCGCTGCCGGGCTTGGGCGGAGCCTGGCTGAGCATGCACAGGCGCCTCCGCCGCCAGCTGGACGAGGCCCTAGGTCAAGAGCAGGAGACGTCCCCCCAGCTGCGTAAGTTGTTCCGCAAGATTGAAAAAGAATACCGGCGCGCCGACGGCGACCGCGCCTCCTTGCAGCGCTCGCTCGCCCTCCTCTCCGACCTGCTCGAGCGCAAGCCCGAGGCCGAGCGCCGCCGCGTCCCGTCCGCCAAGGCGCGGGCGGTGTCGCGGCTCTTCGATCAGGCGCCCTTCGCCGCGCTGCTTTGCGACGCGGATCGGAAGGTCACCGCCTGGAACGCCGGCGCGGAGCGGCTGTTCGGGATCCCGCCCGCGGAAGCGGTGGGCCGCGAGCTCTCGATGTTGATCTTCCCCGAGACGGACGCCAACCGCGCCCAGGCACGGACCGACCTGCGCCAGGTCCTCGCCAGCGACGAGGCGCAGCACTTCGTCCGCGCCACGCCGACGCGTTCGGGCGAGATCCGGTCGTGCGAGTGGACCATCGTCACGCTGCACGATCGCAAGGGACGCGAGGTGGGGAAGGCCGCCGTGATCCAGGAGCGCGAGACGGTGGACGAACGATACGCGCTCGCCTGCCAAGGAGCCGGTGACGGCCTCTGGGATTGGGACCTGGCCAAGGACCGCCTCTGGGTGTCGGAATCCTGGCGCGCGATCGTCGGGAGCACGGGCCAGGGCGAGACGCCGGCCGCATGGCTGGACCGCATCCACCCGGCGGATCGGGACTCCGTGAACAGCGGGATCCTCGCGCATCTCGCGGGTCACGCCGCGCGATTCGAGAGCGAGCATCGGCTGCGGCACGACGACGGAAGTTGGCGGTGGGTGCTGGCGCGCGGTCAGGCCTCCCGCGACCCCGCGGGAAAGGCGGTGCGCTTCTCCGGCTCGACGATGGACGTCACCGCGCCGAAAGCGACGTCGGGCCTGCTGCACGACGCGCTCACCCGCCTTCCCAATCGCGCCCAGTTCCTCGATCTGCTCAAGCGGTCGATGGCGCGCGCGCACCGTCGAGACGGCGAGCGGGTGGCGGTCCTGTTCGTCGACGTGGATCGGTTCAAGTCCTTGAACGAAGGGCTGGGACACGACGCCGGAGACGAGCTGCTGATCCAGGTGGGCGAGCGGCTCCAGACGGCCCTGCGCGAAGGCGACACGCTGGCGCGCCACGGCGGCGACGAGTTCACCATCTTGCTCGACGACGTCAAGGAAGCCGGCGATGCCGAGGCAGTCGCCCGCCGCATCCACGATCTCGTCGCGACGCCGTTCCGGCTCAAAGGCGGCGAGGTGTCCGCGACCGTGAGCATCGGGATCGCGCTGAGCGCGGCCGCCTACAGCCGCGCCGAGGATCTGCTGGTCGACGCCGACACGGCGATGTTCCGCGCGAAGGCGCAAGGGCGGGCGCGGTCGGTGCTCCTCGACTCCGGCCTGCGCGAGCGCGCGCCCCAGACGCTGGCGCTGGAGGGCGACCTGCGACAGGCCCTCGCCCGGGACGAATTCCGCGTCCACTATCTTCCCATCGTCGATCTGTCCACCGGGCGCATCCAGGGCGTCGAGGCCCTGATCCGCTGGGCGCACCCGACCCTGGGCCTGGTCTCGCCGGAGCACTTCGTGCCGGTGGCGGAGGAGACCGGCCTGATGGTGCCGATCGGGCGCTGGTTGCTGTCCCAGGCCAGCCGCGATTTCCAGAGCTGGCGGGGGATGGCTTCGGACCGGCTGACGCTGAGCGTGAACCTGTCCTCCCGCCAGCTCGAGCACCTCGAGCTCTTGGACCAGATCGACGGCGTGCTCACCGAGCACAGCATGGAGGCGCAGGATCTGGTGTTCGAGATCACCGAGAACACCTTGCAGGATTCGGCGCACAGCGCGCGCATGGCCGAGCTCCGCGGCCGCGGGCTGCGGCTCTCGATGGACGATTTCGGGACCGGCTCCTGCTCGCTCAACTCGCTGCTGCGGTCGCAGTTCGATTGCCTGAAGATCGATCGTTCCTTGTTCAGCGGCGGATCGCCCCGCGGGCAGGCGCCGGAGCTGGTACGCACCATCCTCTCGCTGGCGCGCGACCTGGGGACGCAAGTGGTCGCCGAGGGCGTGGAGACGGCCGAGCAGTTCGGGTTCGTTCGCGAGGTGGGCTGCGCGGCGGCCCAAGGGTTCTACTTCTCGCCCCCGGTGGACAGCGAGGGGGCGCGCTCGCTGCTCCAACGCAGCGCCACCTGGTAACCGGGCGCGCGGGAAATCAGCCTTCTCTGGCCATGGCGCGGACCCAACCAGCGAACGCGCGGGTGGCGGGACCGATCGGCGTTCCGCGAGCGGGGAGCACCAACCAGTACGCGGGACCGAGGGGCAACGCGGGTCCGAACGGCTGCACCAGCGCGCCGCCGCGGAAGTGGATGGAGGCGAGCCGCTTGCGCGCGAGTGCGACGCCCTGACCGCCGGCTGCTGCCTGGAGCAGCAGCGCGCCGTCAGCGACCCGAGGTCCGCGGTTGCCCCAAGCGGGGCGACCGAGCCCGGCGGCCTCCAGCCAGTCCGGCCAGGCCGCTCCCGGATCCTCGTCGTGGAGCAGCGTGGCTCGCGCGAGATCGGCGGGGCGGCGGAGACGGCGCGCGAGCGCCGGAGCGCAAGCGGGGACGAGCTGGTCGGTCAGCAGCGGCTCCGCGCGGACGCCGGGCCAGTGGCCGCGTCCGGTGCGCAGCGCCAGATCGACGCCGCCGGCGCCGACCTCGGCCGGGGCCTTGCTCTCGGACACCCAGACCTCGACGCCAGGGTGCAGGGCGCGGAACTGGCCGAGCCGCGGCAGCAGCCAGAGAGCGGCGAACGAAGAGGTGGTGCTCACGCGGACGACGCTTCCCGTCTCCGAGGCTGCTTCGGTCAGGGATCGGGTGGCCGCGTCGATCCCATCCAGCGACCGCCCGAGCGTGGCGGCGAAACGGGCTCCGGCGGCAGTGGGCCGGAGCCGGACGCCGGCGCGGTCGAAGAGCGGCAGCTCGAGCCACGATTCCAGCAGCGCGATCTGCTTGCTGACGGCGCCGTGGGTCACGCCCAGCTCGGACGCCGCCGCGACCGTCGACCCCAGTCGCGCGCAGGCCTCGAAGGCGCAGACTGCGTTGAGCGGCGGCAGCTTGCGCCGGCTGTGAGATTCGCTCACAGGCCAGGAGCCTACCGCGCCGCCATCGCGGCGAGCCAGGCGCGGGCCGGTCCGGCGTCGATCCCGAACTTCTCGAGCCCCGGTAAGACCACTCCTTCCAACGTGCCGGTGAAGATCGCCCGCTTCTTCGAGTGCGGCAGGACACCGTCGCGCGGGAGGTCTTCGGATTCCAGCTCCGGATCGACTGGAGCGAACAGCCCATCGCCGGCCGCTCCCGCGAGCATCGCCGGGATGAAGGGGGAGAGAAACGAGACGTCGGACGACGCGGCTTCGCGCGCCATGTGCGCCCATCCCATCCGGCCGTGCGTCACCTCGTCCCGAGCGATCTCGTGCAGCACGCTCCTCACGCGAGGGTCGAGGGCCTCCGCCAGAAGGGTGGTCAACGTCGTCACGCTCTCGGTCTCGGTGATGCAGCAGGCGGCGACCACCTCATAGAGGATCGCGGCCCGAGGCGAGAGGTGGGCCGGAGCGATCGGGGCGTCGCGCCCGGATTCCACCGGGTGGCCGTAGAACGCGGCGAGCCCGGCGCAGAGCGCGGCGTGGCGCCGCTCGTCCTCGGCGGCCCGTCGCATGAGGGCAGGTACGGGTGAGTCCGGGTCGAACGCGGCGATCGCGCCCGCGAGCCGGTTGAACCTGAGCGTCGCTTCCTCTTCGACGCGGGCGCGAAATGCCCACGCCTCGCCGGCGATGCGCCGGCGAACCTCGTTCACCAGCCGGAGACTCCGCTGCCGGACTGGGTTCCGGCATCGGAGTCCTGCGCTTTGGCCATTCCTGCGTCGGCCGCGTCCTTGTCAGCCGTGTCGATCCGGGCGTCCTTGCCCTGCTGCTGTGCCTGGGCGGGAGTGGAGCATCCCGACGACAAGCCCATTGCCGCGCCCGAGACCACCAGCATCTGGAAGAGCTTCCGGAACTGCATCGTCCACCTCCGGTACCGTACGGGCCCGCAGAGTAACGCCCGGCGCCTTCCGGCGCAGCTGACTTATGTGGTGTGACGTCCCGCGGCCGGTTCCAGGCGGCTCTTGAAGAAGAGGTAGGCGGGGACGCCGGTGAGGAGCAGGCCCGCGCCGAGCGCGGTGTCGCGCGGATCCGCGATGATGGTGGCCACGAGCAGCAGCGCGGCGAATCCGACGTACGCGCCGGGCACGACCGGGTAGCCCCAGACCCGGTACGGACGCTCGAGGCCGGGGCGGCGCCGGAGCACGAACACGGCGACGCCTCCGAGTCCGTAGAAGAGCCAGGAAGCGAAGAGGCAGCTGGTGAGAAGCTGGTCGAAGCGTCCGGTGAAGACGAAGGCGACCGAGACCAGCCCCTGCGCGATCAAGGCCACGGCCGGTGTGCCGAACCGGGGGTGGACGCTCCCGGCCGCGCGCCAGAACAGGCCGGACTGCGCCATCGCGTACAGCACGCGCGCGCCTCCCAGGACGTTGCCGTTGATCGCGCCCAGGGTGGCGATCACGACCATGGCGGCGGCGAGATCGGCTCCGCGCGGTCCGAGCAGCGCCCGCGCCGTGTCGGCGGCGACGAGCTGCGAGGAGGCCACCTTGTCGGACCCGAGCACGAACAGGTAGGCGCCGTTGAGCGCCAGGAAGAGGATGGTCACGATGGCGATCGACAGCAGGGCCGCCAGCGGGACGTTGCGCCCTGGCGCTTTGATCTCCCCGCCGATGTAGCTGAGCGTGATCCAGCCGTCGAAGGCGAAGAGCGGTCCGATCGCGGCCGCGCCAAGGCCGGCGAGCAACACCGGGCCGGAAGATCGCACCAGGTTGGAGGGCGAGCCGGCGCTGCCGGTGAACGCGAGCAAGATCAGTCCGGCGATGACACCGAGCTTGGCGAACGTCACCACGTTCTGCGTCCAGACGCCTTCGCGAACCCCGCGCACATTCACCGCGGTGAGCGCGGCGATGGCGGCGACGGCGACCATCTCCGTCTCCCGCGGCGTGAGAGAGAGGAAATGTCCGCAGTAGGTGGCGAAGGCCACGGCCACGGCGGCGATGGCCGAAGTCTGGATGACGACGAGCAGCGCCCATCCGTAGAAGAACCCCCAGAAGGGTCCCAGCGCTTCACGGAGGTAGACGCAGAGCCCGCCGGCCTGGGGATAGATGGCGCCGAGCTCGGCGATGGTGAGCGCGCCGGCGAGCGAGAAGAACGCCGCCACCACCCAGACCGCCAGCTGCAGGAGCGGATGCGGGAGCGCTCGGGCGACGTCGCCGGCGGTGAGGAAGACCGCCGCGCCGACGATGACGCCGACGTTGACCATGGTGGCGTCGAGCAGGCCCAGCGAGCGGCGCAGCTCGGTCAAACGAGCATCCCGGCCAGCAGCCGGTGGAAGTGGTGCACGCCGGTCTCGCGGGCCGGCGAATAGCGGCCGCGATCGTAGAGCCGTGAGCGCACGCCCTTCTGCACCTGTTCGACGATGGCCTCGTCCTCCAGCTCCACCCGATCGAGCGCGCCGCCGGCGCCTTTGCCGCGGCGCGAGGCGTCCGCGACCCACGAGCGGTACACGATGCGGGTCCTGTCCACCGCGAGCGGGACGACGACGTTGATCGACAGTCCCCAGGGATAGAAGTTCAGCATCGTGTTGGGGAAGAGGAAGAAATAGTACGCGGCGACGGTCGAGCCGTCGAAGGCGTCCGCGGGCGATGCGGCTTCGGCGATCTGCAGGCTGCTCCAGGGGAACAGCTCGGTCCGGTAGGAGCCGTAGTCGATGGTGCCGGCGAGCCCCGCGTGCACGAAGGGCACGTGGAAACCCTCCAGGTAGTTGTCGCAGTAGAGCGCCCAGTTCGCGGCCACCTCATAGGAGCGCGAGCCGGACGGGTCCGGCTTCAGCGCGGCCGGCATGCGGGGACGCACCGGCGCGGCCAGCGCTTCGAAAGAAAAGGCCGGCTCGAGGGCGGTGAACAGCAGCGGATGCAGCTCCGCCATCTGCGCGCGGGGCAGGTCGTCCGCGGCCGAAGGGAAGTCGACGACGCCCTCGAACTCCGGCATGCCCAGGAAGCGTCCGTCGAGCGCGAAGCGGCGTCCGTGGTACCGGCAGCGGAGGTTCTGCGCCGTCCCTGCCTCGGTGCAGACGAGGTTTCCCCGATGCGTGCAGACGTTGGAGAGGACGCGGGCCACTCCGTCGCCGTCGCGCGAGAAGAGGAGCGGCTCCTCCACGCATCCCTCGAGGAAGGTGAACGGCAGCACCGACCCGCGCCCGCCGGCGCGCTCGGCGCCGTCGACGAGCTGCCAGCTTCGCGCGAACACGCGCTCGCGGATGCGCTCGAAGAGGGCGGGGTCGCGATAGAACGCGGCGGGCAGCGTGCGGGCGCGGCGGATGTCCTCGTCGATCACGTTTCCCATGGTGTCACGACCCGGCGGGGGCAGGGTAGGGTAGCGGGATGCTCCTCGCCGCCGCCGCTTGCGCGTTGCTCAGCTTCGCCGAGATCTCCGCGGTGCAAGGCGAGAAGCCCCTCCGCACCAAGCCGAGCACGAGCGACGCGTCCGGTCTGGCGGTGGAACGCTGCTTCTTCGAGCTCCCCACCTTTCCCAAGTCGATCTCGCTGGAGGTGACGCGCGGTCCGCGCGTGCGCGAGCTGTGGAAGGATTCCTTTCACGAGGGAGGCAAGCGCGAGGGGGATGAGGAGGAAAAGGACAAGTCCCCGCCCCAGCGGGTGCGCGGACTCGGCGAAGAGGCGTTCTGGGTGGGCGATCCCCGGCTGGGAGGCCTCTACGTGCTGCGCAAGAACGCGATGCTGCGCCTGGCCGTCGGCGGACCGGAAGGCGTGGCGGGCAAGCTGCGCAAGCTCAAGCCGCTTGCCCGCAAGGCGCTCACGCGGCTGTAGCTACTTGGGCAGCACGCCGTCGTAGGCGCCGAGCAGCGTCTTGCCCGTGGCCTGCCGGGCGATGGTGGCGAGAGCGTCCTGCGCGCTGGCCGGGCCGAACGACGCATTGGCGGTGGGATCGTTGACGCAGGAGCCGGTGCAGCCGTCGGCGTATCCGATCAAGACGCGACCGATGCGGTCGGTGGTGATGTCGTTGAAGTCGAGCAGGTTGCGGCAGGGATTGCTGCCGCCGCCGTTCCAGATACAGCCGCGCTGCACCGGGTCGGTCGGAGTGATGTCGGCCGTCACCCAGGTCTTTCCCGCGTTGTAGGTCGTCGACACGTACATGTGCCAGACCCCGTTGAAGCCGCTCGACTGATCGTCGCCCGGCGTGGGCGTGCCGAGGAAGGCAAAGGCGGCGCGGTCGTCGTCGCCCGCGATCACCTCCGCGAACTCCGCGTTCTGGATGCCGTACCCCGCGCCGGCATCGAACGGCTTGGTCCAGGTGAGTCCGTGATCGCGCGAGATGGAGATCTTCGGGTGGCCGTCGAAGTTGACGTAGCCGACGTAGAGCGTGTTGGCCGCGCCCGCGGCCGCCGACGGATCTCCGCCTGGCCGGCTGGACTTCGCCAGCGCGACGGTGCGGATGCTCCAGGTCAGGCCGTTGTCGCTGCTGACCACGACGGCGGGACGCGTGACGCCGGCCAGGTCGGTGCAGTCCTCGTTCGGGACGTACGCCGTTCCGTCGGGGGAGACGCGGACGTGCCCGTGCAGGCCGCCGCACTGGGTGAGGTTGTAGATGGGGACGCCGGGGCCGAAGGTCAGTCCTCCGTCGTCGCTGCGCGCGCAGACCGCGGTGACGATTCCTTGCGAGCAGTAATAGATGGCGTGCGGGTAGGTGGTCACCGCGGGCTTTGGAGCGGCGAAGTTGCCGCCGCCCAGCGTCTGGTGATCGGGACCCGCGGGAGTGCCGCAGCCTTGCGAGAGCACCCACGACTCGCCGTCGTCCTCGGTGAAGGAAGTCGTGCTGCAGGCACCGTCGAGTTGCGATTCGAAGACGCGGCCGGTGCTGCTGTCGGCCCAGAGGATGGGGTCGAGAGAGACGCGCGCGAACGGAGAGCGCTTGTCCGCCCATTGGACCTTCGCGGGCGAGGCGCTGTCGTCGAAGATGGCGCGCAGCGTGTGATTGCCGGCCTCGATGAAGGCGGCTCCCGTCTTCCAGTTCACGCCGATGGACGGCTCGCCCGCTCCGTGCGCGCCGTTGGTGGTGGACCCCAGGGCGGGCGGCATCTGGTCGTCCGCCGGATAGTTGAAGTACTTCGCCGCGCTGGGCGGAATGCGTGGCGTCGGCGGGCTGGTGCGAGCGGCCACCGTCAGGGTCGCGGTCGCGTGGGAGGCTGTCGGCACCGGCACCAGCGCGGCGGTCTCGCGGACGTGCCAGACGCCGTCCAGCGGGTCGCCGATGACGATGTCGGCGAAGCCGGGCCCGGTGACGAGGCCGTCGGGCGAGCCCGGCCCGTACTTGGCGCCGTTCGGGCCGAAGACGAACACGTCCATGTCCGTCGGCTGGCTGCTGGTCCATTCGTAGTGGATGGTGAGCGTGGCCGTATTGGCGACGTAGAACTGGGCCGCCGGCTGGGGCAGCACCACGGTGAGATCGTAGTTGTCGCAAACGCCGGGCGGGCAAACTTCCTCGATTCCGGTGTCGGTGAACTGGCCCGCGACCACGGCGGCAAAGTCCCAGGTGGCCGCGGCGGTGGAGGTGACCGACCCGCTCGGGGGAGTCGCGGCGCGTCCGTCATGGATGGCGAAGATCGCGACAGCCAGGCAAGAGCTGACGACGGCAGCAGGCGCTTTGCGCATGGGTCTTCCAGGAGACAGCGAGGGGAGTCCGACCAACTTCGGAAACTAAGGACGCCCCGGCCGGCGGAGAACCCCCCTGAAAGGCGGCCGGCAGGACCGCGAGGCGACGGAGAACGGTCTTCCGCGTGCTATGGTCCGCGCCGGAATCGCCCATGACGCAGCGCCTCCATACTTGCATGCTCTGTGAAGCGGTTTGCGGGCTGACCGTGGAGATGGAGGGAGGGTCCATCGGCCGCGTCCGCGGCGATCCGGACGATCCGTTCAGCCAGGGTCACATCTGTCCCAAGGCCGCGGCCATCGTCGACGTGCAGAACGATCCCGACCGGGTCCTCGAGCCGCTGCGCCGGCAAGGCGACCGCTGGCAACCGGTGTCCTGGGACGAAGCGCTGAAGGAGGCCGGCCAGCGTCTCGCCGAGGTGCAGCGCAAGCACGGAAGGAATGCCGTCGCGGTGTACCTGGGCAACCCCACCGTGCACTCGTATTCGGCGCTGCTGGCGACGCCCTTCTTCAACCGGGCGATGGGGACCCGTGCGCGGTTCTCGGCGACGTCCGTCGACCAGCTCCCGCACATGCTCGCCGCCCTGGAGATGTTCGGGCACCAGGTCCTGCTACCCGTCCCGGACGTCGACCGGACCAGCTTCTTTCTCGTCCTCGGCGCCAACCCCGTGGCCTCGAACGGCAGCCTGATGACGGCCGGCGGAATCTCGCGACGGCTCGAGGAGCTGCGAAGGCGCGGCGGCAAGCTGGTGGTCGTCGATCCGCGGCGCACCGAGACCGCGGAGATCGCCGATCAGCATCTGGCGATCCGTCCGGGCACCGACGCGCTGCTCCTGCTCGCGCTCCTGCACGCCGTCTTCGAGGAACATCGGGCGAACTTGCGGCACCTGGCGGTGCTCACCGACGGCCTCGATACGCTGCGCGAGGTCGCCGGGCGCTTTCCGCCGGAACGGGTTGCGGAGCACACCGGCATCCCGGCGCTGGCCATCTGGGAGCTGGCCCGGGCCTTCGCCTCGGCGCCTTCGGCGGTCGCGTACGGGCGCGTCGGAGCCTGCACGCAGCAATTCGGAGGCCTCTCCGCGTGGCTGATCGTCGCCCTCAACGCGGTGACCGGCAACCTGGACCGCGAGGGCGGGTTCATGTTCACCACCCCCGCGGCGGATCTCGTCGCCTTGGCCTCGCGGACCGGCGACCGCGGCCACTTTGGCGTCTGGCGGAGCCGGGTCCGCGGCCTTCCGGAGTTCGGGGGCGAGCTGCCGGCGGCGACGATGGCCGAGGAGATCGACACCGAAGGCGACGGCCGCATCCGGGCGCTCGTCACCTTTGCCGGCAATCCGGTGCTCTCGACGCCGAACGGCGCGCGCCTGGAGCGGGCGCTCTCCCGGCTCGAGTACATGGTCTCGATCGATCTCTATCGCAACGAGACCACGCGGCACGCCAATCTCATCCTGCCCACCAGCTTCGGGTTCGAGCGCGACCAGTACGACCTCGCGTTCTATGCGCTCTCGGTCCGCAACGTCGCCCGATACGTGAAGCCGCTGGTTCCGCGGCCGCCCGGCGTGCGGGGAGATTTCGAGACGCTGCTCGATCTGGGGATGTCCGTGCGCCGCCACGGCGGAGGGCGGCGCGGAGCGGCGTTGGGAGCGACGCTGCGCGCGGCCCGGATGCTCGGCGAGCGGCGGTTGCTCGACCTCCTGCTCCGGTTCGGTCCGCACCGCTTGTCGCTGCGCAAGCTGGAGCGGAGTCCTCACGGGATCGATCTCGGGCCACTGCGTCCGCACCTCGTCGCCCGGCTCGAAGGGAGACGGATGCAGCTCGCGCCCGCCGTGTTCTTGCGCGACCTGGATCGGCTGACGGCGACCCTGTCGAAGCCGGCGACCAATGGCCTCGTGCTGATCGGCCGCCGCGCGCTGCGCAGCAACAACTCCTGGATGCACAACAGCCTGCGGCTGGTGAAAGGACCGCCGGGCTGCGTGCTCTTGATGCATCCGGAGGACGCCGCTACGCGCGGGCTCGACCCAGGCGGGCGGGTGCGCGTGACCTCGCGAGTCGGCAGCGTCGAGGTGCCGGTCGCCTTCAGCGATCAAGTGATGCGGGGAGTGGTGAGCCTGCCGCACGGCTGGGGCCATGCCCGGGACGGCGCAGCGCTTTCCGTCGCGGCGGCGCACGCGGGGGCCAGCCTGAACGATCTGACGGACGATCACGCGGTGGACGCGCTGTCCGGGAATGCCGCCTTCAACGGCGTTCCAGTCACGGTGACGCGCGCCTGATCCTCACTGTGTGATGTACAGAAATCCCAGGCACATCTCATCCTGCGTCCGCTCTCCCCAGTTCAAGTCGCGCGGCGGCAGTCCATCGGGCTGGTTTGCGGCGCTGTTGTCCCAGTGGCACTCGATGGAGATGCTGTCCGTGACCCCGACTGGTTTCGGCGTCCTCAGCGCGTAGGAACCCTGCCAGTGGAAGTCCCAGTGGGGGATGTCGAGCAGGCACTCGCGAGCGCCGCTGGCCCGCTGGATCTCGAGGCGGGATCTCGTCCCGCGCAGGTGCTGGTGCAAGGCGGCGCCGTAGACCTTGAACGGGCCCGAAGGAAGACGGTCGCCGGTGATCAGGCCCAGGTAGCTGGCCGGCGCGAACGAAAACGCGTGGCGCACGTCGGCCTCGCCCGCGGGAATCCGCATCGTCTGATTGTTGATCCATCGCGGATCCGCCCAGGGCAGGAGGAACGCGGGCCGCGCCACCGCGTCGTCGAGCTTGAGCTGGATGGAGGTCCGATCCGATGGGCCGAGTCCGCGGGACAGGTTGTAGTGGACCTGCAGGATGATCCGGGAGCCCGGATCGACGGCGATGCCGGTTCCCTCGGGGAAGTCGCCGCCCAGGTTCCCCGGTACCCAGCCGCCGAGGGCGTTCGCGGTGCCGCCGGGTCCGCCGAAGCAGGCGTACCCGGAAGCCGGATCGGCGTCGTCGAGCGCCTGGAAGTGCGCCACCTGATCCGGAGTCGCGATGAAGGCGAGCACGTGGTGGACGATGGCCGCGTTGCCTGGTTTGGCGGCGAACCCGGTGACGAATCGCGTCCCGGTCTCCGGCCAGTCGAGCAGGAAGCAGCGATACTCGTCGGGGGCTTGGATCGGTGTGTAGGCGGACCCGAGCTGCAGCTCGCGATCGACGCGCGAGAGGCCTGGCGGGGCGCCCGGGGAGATGGGAACCGCGTTCGCCGCCTCGCCCTGCGGAGCGCCATGGTCGAGCCAGCTGAGCAGCGTCGAGCGATCGTGGTCGGTGAGTGAACGGTCGCCGGCGTACTCCGCGCAGCCCGGTCCCGGCGGCCAGGGCGGCATCTTGCGCGAGACGACCTGCGTGTAGACGAGGTCGCGGCGCGCGTAGACGTCCGCATAGGAAGTGAAGACGAACGGCGCGATTCCGCCGGAGATGTGACAGGTCGCGCAGCTCCGCGCGACGATGGGCTGCACGTCCTCGTTCCAGGTCGGAGCCCGATCGGCGCAGGCGCAGAAGATGACAGCGCTCAAGACGACCCCGCCCCGCATGCGCGCAGCATCCTGCGGAGCCGCGGCTCCTGCAAGTGACCACATCTGCGCTCATCCACATGTTCGGCGCCAGCGGCGAGCGCCGGTACACTCGCGCGGCGGGGGTTCCATGAGCGACTGCGCAGGATGTTCACGGCCGGGGCGCGAGCCCCGCTGCGCGTTCTGCGGCGTCGCGCGCGCGCCGGGCGGGTACGAGGTCATCCGCGTGCTGGCGCAGACGGATCACGGCCGCGTCTACCGCGCCCGCGCTCCGGACGGAGCCGTGGTCGCGCTCAAGGAGCTGCAGTTCGCCAGCGTCCCCGGCGCGCAGCAGATCGATGCCTTCGAGCGCGAGGCCGCGACGCTGAAGACACTCCACCACCCGCGGATTCCCCGCTACATCGCGAGCTTTACGGACGGCGAGGGGGTGCACCTGCGCCTCTACCTGGCGGCGGAGTTCATCGAGGGCGAAATGCTCTCGGCGCGCATCGCGCGCGGGCCGCTCTCCGAGATGGAGCTGCGCGACGTCGCGAGGCAAGCGCTCGAGGTGCTCGTGTACCTCCACAGCCTGGGCGTCCTGCACCGGGACATCAAGCCCGATAACATCATCGTGCGGCCGGGCGGCGAGCTGGTGCTGGTGGACTTCGGCAGCGCCCGGTGGCTCACGGGAACGCAGACCTACGGCTCTACCCTGGTCGGGACGTTCGGGTACATGCCCACCGAGCAGCTCGGCGGCACGGTGGACGCGACCAGCGACCTCTACGCGCTGGGCGCGACGCTGCTGCACGCCGCGACCGGCAAGCCGCCCTCCGAGCTGCTCGCCGGCGA
>Ga0070708_100000303_pt1 | contig 36923 bp, 25 predicted proteins | sample KBSK5503metaG_FD_65469 | JGI IMG/M metagenome (GOLD analysis project Ga0070708, IMG submission 65469) | Corn, switchgrass and miscanthus rhizosphere microbial communities from Kellogg Biological Station, Michigan, USA - KBS K5-50-3 metaG | ecosystem: Host-associated > Plants > Roots >... | reverse complement strand
GGCAGAGCAGGGGACTGAAAATCCCCGTGTCGGTGGTTCGATTCCGCCCCTGGGCACCACCAAGCACTCGGAACTGCACGGGTCTTCTGGCGATTGAATCAATTCAGTATCGCTGACCGTGCTTCGACCGTGCTTCGGCGTACCCGGTGCGGTGTGTACACTGCGCGAGACGACCCAAGGGGGGCTCGCTGGTGTTCTACGCTGACGTCCGCATGTCCCGCACAGGAGCCTTCGTCCAAGTCGATTCCAGCGCCGATGGGATCGGGAAGCTCCTCGACGTGCGCGGTAGCGATGCTGAGATCGAGTACTTCGTGTCCCCTGCCGGACCCCGAGTGCACCGCATTACGGTGCCCATCGCGAAGTTGCGCGAAGTCGAACTTTCGCCCCAGACGCGGGTGTTCTGGTTCGACCCTGACCGGTCCGCATGGAGGGCTGGACGAGTGGATGGCGGCCTAGTCAGCGCAGAGGCCCTGCGCAGTACGGAGGACCATTACCACGTCAGGTTTCCTAACGGGCAGGAAGCGCGGCTCCCGATCTCGCGGCTTTACGTCCGCTGGGCAAACCCGATCGAAGACCCCACCGACTACCTCGCTGATCGCGTTACAGACACGCCGTTCTTCTTCGATGGTCGATCGCGGATCGTTCGATACCTGTCGGAACAACGTGCTGCGTTCGGCGGTCTCACCGCCCTTGCATCGTCGGCCATCGAGTTGCTCCCGCACCAGGTAGCGACCGTTCGCCGAGTGCTCGCTGATCCGGTCGAGCGCTATCTACTCGCCGATGAAGTGGGGCTTGGGAAGACGATCGAAGCTGGAATCCTCATTCGTCAGCACGTAATCGACCGCCCCCGGGATGCCCACGTTCTCGTTGTTGTGCCTAGGCACTTGGTGCAGCAGTGGAAGTCGGAACTCGCCACCAAGTTCTTCCTGCCGTCATCGGGGAACATCACGGTAGTGGCTGAGGATACACTCGACGACAAGACGGCAGCCGCGGCGTGGTCGATGCTCGTGGTTGACGAAGCACACAGAGCGGCGCTGAAGGCCTTCGATCCCGACCACTGCGAACGTCAGCTTTATGAACGCCTTCGGGGCATCGCAGAACGTGTCCCGCGCCTGCTCCTCCTGTCCGGAACGCCTGTACTTCACCAAGAGGACGGCTTCCTTGCCATGCTGTACCTACTCGACCCGGACAGCTACCGCCTCGAGGATCGTGAGTCCTTTCGCCGCCGTGTCCGTGACCGCCAGGCGATCGCCGAGGTAACTGCCGACCTCAACGATGACGCAAGTCCGTTGTTCGTCGACGAGGCCATCGGGCGGCTTGCCGAACTCTTCGCTGACGACGCGCGGCTCATGGAGTTGTGCAGCGCGGTTCGATCTGCGCTGGGGAGCGGCGTTAGCGATGACGCGCGCATCAGGGGGCTTCGAGCTCTACGCACGCACGTTACCGAGACCTATCGTCTCCACCGTCGGCTGCTTCGCACTCGCCGTGAAGATCCTCGCGTCCGCGATCATCTGCCTCGTAGAACTGGGGCCATTGTGGTCGACTACGAAGACCACGCTCGCGCGGAGGCCTTCGACTTCGTAGAGGCCTGGCGCCTCGCAGCAACGACGAGTCACGCCACGGAGTCTGAGCGGCGAGCGTGCGAGCGTCTCTTCGCAACGTGGGTCGAGTCCGCACTGTCGCATCCGCGGGTTCTCACACGTCGTATCGACGCTCGCCTTGCGCTGCGTTCGGGAGCGACGAGCACGATTCCGCTCGCAGAACGGGACATCCTCTCTTCCACGTGGGCCTTTAACGGTGAGCAAGCGCTTCTTCGCGAGCGCCGAGGACTGCTCGTTGCCTCATTGGAGCGCGATGAGAGAGCGCTACGCCTCGCAGACTGGTTGAAAGCCAATCGTGAGATCGCGAAGGTGATCATCTTCGTTGACGATCACCAGGTCGCCGACCTCGTCGCGAGCACACTGAAGAACGCGCTCGGCGGCGACACCGTCGTCCGACAGGATCCTGACGGCAAAGGTGCGCGCGCCTTCGAAGACAAAAAGGGCATTCGCGCCCTCGTCTGCGATGCTTCGGCGGAGGAAGGCCTGAACCTCCAGCGATCTGGATCTGCGGTCGTGCACTACGACCTGCCCCTCGAGGCCGCCCGAATCGAACAGCGAATCGGGCGGGTAGACCGCATCGAGGCACGGGGACGAATGCGGAACATCGTTCTCAACTCAGGTCACACCTACGAGCGCGACTGGCTCGCCTGTCTCGCAGCGACCGTGCGCGTCTTCGATCGCTCAGTGGCACCGCTCCAATACGTCCTCTTGGAGGCAACGGCGCGTATTCGAGCGCGCCTGAGCGCCGAAGGGGCGGCGGCCATTGAAGAAGAGACGGCTCGCATGAGGGATCCCAAGACTGGGATCGACGCCGAACTGCGCCGCATCCGAGCACAAGAAGCCCTCGACTCTGTCGAGGCTGATCCGGAGCGCGACAACATGTTCTTCCAAGCCCTCACGTCTGCCGATGAGGCCGCCGAGGAAGACGGCGAGGCTGCGTTCGACGCATGGGTGGTCTCTCGGCTCCAGTTCGCGCGTCGGTCAGAGGGGCAGGCGATTCGCTACGCCCACGAGGCTCGCCGCCCGACGTTGGTGCCACTGCTCGATGCTGCATCCCGGTTTGCCGCGTGCATCGACCGTGACCCTGATGTTCGACATTCGAGAACTGAGCTGCCTTTTCAACCGCTGACGTTCGAACGCGCTGCTGCAGAGAAGGATCCGCGAATAGGACTCGTTCGCGTGGGGCACCCGTTCGTCGATGCACTGGAAGCGCTCATACGGGCCGATGATCGTGGCGCCGCCTTCGCCCTGTGGCGGTACATGCCTGGGGCCGAGGCGCAGCCTCAACTCTTCTTCCGTTTCGACTTCGTTATCGAGGCGGATATCGCTGGCGCGCGCCTGGTAACTGGTTCTCGGGCAACTTCTTTTGAAGCGCTTCGGCGGCGGGCGGATGAAGCCTTCCCGATCGAGTACCAAACTGTCTGGCTCGACTCGGACTTGGAAGAGGTCCAAGACGACCGCCTGCTTGCAATCCTGAAGCTTCCCTACAGCCAGGAGCGGCGCGCAAATGGGGGGAAGGATACGAACCTTCGACCAGACCGTTGGCCGCAGGTGGACGCCTCAATGTCGGTCGGGGACTGGGGCGATCTCTGCACACGCGCACGCCAGGCAGCGGAGCGCTTGCTTCGAGACCACACTAGCTTCCGAGATCGGTGCCGTCATTATGCGCGACAACTGCGCGAGACTACACAAGCCGTCGATGATGCACTGCGAAGTCGAATCGCGCGCCTTAGCGGCCGAACGCGCGAGGCAGAAGAACGTTCAGCGCAGTTCGAGAGGCAGTTCGCGGAATCACTTGCCCTCGGTGTGGACTCGCCGTCGATCCGGGTCGATTCGGCAGGGGCGATCTTCCTGGCCGGGGAGCCGTGGGTCGAATGATTGCGCCCCTCCACACCCTTCAGCAAGTGCTCCTGGGGAGACCGGCCAAGACGCCGGCATCCAACGCAGACCACGCAGATCCCTTCTTGGTACGCTTGGAGGATGCGCTTCGTGGACTTCGCGAACCGAAGATCGACGTTGGCCCTGCTGACCTGGCGGCGCTCGTCCGGCAGGGAATGCTCCGTTGCCACTTAGCCCACGGAGAGACTCCCGACTTGCGGGTGCCACAGGGACCTGGGTGGCCCGACGAGAAAACATGGTCTCTCTTTAGTTGTGATGTGCGGAGAGCGGGCGGTGGGCACTTCTTGGTCCGTGCAGGACCCTGGACACCTGCGTGGCTCGACCCCGGCGCGCCCGGGGCGGTCAACGATGCAATTGGGGAGGAGCCGCGCCGGCGACAGCGACGCGTACTCGCCGATCCGCGTGTCACTGAGTTCACGGGGCACCGTGAGTATTTTTCTCCGGGTCAACGAGAGGCCGTGCGTGCAGCGTTTCTCATGCCTCCCGGCTCAGCTGTAGTCGTGGACCTGCCTACCGGTGCGGGCAAGACACTCGCCTTTCAACTTCCTGCACTCGTCACCGCGGCCGAGGGCGGGCTTACCGTGGTCGTAGTGCCCACGGTGGCCCTGGCAAGAGATCAGGAAGAGCGGTTTCGCAAGCTGCTGGCAGAGCACGAGCAAGGAAGATTGTGGAGCGGCTCAGCGCTAGCGTACCACGGCGGGCTTGATAACGACTCGAAGAACGCGATTCGAACGGGAATCCGAAACGGGAGCGTCCCTATCGTCTTCGTTTCGGCTGAGGCGGCGGTGGGAGCCCTCCGGGGACCATTGTTCGAGGCAGCACGCCAAGGTAGGCTTCGAGTCCTTGCGATCGATGAAGCGCACATCGTTAGCCAATGGGGCCAGAACTTCCGCCCCGAGTTCCAGAGTATCGCAGGGCTTCGAGATGCTCTTCTGGCGGCATGCCCCCCGGGACGCGCCTTTAGGACGCTCCTCCTGAGTGCGACGCTCACTGCCGAATCGTTCGAGACCCTGCGCGAACTCTTCGGTCGTGACGGGTGTCAACTCGTCTCGGAGTTGGCGCTGCGGCCCGAGCCAGCGTTCCTACTGCATTCGGCACCTGACGAACCGCAGCGTATCGAACGCGTTCTCGAGGCGATCCGCCACCTGCCGAGACCTCTGATCCTCTACACCACGCTTCGCAACCATGCCGAAGAGTGGTACGCGCGCCTATGTGAGGTCGGGTTCCGTCGTCTACGACTGGTGCGCGGCGGCGACCTTGCGGACACGCGCGGCGAGGCGATCCTGAGGGACTGGCGTGATCGCGCTCTCGACATCGTAGTCGCAACATCTGCGTTTGGCCTGGGTGTCGATCAGGCAGAAGTGCGGTCGGTCGTGCATGCTTGTATCCCTGAGAACATCGACCGGTACTATCAGGAGGTTGGCCGCGCAGGACGCGATGGGAACGCGGCTGTTGCACTCTTGGTCAGCACGCCGCAGGACCTGATTACGGCCACGGGGCTGGCTGAAGAGAAGCTGATCAGCGTCGATCGCGCGTTTGAACGCTGGGAAGCAATGTGGTTGCGACGCCGGCCTGGACCTAATGCCTCCTATCTCCTCTCCTTAGATGACAGACCTCCCGACCTCCCTGACAAGGGTGTTCGCAACGCCTCGTGGAGTCTTCGGACGCTCGTGCTTATGGCGCGAGCAGGTTTGATCACCTTCGCAGCTCATGCCCCGCCCGCGATCGAGCGTCGCGAGGGCGAAGACGAGGCTACGTTCGAGTCGCGGCGGCAGCAGGAGCTCGCTCGTTTCGCACGGGAAGTGGCTGTGTGCGTGCGAGACTCCCGCCACTCCGACAAGCGCCATTGGGACGAGGTAGTCGCTCGCAGGCGGACCGAGCTCCGGGCGGCGGACGAAATCGCGTCGAAACTCGTGCGCGAACTCCGTGATCTTCAGCGCCCGCTCTCCGAGATCTTCTCGGACGTCTATGCACTACCGGATCCCCCAGTGCGCGCCCCGCGCCTTCTGGGAAGCTGTCCCGTAACGAGGCGCCGCGGAATCGTTCAGTTCTCGTCTGTCGACCCTGACGTCCATCCGATCGCTCAGACAGCTGCCGTCGTATCCCTGGATCTCGAGCGTGCACTCGCTCCCTGTTCGGACGAAGCCGCTCGTTCCTGGATTGCCTACGATGCGGACGTCAGCGATCCCAAGGAGGCAAGGCGCTGGCGCGAACGGGCACTGAGTCTGCTTCGGCACGCGGTCTCCGGCGGGATCGTGGAACTGTCTGTGTCCGAGTCTCTCGTGCGCGACGAAGACTGGGCGCAATTGGCGGCGCGCGCTCCGCTCCGCTTTCTTGTCCGGACGCTGGTCGTAGACGCCACCGGCGCACCGTTCAGCCAGGAGGTACCGGTTCCGCGGCTCACCCTGGTCGCCAAGACCGATGCGACGACGGACGCCGTCGAGCGGATCATGCGCGCCCATCGTCCTCGACACGTCATCGTGCTCCCACGCGACATTCTCGACCCTGAGAGACCATATCGACGTTTGTTTGATGTCATTCGCCACATGTCTCTCGAAGATCTCCTTTCGAGGCTCGAAACATGAGCATCCTGAACCGAGCTTCGGATGGTCTGCTCAGCGTGCTTCTCGCGCTGCGACGCGCCCTGATAGCGTACGGGCCACAGCCCGAAGCTCGTCTTCTCGAGTTGTGCGCGCCACCTTCCGTCGTGTCGGACGGCAAGCCCGACATGGCCCGAAAGACGATAACGCGTTGGAAGCAACTCGGGTTCTTTGAGGAAGTCGACGGTCAACTTCGCCTGCACACCGACGTCGCCACCATCGGCGTCGACGACTTGGACGGTCTTCGCGCCGCCATTCTGCGACTCGTTCTCGCTCCTGCGAACAATCCTGTTCTGACCAGCGATGGCGGCGATGACAACGAGAAGTCGAAAGCGTCGGACTGCACCTACGCCGCAGCTTGGGCACTGACGCAGGATCCGTACTCGTTCCCGGCCAAGTACAGGGGGGGCGTCGAGGCTTTGCAGGCGTCGCAGGGTGTCGAGCCACGGCCGTTCGCGAACGACACTCGATGGGTAGGCTTCGCGGAATGGGCTGTGTTCCTCGGGATCGCATGGTCGGCGCAGAAGGTAGGTCTCGTGATCGACCCCGCCTTCGCCGTTCGCGTATCGCTGCCTGACGTGTTCATGGACGCACCGGAATTGCCCCAAGAACCATTCCTCGCCCGCCTGGCAGACATCTTGCCGATAGTTGATACAGGGCGCTACCACGTGGCAGTCATGAGCCAGACCGCACGCCCTTGGCGACCTGCGCGGGCCAATCATATTTCGCCGTGTCTCTCGGCGGCGCTGCTGACGCTCGAAGCCCGGGGCGATCTCCGTCTCGAAGCTCGATCCGATGCCCCGCAGCGAATCTTGGTTGGGCGCGGCGGAAGTGAAGTTCGGCCCGTGAGCCATGTCTTGCGCTTGGGGGTGCCCTGATGCCCCACCGGGAATTGCTGAGGTACTGGCCACGGGAGGATGATGTCGTTGCCTGCGTGAAGACTGACGCCGAGGCTTCGAGCGAGGCGGTGTCGCTTGCGGTTCATCAACCCATGCGGTTCGAGCGCCGGGTCATTGGCGGCGACGCCGGCATTCTTGGACAGTGCGATGAGCACGAACTCCTGCGGGCGTTCATGACCGAGAACCTGCCGGAGGGCCGCGTCATCCTCCCGATCGTCGGGAGTTCAGGAATCGGCAAGTCGCATGTTATCCGCTGGCTAGACGCGCAACTCCGTCGCATGCCGGGCGCCGACCGGCGCGTCGTTATTCGCATCCCCAAGGGCACGAGTCTGAAGGGCGTCCTCGCTATCCTTTTGGACCAGCTTCGCGGAGCCCAATACGAGAAATACCGAAGAGAGCTGTCTCGTGCTCAGAATGAACTCGATCCCCGTGAGGCCGCCGGCCTCCTCTGCGAGATGCTCGCGCACACGCTCGGGGAGATGGCGGCCGAGGCCCGAACACGGTTGCTCGCCAATCCAGCCGACCTGACTGCGCGAGAACATGATGCCTTCTGCCGGCCCGACATGCTGCCCGCGCTGCTGCGCAATCAACTCCTACGCGATCAGCATTTCGTCCGCAGTGCATCTGGAGGCGATGGAGTCGTCAAGCGTCTTGTCGAGCAACTCACGGAGGGCCGTGCCGCCGGCGCTGATGATGACCGCAAGCATTTCTTCATGCCGGACGACCTCATCTTCGATGATCACCTCGAGCGAGATGCCCTTGGCCGCGACGAAAAGCGCGCGATCAACCATCTGGAGCGGGAGGATCGCCGTGCCCCGGCTGCCCGGATTCTGAACGCTGCGCTGGATGGTGCGAAGCAGCGTTTGCTGCGACTCGACCCGACCGTTTCGGATCTTTTCGATGCGGTTCGGAAGGAGTTGCTTGGCGACGAGAAGGAATTGGTGCTCCTCATCGAGGACTTCGCGGTGCTCTCCGGCCTTCAGAAGCAACTCCTCCAGGTGATCATTAAGGAGGCCATCCGGGATGGGCGGCAGGTTCTATGCACGATGCGGACGGCCCTCGCCTACACCACGGGATACATGGACACAGCGACGGTCCTTACGCGTGCCAACGTCGAGTACCTGATTCCGGACGAACCGGGTACGGAGGAAGATATTCTCGCTCGGATCCGGCGTTTGGTCGGTGCATATCTGAACGCGGCGCGTTGGGGGCAGTCGCCGCTGGAGAAAGCGTACCGACGAGCGTCCGGAGCGCTTGACGCCTCAAGGGAGTGGGTCCCTTCCTTTGCGTCCAGCGTGGAAGCCGATGCCCGCGCGACCCTCGATGACTTCGGATCTACCGCTGATGGATACGAACTGTTCCCGTTCAACGGCCACGCGATCGATGAACTGGCTCGCGATGGTTGCGTGCACGCTGGGCGCCTTGTCTACAACCCGCGCTTCGTCATTCAAAATGTCATCAACAAGGTGCTGGTCCATCGCGAACTATTCGAGAAGAAGGGCTTCCCGCCGGCCTCGTTTGGCGCCTCGAGTCGACGGCTTCCTGCGCGAGTAGCCGAAGAAGTCAAGCGGCGCGTTCCTCCCGGGGAACTCGACCGCTATCTCCGCTTTCTTGTCTACTGGGGTGGATGTCCGAGCGCACCAGCCGAGATCGCATACGTCGAGCCCCGCGTCTTCACCGCCTTCAGCCTCGACAAATCTCTCTTCGGTCGCGAGACCGTCCCACCAGAACCACCGAGGCAGCAGCCGACGGTAAGAGAGCAACCCCCGCGCGAGCCGCCAGTTCCACGCGCCCGCTCACAGGATCCCGGTGAGGCGCAATGGGAACATACCCTCGAGGCCTGGCGTGCCGGGATCCAGATCCCGCAAGCTGATGCCAATCAGCTTCGCAAGTGGATCGCAGAGGCGCTGAAGGACTTCATCGATCTCGACTGGGATCTGTTCAGACCGCTCGCCAGGGATGCTGCGACTTGGATCCGATGGTTCAGTGAGGGCGTCTACATTCCTAAGGCTGCCGGTCACGGTGGTCGTACGGCAAGCCAGGCGATGGTGGTACTCTGCACTGATGAGGACCTCGCCGACGAAGCAAGAAGCGCTCGCGTGCACGCGAGCCTGATGGCGCTCGTCCGATTTCACGAAATCCACCGTTGCACCTGGGACTACGAGGGTGCCGAAGAAGATCTGCCTAGATACGCGGCAATGGTCGAGCAATTGGCTTCTCAGGCGCGACCGTTCATCCGCGCTCGGTATTTCAAGGCTGACTGGGATGCTGTACCGGCCATGGTTCAGGGCCTGCTAGTCGGCGCGAGGGTTCTCGGGATTGAGGGTGCTTCGAGAGACGAGCACTGGGCGCTCATCGCAGCACTCTTCGCTCTAGCCCCAGAAGATTCTACCGCGCTATCCGGAGCGACAGCGCCAGCTGAAGCAGACCTTGCCGATTGGCTGGCTTTCGCGAGTGGTCTCCGCGCCTGCAGGCGCACGACAGAGAAGGAGTCACGTGACCAGCTCTCGTGGACCGGCCACCTCTTGAACCTCGTTGGCGCCCGCCAAGGTCAGGCCGATACGGTGCACGCTATCGACCTAGTCCGCTTAAGGCCAGCGATCGAAGCGGTGACGAAGACCTGGGAATTCTCTGAAACGCCACCGAACCCGGCTGGTGTGCCAGAATTCGCCCCGGTTCGTGCGGCGTACCTCGAACTCAAGAAGCACAGCACTGCAGCCGCCAAGGCCGAGCGCAGGTTGCACGAGTGGCGCGGTCAGACACTGGAGTGGTTAGGCGACGGGTTCGACAAGGAGGCCCTTGTCCGCGAACTCAAGGACACGGTCGAGGCTGCGAAGGCCGCTGGACTTACGCGAGGAATAGAGACGAAACCCCTCCTTCAGCTGGTCGAGGACTTCCGAACGGCGAGGGTGATGGCCGCGCTGGAAGATGCCGCGAAACTTTCGGATGAGACGTCCCGCGGCACCGTGCTCGCCATTCTAGGCCGCGGCTACGAGCCGATCGTGCGCCTCTGCAACGACTTGCGGATCCGGTATGACGAGTTCCTCTCCGTCGTCGATGCCGAGTTGACTGGCGAGGAAATGAAGTTCGGCGAGGATCCTCTGGGTGAGGCGAAGGGCACGGTCACTTCCGCGGTCTCTCAACTGGCAACCCTTCTGAAGGAGCTACAGGAGCATGGCTCTACTCGATCGGTGCAGATCCCTGCGCGAGCGAATCGCGAAACATGACTCGCTGCGCCGCGCCCACAAGGAGGCCGAAGCGTTTCGCGATCGTGCGAACGCCCTCGAAGGAATCCAACGTGAACTTTCAGGCGCCATGCGCAAGGTAGAAGTGCTCTGCGTGAAGGGCCTCGAAGTTGCGAAGTTGCCCGATCCGACGGCTGCTCTTGCCGCGCGCGACGAGTACGTCGCGGAGCTCAGCGACAGTTCCTCCGAGGGAGGCAACTACAGCCGCTTCAAGCGCTCCGTCGACAAGGCAACCCGGGAGGTAGGTGCAGCCGTCTCAAAGGCACTCGAGACTGTCAAGCGGGACCTCCCCACGATCGAAGAGGCATTCCTGAAGCAGGTCGAACTCATCCCTACCTACGCAGAGCAGGTCGCTCGTATCCGGAAGGAGCGCGATGTGCTCTTCGCGAAAGCCGATCCGGCAGGCATGTCGCCGGAGGAGCTTGCCGCGTTCTTAGATCGACGTGACGACCTGCGGAAACTCGCCGACCTTCTCAAGCCGACCGAGTTCCCGAAAGAGGTTCTCGACTTCTTCCGAGCCGCACGGCAGCAGGACGGCGCTCCCCTAGAGAAGCTCACCGACACCGTCCGCGCTTGGCTGCAACAGCGAGATCAACTCAAGAACGTTCGCGTGCGGGTGGTTCCGCGCTGACACCTTGGGGAGCAGATCATGGCGGTTAACGAACATGCAGTGGAGTTTCTGGGGACCATCGAGCGTTCCGAGGAGGCGCTGCTCACCTGGGGCGTCGTGGACTGCTTCTTCTCCGAAGAGGAACTCGAACAACGGGCTGAAGACTTCCTTGAAGGGCTCAGAAGACGCGGGATCGCCGCTGGATACGACTCTGGCTGGGAAATCCTTCAAGCGCTTCTCGACGACCATCTATTGTGGAGGCTGCCCAACACGAACCGATACAGGACTCGCATGGCTGAGGCGGTCCGCCTCTTTGCGCGGCTTCGACAGGTCTTTCCTGACGCCCAGAATTCAGGGTGGAGAACAGCCCCTGGACTCGTGGCCGACTACAGGCTCCTGGTCCGCCGCCGCATGTATCCGAGACGAGACGTCGCCGCGAGCGATATGATCGCCACAGCGCGTCAGGAGGTGGCATCGGTATCGACTCTCCAGGAGGCGATCATTCGCGCGCTTGTGCGCGCCGGGACGGCGGAGGAACGCCCACTGGCACGTTTTCAGGTAAGATCCATCGGCAGCGTGCTGCGCGGGGCTGCCTCCGAGCGCTCCCTCGGAACAGTGATCTGCGCGGGGACCGGCAGCGGAAAGACTCTCGCATTCTACGTCCCCGCGTACGCGGCGATGGCAGAGCGTTTGTCGAGCGAGTACTGGATCAAGTGCCTTGCCCTGTATCCGCGAAACGAACTTCTCAAAGACCAACTCCGGGAGGCGCTCGCAAACGCTCGCCGCATCGCTCCCGCGCTCACGGCAAACGGCAAGAGAAAACTCCTGATCGGAGCGCTGTACGGCGATGTTCCACGCAATGCTCGCGCGGTCCTCGAACCCGGACCAACTGGCCCTCTGTGGCGACGACTAACGCTCCGGGTGGGTGTCGCGTACGAATGCCCCTTCGTACGTTGCCCACGCTGCAACGAACCCATGGCGTGGCCTGAGGTCGACGTGCGGCAGGGCCTTGAGCGCCTCGTATGCACCAACTCGAACTGCGCTGAGCGCGTCGATGCCGACGAGATCAGGCTGACCCGAGAGCGCATGATCGAGGAACCACCGGATCTTCTGTTCACTTCCACCGAGATGCTTAACCAGCGTCTGTCTTCGCGACGCTTCGCACGGCTTCTCGGTATAGGACTCCGGGCCGATCGGCGACCAGACTTTGTCTTGCTTGACGAGGCGCACGCCTACGAGGGAGTGCACGGCGCGCACGTCGCCCTTTTACTCCGCCGGTGGCGTCGTGCCTCGGAGGCTCGGCCCCACTTCGTGGGGCTCTCCGCGACGCTCGCCGACGCACCACGGTTCTTCGCGGAGTTGGTTGGTCTAGGACCGGGAGACGTGAGCGAGGTCTCCCCGGAGGACTCCGAGATGCGCGCGGAGGGCGCAGAGTACATGCTCGCGCTCCGCGGCGATCCATCTTCTGGTACGAGTCTTCTGTCGACGAGCATCCAAGCGTTGATGCTGCTGCGCCGGGTACTGGCGCCGACTCGCTCGCGAAGCTTGTACGGCAGTCGCGTATTCGCGTTCACCGATAACCTGGACGTAATCAATCGCCTCTACCACAACCTTCTTGACGCTGAAGGATGGGACTCCTTCGGTCGCCCGAATCCCAGGCGCGCCGGAGGCTCTCTGGCCAACCTCCGCGCTACGACGGTGCCGAATGCTCGCGAGCGTCTGGACGTGGGCCAGAACTGGTCCCTCGTCGAAGAGATCGGGCATGTGCTTGCACCAGGAACCCGCGTTCGTATCGGTCGCACGAGTTCTCAAGACGCGGGAGTCGACACAAGCGCTGAGATCGTGGTCGCGACGTCCGCGCTGGAGGTCGGATTCGACGACCCAGATGTTGGCGCTGTTCTGCAGCACAAGGCTCCGCAGACCGCCGCGGCCTTCCTTCAGCGCAAGGGGCGGGCCGGCCGCCGTCAGGACATGCGACCATGGACGGTCGTCGTGCTTTCCGACTACGGCCGAGATCGAAGCGCCTATCAGGCCTACGATCAGCTCTTTTCCCCGCACCTGCCGCCCCGTCATCTGCCCCTGGACAACCGGGCCGTCCTGCGGATTCAGGGAACATACGCCCTATTCGACTGGCTCGCGCGCCGGCTTCCTCCTACCCAATCGCCGGATCCCTGGACCGACTTCTCGCAACCGGCGGAGGAGATCTCGAGCCCGTTCTCACGGGTGCTTCGCACGCGGCAGGAACTCTACGCAGGGTACCTTCGGTCGCTTGTCGAACAGCACGCGGTGCGCGAGGAGTTTTCTGCCTTCCTCGCTCGGTCGCTCTCCATCGACGAAGACGAAGCCACCGCGCTGCTCTGGGAACCGCCTCGCGCCATTATGACCGAGGCGGTCCCCACACTGTTGAGGCGGCTTGAACGCGGCTGGCGCCGCGCAGCAACTGGCGGACCGACTCTCGAGTCCCACCTTCCGCGGGTTCCGCTACCCGAATTCGTGCCGCGTACGCTCTTCAGCGACCTGCAGTTGCCCGAGGTTGCCATTCGCATCCCAGGACTCGGCAGGATCGCGCCCAGGGTCGAGTCCATGCCGTTGGCTCAGGCTCTCCGTGAGTTCGCACCAGGGCGGGTGTCTCGTCGTTTTGGGGTCACGCATGGTGGCGAGCGACACTGGATCGCTCCGGTCGACGGGATCCCCGATGTACTGATCGATGCCTTCTGCCCAGCCACTGACAGGCAGGAATTGGGGCGCTTCTCATATCGAAATAGCAGCGGCACCGTCACAACGGTTCCTGTCTTCCGTCCGCACGCGATGGACGTTACTGTCACCCCGCTGGACGTCCAGCAGTCGTCGAACGCGTTCCTCGACTGGCACGCCGAGATCGTGCCCTTCGGGCAAGGGCATGAGGTCGATGCACCTGAGCCGTCGCCTTGGAACGCTATCCTTCGGCCCTTGCGTTTCCACACGCACCACCTCGGGCTCCCGTTGGAGGTCCGTCGATTTGCTACGGGCGCCCTCGCGTCGGTCGGGCGCGGCAAGCAACGCCAGGTCGAGCGCGCTCTAAGATTCGTGCACCCAGGTCCAGTGGAGGCCTCGGAGGAAGCGGCACTTGGGTTCGTCGCCGACGTGGATGGCGTTCAGGTCAGATTCGCCTTTCCGCAGAGCCTGGGTGAACTCTCCGCGAGGGACGAGCGGCTTCTGCGGACCCTGCGTGCCGCACGTTTCAAGCACAACATCCGCACTACGCCTCTGTTGAATGGCCTGGCGAACGGCTTCCAGCGCGACTGGCTTGCGCAAGCTTACTTCTCTACGGTCACCTCCGAGGCGCTGAGGACCGGGCAGTCACTTGAAGAGGCAGAGGCGACTGTCTACGCACGACGCTCTCACACAACGATCAGGGAGGTCTTGGAAACGGTCCTCCAGGCAGCGTCAGAAGGAGACTCCGATGCCTGGGATTCCAGCGACGGCGCCACCGGCGATGACGATGCGATTCCACGACGCCTGCAGGAGATACTAAGCATTGTCAACCACCCGCCTGCGTGGGAGGCCCTGCACGAGGCTGCACAGGCTCTCTGGGGGCGGCCCGATGCGGATTGGGAGCCGTGGCTCCGCGCCCGCTTTAGCTCGACCCTCGCATCCGCGATCCTTCATGCTGCCCAAAGTCTGTGCCCTCGGATGGATCCCGGCGCGCTCCTCATCGATCTCGGGCCTGAAGTATCCCTCCCTTCTGACGAGATGGGGCCGAATGGCGCCGAACTGTGGTTGACGGAAGCCACTATCGGTGGTGGAGGTTTCGTCGAGGAGTTCCTAACCCGGTACGCCGAGGATCCGAGGCGGTTCTTTCGTCTCCTAGACGATGCGCTTGCTCCTTCTGACCTAGAACTTGTCGGCGCCGATCTGGAGCGCCTTCTCGAGTTCGCGACATTCGACCGCCCAGATGATGCGCCCGTCGCTGCTGCTATGGGGGCCGTCCGTACAGCCGACTCACATCAGGCCAGCTCCCGAGCTCTCCATGCGTTGCGGGGCGAACTGGCACGTAGAGGCGTCTGCCCAACGCCGACCCTTCTGGTTGCGGTCAACACGCGCTTGCTTCGACCAGGGACGAATGCGCAGACGGATACATTCCTCGCCAGGGTGATACACGAATGGCTCGCGGCGGAGGAGCGCCTGGGAATCGACATCGACGCGCGTGTTCTCGCGTTCGCGCAGAGCTCCAATCCGCGCCTCGAGCAAGCGCTAGGCGTCTCCGCCCCTGGCGACTCCGACCAGGCGCGCGCGGCCTGGCGATACAGCGTCTTGTACAGCATGCTCTGGCCTCGCGGCGCGCAGGTACGGGCCGAGGCGCTAAGCCACCACGGCTCGTTCTCGGCATTGCCTGAGTGCGATCGTCTGCTCGTGCTGGCAGCCCTGTCCCGACCTGTTCGGGCGGTCACATTGACGACCGATACATGGTTTGCCGAGTTGTCGCGCATCTTGATTCAGGACGGCGCCGCTGACCTTATCTGCGCGGCCTCCGAGTCTGAACGGCTTGCTCACGCGCTGCTGCGGATCGCATCGGAGCCGGTCGATACTGACGCGCTCCTCATACACGCGAGACTCGTCGGCATTCATAGGGACGGTACGGAGATTCGAGCAGCGGTCGAACTGCCGGAGGCGCTCCAGTGAGCACGAGGCAGTTCCTTCAGACTTCGACTGATGCGCGTAACGCCGTGCGGGAACTCCTCCAGGCGATCTTCGCAGCTGAACTGGTCCTGCCAAGCCGGTGCTTGTGGATCGTCTCGCCGTGGCTACGCGATGTTCCCGTCCTGGATAATGGCACTGGTGACTTCCTCACGTTGTGTCCCGAGTTCCCTAGGAGCGACGTCCGTCTAAGCCGCGTCCTTAAAGAACTGTTGAATCGCGGGACACAAGTCGTCATCGCTACGAGGCCCGAGTCAGGGAATCGGCAGGTTCTGGACGGACTTGGAGAAACGGCTCGGAGCAGCAGTCTCGTTTTTCACGAGCGGGCGAACCTGCACGCAAAGGGACTGGTCGGCGATCGTTATTCGCTCATAGGGTCGATGAACCTCACGTATAACGGGATCGCGCACTTGACTGAGATGCTGATCTTCGAGACGGACCGCGCGCGCGTCGAGCAACTCAGGTTCGCGTTCCGGAGCGAGTACGGGGGTGCGCCATGAGTTTCGAGGAGGCGTTCTTCGGCCCCGGAAACCGTCTTCGATGGGAGGCGATCCGCACCGGAGCGATCAGCGCGGACGTGAAGTCAAGGCTCGGGCCTTTTCTCGACGACTTGGCGCGTGCGCCCGATCTGATCGTGCTTCCCCGTGTCCGAGAAGATGACGGTCGCGTCCAGTGGTATGTCTTGTGTGCATCCCAGCGGGCCGCGCGAGTCGCGCGCGACGAACTCCGCGCGTTCCTTGGACCATCATATTCGGATTTCGAAGGGAGACCGACCACCTTTGACGCATCGGACCCGGTAGAGGCGGCCGTTCTCGCGCGGTGCGGAAGCGGAAGCAGCGCTTTCCGGCTCGAGGTGCCCCGCGATCTCCTGAACGCTGCGCGCGAGCGTCTGCTGATGCTCATACGTCTGCGTGACGATCGCCCGATCCGTTCTGCTCACCATCCCCGTGCAGTTGGTCGCGTCCTTCGCGATTTCGAGTACGGCCTAATAGCGGGGGATGGCGAGGCCGCAGCCGGATGTATCCGTGAACTTCGGACCGCGGGTCAACTCGGCGCCACCAACCTTCTCTTCCTCGAGGTTCGGCGACTCGCTGCCCTCGGACAGTGGAACGCCATTCTCGCACTCCCCGAGTTGGCTGGGTTACTCGCGATGCCTCGTCCGCGCCGCGTGACCGAGGCGTTGATCCGGGCAGTGTACGCGGTACAACTTCGCGAGTTCGAGGACGGCGAACGCGCGTCGGAGGCTCTGGCGCGCTTTCGGACGGAAGTCTTCGTGCAGTACCGGGAACTGTTTCGCTCGTACGCAGGTCTCTCGGGATACGAAGTCGATGCGAGCTTCTTGCTCGTATCCGCTGCCTCAGAACCTCCGCGGCAGGAGTTAGCTCAGGCGATTCTTCGGAGGTACCCCGACGGCACCGCGGGACGGTCCTACTTGGCCGCCCTTGCCGCGTTGCCGTCCGGTCCGGCGCCCCATGCCATCCCGTCGCGCAACCCCCTGTCGGAGGCGCAAGAGGCATTTGCGCTAGCTGACGTCGACCGAGCGTACGACATCGTATCTAGCCTTCCCCCTTCTTTCGAGACCTGCGCTCTTCTCCTTCGTTGCGCGCGCGAGATGGGCACGCTGACGGCAGCACAAGTGGCCCTGGCATCGGTGGATAGACTCCCCGATCGACAAAGGCGACAGGTTGCCGAACACGCGATGCTCGGCCGTTTCCTCGAAACACTACAAGCGCTTGTTGTCCCCCCGCCGACTCCGGCGCCGGCCGCTCCGCCGCCGGCTGAAATCCCGTCTTCATGGGCAGCCTGGTTGCAGCGTCTCGGCGGCAACGAACCATGGCGCTCTGCGGTCACCGTGGCCGAGGCTGCTGCTCGGGAATGGAACCTCGATGCCCTGGCCTCAGATGGCGAGGCGATCACTAAGACAGCGGAGTTGATCCTCTCGGACCGACCGCCTTGGGGACAGGCCGCGCTGCGGGACGCGCTTCCCCATCTCGTTGAGTTTTTCCTCTCGAAAGGCGCTGATGCGCGTCTGAAGCCAATCTTCGAGAACCTGTTTCTATCGATTGCTGTCGATGACCAGGTATCCTTGCCCCAGGTCGCTACCCTCCTTCGGGTTGCGGAGGCGCGCCTTCAGCTCGGTGTTTCGGGTACGGAATACTCCGAGATCGTTCACCAACTCATCTGCACCCTGGAGGCCGCGGAAAGTCCCGCCGTTGCCGATGTCGCGCTCGACGCGATGGACGTCCTCGCAAGCGAGGTCTGCCCGCAGACACGCGAACGTGAGGACTTCGTGGCTCGCGTTGCCGCGATCTTCCACCGCTGGTATCGCCGGATCGACACGTCACAGTGGGCGCTTCTCCGCCGACTGGCAGACGAGCTTCATGTCCCGGACGCGGTGGGCAAGCAGCTAGGCGGGGAGGCCGCCGCGGGTACGGTGTCCATTTGGAGTACCCTCGAGCGGAAGCGAGTTGCGTTGTACTCCCTCCGTGAACCAGCGCTTCGCCGTGTACACTCCACCCTGCTGGAGCTTTGCCCGAACATCCACGTCGAAGCCTTCAGCGACCGCGTCGGGGGCTCGCCAGCCCTTCGCGCAGCATCGGCGACCGCCGACATCTTCGTGCTCGCGACGGCGGCCGCGAAGCACGCGGCGACGCTCTACATCGAGGCGAACAGGCCGAAGTCCCACGTAACGCTCTATGCACGGGGACAAGGCAGCGCGAGCTTGCTGGATGCCATTCGTGAGTTCCTAGTCCGCACGATGAGTGGGCGCGGAGTTGGCTGAACTATGACTCCGAGTCGAGCTCGCGAGCCGAGATGAAGGCTCGCTTCTTGCCAGGACCCGTTCGGATCACGTCCGTTCAATGGCGTGTCGGCCTGAGCGAACCCCGACAACTAGCGTGTTCGCCAGGTAAGCTCATTGTCGGGACCACACTCGTTGTTTGTACTCATGCAGAAGATAGTTGGCGAGTAGTTGAACATCGCGTGGTGTATTCTGCAGCTCATTCCACTTCCGCTTGAGGCCGGGACCGAAATCCCAGTACCCGTCGGTCCATCGGCAGACTTCCTGGATTCCACGGAGATCGCCTGCAAAATCTGACGAAGACGGGATGCTCTTCTTCCGGAGTCGTTCGGCGATGGCATCCATCAAGAAGCCCAAGCTAACGATACCAACGCCGTGCATCAGACGAGACCGACGCGGAGGAAGTTTCCACGCGCTTGGGAAGACCTGCCTGACAGCTGACCAGAATCGCATCAGCAGCGCCATCACCGCAGTATCATCAGTCTCCCTGTTCTCGACTCCTGTGAACCGATATAGAGCTCCGTCGGAGATACTGTTCTCGATCATACGCAGGATCGAGTTGTCCTTGATGATCCCGGTAGGCGTGGTGGGCGTCTGAATCATCCCCTTGAAGGGAGACTCCGCATCACGGTTGAGTCGGCCCAAAAGATACGCGGGATACCTGCGCTTCTCCAGATGAGACGGCAGACGAGCTTCTGTTGCGGGCAACAACTCGTACAGCAGCCCCTTGGGAAGCGGTTTGGTCGAGTTAATTAAAATGAACTGTTCTGTTTGTTGTTTGAGGTCGTCCGTGATGAAGGCGGTAACGGCAATCGGAAATGATGGCACAGCAGCATCACGGATTGCGGCCAGACGCTGCTGCCCATCTACAATGAAACCGGGCTTTTCAGCCTCTGACTCTCCCGCTGTCACCGGAATCACAAGGGTTCCAACTTGGCTGCACGTCTGGTCGCGCGAGCTATCTCGGGAACGCTCAAAGCGCACACGGCCATCAAACGCGATGACAACGGCGTTCGGAATGAGGGGATCTGTTCCTTCGATGTACTGCCGGATCTCCTGAATGTGCGCGAGCACCTCTGGCCGCTGGTACCCATTGAGTCGGCCCGTGGGCTTTCGCTCTATCCTCGAGACTGCGGCAAAATGTGGGACGAGCTTTCCGTCCACGGCGAATACATAGAAGACTCTCGACGCATTTTGGCGGACCTCGAGCGCCGGTACGCGCAATTGCTTGGCCAAGCTCATTTTCGTCCTCCACAGGCGCGATTCCAAGAAGTCGACTGTCGTTCCCGTTGGGCTCCGTTGCGCGTGCCCACTGCCTTGACGTCAGTCGGTTGCAAGTGGTGCTGGAGTCGGCGGTAGAAGACCCACACATTGTGGAGACCCCTGCGCCGATTTCGCTCCGCACCGCGGAACAGGATGACGTGATGGCCGAGGGAGCTGCAGATGTCACAAGAACAATGCGTCCATGGTCGCTCTTCCAGCACGCGCCGATAGGCTTCCGTGTGGTCGTGCCTCGGATCGTACAGCTCCTCGTACTCCCGTAGCAGTCTGAGTGTGGACTGAAGGCTGGCGCGCCGCAGCGCAAACTCCTCCATTGCTCGCAGACATGCCTTCTCCAACCGACGCGCGTGTTCCTGTTTGACCTGGCCGGCGCGGATCCGCTTCTGAAGACTCGCGTTGCCGTCAGTCTGTGGCACACGAATCGCGGTGTAGGCGTCCGTCAGGGTGTAGTAGTTATTCTTATCGTCCTTGAACGCCTGCCTCAGCGGAGAGGTGCTGTCAAAGCTAGCGACACCGAAGCTGGCAAACAATGGCATCTGTTCCGTGCGCGTTACTCCCAGCAGATGGAGTCGGGTCGTGGGCTTCCGGACAGTCGAAACCGCTTCGAGGACTTTAAGGATTTCTGGCGTCTTCAGCGGCACCATGCCGCCGACGGCTACGTAGTCGTATCCCATCTTTTGCAGGGCTGCGACAGACGCAGCGTAGGACCGAGGACTCCAACCCTGTGCAACGCCCAACGGCTTGAACCCTAGCCGCGCTCTTCGTTGCTTCTTGAGAAACTCCGCAGCGAGCTCGATTGTTAATTCGCGGCGCCGCACTAGATGTGCAGGGATATCCGATTTCCCACCTGGCGTGTCCCACTGTGGCTGGAATGACAGAATCACGTGATCGATCGAGAGGCCGTAATCGAAATTACAATCGACGTAGAACGAGAGAACCTGGTCGACCGAGTAAGGCGGCTGTGGCTCATTGAGGTATGTGAAAGCCCCGCAGTCGCCCATCAAGAGGATCGGCGTGAACTTCGCATCGCGGATGCGAAAGAACTCCGGGGCTCCCGCGCGCAACAGGCGATGGCGTTGCGCCAGCGAATAGCGGCTGCTGGTCTCGGAGAAGCCGTCTACGATGCCCTTAGACACTAAGAGGCCGTCGAACGCGCGGGTTCCAAAGACCTCGTGCGCATAAACGTCGTCGCGCTGACGCAGTCTCGCCCTGTCACGCTCCTCACTTCGGAAGTCGAAGCTCGGATCCACGAGGTCTTGGCTGTCGGGGAAAAAGTACTTCATGCAACCGCCCTGCGAGTAGCGATGTGCAACCTCATGAGGTGATTCGACAGCAATCGCACGTGTTGAGGTGTGCTCTGAAGGCCATCCCAGCGGATATTGTTCAGTTCGTTCCACGCGCCGTTTGTCCAATGGCAGTACGGTGCCAGCGCTTCCAGTTCAAATCGAACGCAACGTGCGGCCTGCGGATCGAGGGGGTTGACTGAACCCATGACTTTGTCCATGAGCCGGCCCATCGCACGCATCCCCACGCTGTGCATCAACCGACTTCTCGTCGGTGGCAGACCCCAGGCTTCCTGGAACGTGTCCCGCACCGCGGACCAGAATGTGAACAGCATTGAAGTCACAGCTTGCGATTCAATTTCGCCAGTCGCGAGGTTGCGGTAGGGAAATAGACACCCCGCGGGATTCGAAAGACTCTCCTGCAGCATCGCGACGATTGCAGTGTCCGCAACAACCGCATTGCCGTCAGCGCCCCCTTGCGTCGAGGCTCGGCGGATGAGGCCGCGAAAGGGTGACTCGGGATGCTTGTTGAGGAGATCGCAGAGCGCGGATGGGATTTTTCGCGCCGCCAGGTGCGACGGAAGAACAGTGTCTACCTCCGGCAACAACTCCGTGATCAAGCCACGTGGAAGAGGCTTGGCGCTGTTGATTCGAAGGAACTGATCACGCTGGATGGTGACATCGTCAGCGAGGAACCCGTTCACTGGAACAACAAGATTCTTGTTGCGGCACTTTGAGAGCGCGAGCGCCCGTTGCTGCCCGTCAACGATCCAAGCGGGTTTGGCTTGGCTCACGTCCGGGAGTGGAATCTCCAACGTGCCCGCCACCGCGCGACCCTCGTCTACCTTGGGGCCGCGGACTTGTCTGAACGTGATGCCGGACGAAAGGGCGAGAATGACCGAATTAGGGAACAGGACGTCACCACCGTCCAGGTACTCGACGATATTCGCCACGTGCCTCTTCACTTCGGGCCGCTGATAGCCCAGCAGCTTGCCCGCGTCGTCGCGAGAAACGCGAGATATGTCCGCGACCGCGAGCAACTCCGACGGCGTTAGCGCGAACTGAAACAACGGGTGCTTGGGATGCTGATCGAGTCTGAGGGCACGTCGTCGAAGGAACGACTTCTCACGAGGCATCGCGAGCCTCCGCGGCGGAAGAGAACAGCCGTTTGAATCTTTTTTGCTCACAAGCGTGGCCGCCTGATCGATACCGACGGAGAGCAGCGGTATAGGACAAGCCGGGATCAGACCGAAGCAATCCGCGGATGGATCGCAGTACCGCAGCGTCGCTCCTTCTTTCTCGGTCCGGCACGACCCAAGCGGGCTGTGAACCAAGTACCGCGTCAGCGCACGTCCGAAGAGAGCTCACTTCGAGCGGACGACCGCGCGACTGATCAAGAAGGTACTCCGCGAGCCTAACGTGCAACGTCGGCAACGAACCGCTCACCAAGTTCATGAACCGCGCGTCCGACTGAATCAGATTCGCCGCAAGTCGTGGGGTGACTCCCGGAACGTCACCCGTTACGACTACGAGGCGACTCGACTGGCTTAGAGCTGACGCACATCCGAGCAGATCGCGTTCCATCGCCTCGACGTAGGTTGGTCCCGCAATGACGAGTAGTGACCCTTTTCCGACGCGCTGGGCCAACTCTGTCAAAGTTCGTGGCTCGCCTGCTGGTCGCGCGTGCGCGGCTAGCGCTCGCCACCATGCCTGCAGCGCAGGAATTCGGCGTCCGCGGGGAAAGTCGCGCGGATACACCCGGTCTTCGCTATCTCGAGCGAAAGTCGCCGAATACGGCTTGAGGTTCTGTCCGGCGGGAACCAGGCCATAGCCAGCAGATGCAACCCACAGGTGGGCCCTGTATCCAAGCGCGGCGGCGAGGCGGATCACATGTCGCACGCTTGCCCAGTACGTACCGGAATACAGCCCTTCAGCGGGCCTCGTCGGCGCACTCAGCCTTTCGCGCTGCCGAATCCAAAGCGCCGCTCGCGTCTCAGGATCGGCTTCGCGCACTGTACGGAGATGCAATTTTGGCGGAATCTCGAGAGACTTCGTCTGAGCACAACTTGCGATGACGTAGAGTTCGCTGATGTCCATGGCTTACAGACAAGCGTTATCCCGCTCCCAAAAGAGCTCGGCAAACGCACTGTGGTTGTGAATGCTCTCGTCGTTCGTCGCCCTCACACGACACCAAGCCACTCGGGCGTCGGAGCGCAACTGGAGTGCTACGTTCCGTACCATGTCCTCAACAAACACCGGATTGTCGAACGCTTGCATGGTCACGTGGCGCTCGTCAGGTCGTTTCAAGAGGGGGTAGACCGGTGCTGACGCGGACCGTTCGGCGATCTCAACCAATTCCTCGATCCAAATGAGCGAAGGCTCGCCAGCTGACGTCGGCACTGATCTCACGGCTATCTCGATAACTCCTCTTTGGTTGTGCGCTCCGTAATCAGAGATGGCCTTGCTGCAGGGACATAGGCTGGTCACCGGTACTTGCGTGCCGAGGACAAAATCCATTTCACCGCCATCAAGATTCCCTGTAAAAGAGCACTCGTAATCCATGAGCGCCTGGGCGCCCGTGACTGGTGCGCAGCGCTCGAGAAAATACGGAAAGCGCGCTTCGAGCCTTGCTGTCTCCGCCCCGAGTCGTTCCTTCACGCGCTGAAGTATCTTAGGCATCGTTCGCATTGTGAGTTCGCCGCGCTGCTCGTGCATGATCTCGACAAACCGACTCATGTGCGTGCCCTTCAGGTGGTGCGGTAACCCTACGGACATGCTCAACCGGGCGATCGTGTGCTGCTGAACTGACTGGCGATCGAGCACAATGATCGGATACTTCAAGTCGTTGACCCCGACCTGATCGATGGAGAGCTGCCGCTCGTCTGCCATGCTCTGAACGTCGATCATCATGGTCACACGTCCTCGCCACGGTAAATGCAGCCCGACGTGCAGGTTTCTCGGACGACAAGCTCGCTCAAATTCGGCAGGGCTGGACGCAGGCGTCGCCAGATCCAGCGCGCCAGGACCTCGCTCGTTGGGTTTTCTAGGCCCTCCACCTCGTTGAGGAAGTGGTGATCTAGGACATCGTGCACGGGTTGAAAGGCATTCTTGATGTCCGCGAAGTCCATCACCCAGCCGCTGTCCTTCGCGACCGGGCCCGAGACGTGGATTTCTACTCGATACGAATGCCCGTGTAGCCTGCCGCACTTGTGCCCGACCGGGACGTTCGGCAATCGATGGGCCGACTCGAACGTGAATTCGCGGAAGATTTGCATCTCGCGCCTCACGGAATTCCCAGCAGCTTGTGGGTCTGAATCGAGAGCCGCCATTTTGGGTTCTCAAGGCAGAAACTCACCGCTAGGCGCGTGTTGTAATCGCGCTGTGGCCCGTCCATCGGTTGCAGAAAGAAGTGCTCGAACCTCATTCCTTCGAAGCGCTCTGGCGGTGCGCCCTGCTGGGGAAAAACGAGCTTCAGTTCGTTTCCTGCATCTAACACCAGCTCGGTGCCAGCCTTTGGGCTGACACAGATCCAATCGACTCCAGCAGGAGGCCTCCTTGTGCCGTTTGTTTCCACCGCGAGCTCGAAGCCACGTTCGTGGGCGGCCTCGACGAGCTCTTCATCCATCTGCAACAGCGGCTCGCCGCCGGTGCAAACAACCAGCCTTCTTTCTTGTGTGCCCTTCCAGGCGGCGGCAATGGCATCGGCCAAGTCATCCGCTGTCCCGAACTGACCGCCGCCGGAACCATTCGTACCGACGAAGTCCGTGTCGCAGAACTGGCAAATCGCGCGTGCGCGATCAGCTTCTCGCCCAGACCACAAATTGCAGCCGGCAAATCGGCAGAACACGGCGGAACGGCCGCTGTTCGCGCCCTCGCCCTGTAGCGTGTAGAGAATCTCCTTCACGGAATAGCTCACGCGGCCGCCTCCGCCCGGTAGGGTGCTGGGTCGCGCATCCCGTTCTCGGCGAAGCCCTTTTGCCGCAGCAGGCACGAGTCGCAGTGCCCGCATGCCTCCCCTGCCGGACCCGGATCGTAGCAGCTGCGAGTGAGCGAATAATCCAAACCAAGTTCAAGCCCGCGTCTGATGATCTGCGCCTTAGTCAGGTTGATAAGGGGAGTATGAATTCGCACCCGCTGTCGGCCCTCCACAGCCGCCTTTGTCGCCAAGTTCGCCATTTTCTCGTAGGCCTCGATGTAGGCGGGGCGGCAGTCGGGGTAGCCGCTGAAATCGAGCGCATTGACCCCGATAAAGATGTCGCCCGCCTTCAGAACCTCGGCCCAGGCGAGGGCGAAGGACAGGAAGATCGTGTTTCGCGCCGGCACGTACGTGACCGGTATTCCCTGGCCAAGCTCCGTCACGTCTCGCGACTTCGGGACGTGCATGTCAGAGGTCAGCGCGGATCCGCCAAGTTGGCGCAGGTCGATCGTTGCGATCAGGTGGTGAACGGCCATGCGCCGCGCCAACTCCGAGGCGGCCTCCAGCTCGATCGAGTGTCGCTGGCCGTAGCGAAAACTCAGCGCATGTGGCGTGTATCCATCAGCGCGAGCGATCGCGAGCGTCGTGCTCGAGTCTAACCCACCGCTCAGCAGGACAACTGCTGGTCTGCTCAACACGTCAGTTTCCCTCCTCCGGAAGTTTCCGGAAACTACAACCGCAGCGGAACGTACCAGTTCCGATCAGGTCGCGCTAGACCCCCTCCAGTTCTTGCTGATCGCTTTTTCGCGCGAACTCTCCAGTCCCCTGAACGGAAGAGCAGCCTACACGTGGGGCCCGACACGCGCTGTACGCAACCGTATTCTAGATGGTTTCCTGGAACTACGGCCCGTTCGAGGGGCCCCTTCTGATCCGTGCTCCCGTCTGTAGTGCGGCCTCGTGGCGACGGAATCGGCGGGTAGTCCGACCGGGCAGCCCTGGACACCTGCGTGACATACTATGATACATACATATGTACTTCGACTCTTAGGAGACAGGAGCGCACGTGAAAGCAACAGACAAGATGAACGAAGGGATGACCGGCGGCGACGGGATCGACGAGTTGCCAGCCCGAAGGGTCCAGAAGCCGGGGCTGGAAACTGACGCAGGCGAACCGCGCCCCTTGGTTGGTGAGCAAATGCGCATCGCTCTGGAGTTGCTCGACGACAATCCTGACCAACCGCGGCAGTACGTCGATCCCGACTACATCGCGGAATTGGCCGAGACGATTCTCCAGCGCGGGCTCATCCATCGCATCGTCGTTCGGCGTGTAGGGGCGCGATTCCAGATTGTCGCGGGTCACTGCCGCCGAGCCGCGTTCAAGCTTCTCGCCGAGGAGGGTGCCGCCGGCGAGTGGAGCACGATTCCATCGGAAGTCATCGAACTCAGCGACGAAGCGGCCGCTCTCCACTGCCTCCTCGAGAACATCCAGCGCGAGGACCTCTCTCCAGCCGAGGAGGGCGCCGCCTACGCGAACCTCATGCGGAAGTACGGGCTCGCGACCGCGAAGGCGCTCGCCGAACGGCTCGGTATCGACGAGCTCCGGGTCTCGCGACGGCTGCGCATTTTCGACGGCCCCGAATGCATCAAGAAGGCGCTCACACGTGGGCTCAAAGTGCCCGTCGGGGATGCCGCTGACAGCGGCGGTGGCAGGAGGCAGGAGACGCGGCGGCTGACGCTGGATGCGGCGCTGGAGTTCCTGAAAGTCTACGAGCAGCACCGGCGGAAGCATCCTGGCACCCAAGGTGGTCGGCCAGATGGACGACCAATCGCAGACGTGAAGACGGAGCCGGTCGTGATGCGCGCACTGTCGGAGGGTTGGAGCCGACAACGGATCCGTTCGCACGTCGAGCGCCTGCTGTCCGGTAAGGCACCGGCGGAGGCTGCAGATGAGGATCCGAAGGAACTGCCCATATTCGAGGTGAAGGCGGACAGGTTCGTGGTGTTCACGAAGCGCCTGGCTCGTGCACCAGTCGATGAGCGCGAAGCGGTCCTCGAGCAGCTCCGGAAGGTGCTTACATGCGAGGTATCAGAGCCGTGACCTTGCCGGCGTCGCAGGCGACGGAAGTCATCACGAAAGTAGTCCGGAAAGTCGTCAGCAAAGTAGTTCGGCGCCTCATCAGGAAAGTCATCAGCACGTGCACGAGTTTGCGGACGAGTTTACTGACGACTTTGCTGATGACTTTGGATCACGGAAGCCCTTGGTTTCACACGGAAGAGCCGGCCACCCCGCCCCCCGCCGATCATGGCGAGATCGAAGGCGAGGCTGCCCCCGAACCCTCGCTCCCAACGACCGGATCGAGGGTTCGGGGCCAGCCTCGAAGCTTGGTCCAAGCGGCGGGGGGCGGGGTGGCCAGGTTGGGAGAAGGGTCAAAGGGCAGATCGGTGGGTCAGTAAAGGGAGAGCAGACAGGGAGAGTTGAGGGAGTGAGGGTAACTGATGAGAGAGGGAGAAGCAGAAGCGAGCGAGAAGCAGAAAGCACCCGACGGTCCGACGTCGATCGTCCGTCTTACGGGAAGAGACCGGGAGCTGATGGGTCATGTGGCGACAGCGAGATATCTCACGCTCCAACAGCTGAAGAGGATCGTGTTCGTCAGGGCGCTTAATGGGGGGAAGCGGAAGGCGGGAGCGAGCGGAAAAGAGGGGCCATCGGACATCGTCTGCCGAAGACGGCTGATGAGGCTGTGCGAGGTGAAGCCCGCCTACCTCCGGCGCCTTCTCTACCGCAACCGCGAAGGTGCGTGGGCGGCCGTCTACGCGACCGAGCCGCTCGGCCATACGGTCGCACGCCAGGTGTTGGGCCGCGCCCCGGCGGCGGCAATGCAGGATGTGAAGCCGCATTTCATCGAGCACACGGTGAGACTCAACGATCTCTACGTCGCGCTGGCCGAGGGCTGCGCCCGCCAACGCCTACCGCCTGCGCGCTACCCATTCTGCTGGATCTCGACCGACAACGTCGGGCTGCCATGGCAGGAATTGAGCGGGCGGACAGGACGGATGGAGGAGCGCCGACTCGTGCCCGATGCGATCCTGGAGTTCCCGCGCGAGCGCGTTCGCGTCTTCCTCGAATGCGAGATGGGCGGGAATCCGCTCGTGCGGAAAGACGAGAACGCCCTGGGAGCCGCGCTATCCAAACTCAACCGGTATGCGGCGTTCGTGCTCGAAGGCACGCAGCAGACCTACTATGCGCAGAAGTACCCGGATGGGTGGCGTGCAGAGCTCGCCTTCTTGGTGCACTCGGAAAAGCGCGCGGCGAACCTCTCCGCCCTCATCGCGCGCTGGCGGGAGCAGAATCGAGCGGTTCCGATGGGAGTGTTCGCCTTTAGCTTTACGCAGGCAGCCGCCTATTTCTCCGGACGCCTCCGCGTTCCGACTCCGGCGGAGAACTCTGCGTCTCCGGAGCAGCCCGACCTGCACCTTACCTGTCTGTTCGTGTCGCAGGTCGCGGCGACGTACAAGGCAGTGCGCCAGTACCTCCGCGTGAACCCGGCGATCCGGACGCAAGGATGCCCCTATCCCGAGTACACGCCCGAGTTCGAGCGCATGGTCGCGCTGGTCGAGCGCTACAGAACGCAGCTGGGCAGCAAGCAATGAGCGGTGTGACCGCGACCGGCCGTCCACGGGAAGTGGTTCCGTTTCCGGTGCGAGCGCTCATTACGGTCGCGGTCGCCATCGGTGTCTGCGAGGTCGCCTTCCGCTTTGCGTGCTCGGGCGTACTCGCGCGCGAGTTGCCGCCGCTCGCCCGCGTCCTTTGGCCGGCCCTGCTCACCTACGAGCGCCTGCGCGCGCCCTTCGCGGCTCATCCATGGCTTGCAGTGCTCGCCGGTTCGGCCGTGGTGGGTGTTGTATTGCTCGGGACGCGTGCCGCGCTCCTCCTTTGGCACAACCAGGTGGTCGCCCGGGTCACCGGCTCGTTTCTCCGGCCGGAGGAGCTGAAATTCCCGCAGCGAAAGGTCGACGTGCTGGCGGAGATCGCCCGTCGCCCCCCGGGAACGCTGTTTGTCGGGCTGGAAGCTCGCCGGCGCTGTTTGGGATGGTCCTGGCGTCCCGTCTACATCAGCCAGCGGCAAAAGACGATGCACCGGCACGTGTTGGGCAAGACGGGGTCTGGGAAGACCGCCAGTGTCCTGTGGCCGGCGGTGCTGCAGGACGCGCTCGATGGCAAGGGCATCCTCGTCATCGATGCCAAGGGTAGCGACGAGAACATCCGGGTGGTGAAGGCGATTGCGCTCCTCGCTGGTCGGGCCGAGCAGCTGCGGGTGTTCGCCTTGCCGGCCTGGAACCAGCCTCAGCTCGCGAGCCATTCCTACAATATGGTCTACGTGCGGCCGCGTCGCCCGGACAACCCGGGCGGCGATCCAATCGCCACAGCGGACCGTGTTTTCGCCGCGCTCACGCCCGAGCTTGGCGACAACCAGTACTTCAACACCCAGGCCCGCATCATGTTCGACAACATCTGCCGGCTGTTGCACGGGATGGTGGACGAGCAGGGCTGCGGGTTGCCCTTCACCATGGAAGACATCGCCGTCTGCTTCAAAGGCATCGGTGCCAACGACACCGGGTGGCAGCACGCCTTCAACTATTGCCGCATCAACTCGATCGATCGACGGGCGGCCGAGGAGATCCAGTCGCAGCTCGTCCGCCTGCGCAACGATGTGCAGAAGTGTTTTTCCGGCATCGTCGGTGCCTTGGACAAGTTCCAGTCGCCGCTCGTCAACGCGTACGACCCGGACATCGTCTTCGACGAGGTGCTGGAGAAGAACCTGATCGTCTACGCGCAGCTTCCCGCGAACCTGTTCCCTACCCAGGCGAAGGCGATCGGCCGGGTCCTCTTGCTCGATGTGCAGCAGGAGGGCTCCTTGCGCCAGGTCTTCCGGCAACAGCGCAACCAGACTCCCTTCAGCGTGAACGTCGACGAGTTCTACACCTTCGCCGACGTGCATCTAGTCGACAGCCTCAACAAGCTGCGCGACGCCCATCTCGAGTACACGCTGGCGCACCAGTCGATCGCGGACCTAGAGCTAGTCTCGCGCGAGTTCGCGACCGCGGTCTGGGATAACACCCGCACGAAGGACATCCTCAATCAGGACAACCCGCAGCTCTGCGAGAAGGTGGCGAAGTCCGTTGGCACCAAGCAGGACATCGAGCTGACGGTCCGGCGTCAACAGGGCGCGCTCTGGACGATGCTGACGACGGGCGACGCCTCGAGCCGCCTGGTCGAGGCGTACCGATTGCACCCCAACGCCATCAAGAGCCTGGCCCGGTGCGGGCAGGGCTACCTCTACAACGACGAGGGGATCCGACCCGTATCGTACGGCATGCTCCCCGAGGAGCTCACCGCCGATTACGCTCTGCCGATCAAGGACCAGCGTCAGGCGCGCGGCCTGCGCATCTACCAGCGGTACCTCGGCAAGCACGCAAAATGATCTGGCAGCGGTCGCGCCGGGCTGAACTGCCTGCCCGTCACGCCCGCCGCATCCGTCGGCGCCTTTCTGGCGCCTCCTCTGCTCTTCGGGAGTGAGGGGCTGCACTTCCGCAGTCTCGGAGGAGGATGCGATGGAGTTCGACGATATCGAGCCGATGTTCAACGAGGACGATCTGGAGGAGTTCGAGCGGAACCAGCTAGCCAATGACCGCGCCTGCGAGCGCGACGACGAGATGCTGTCGGACGACGACATCGAAGACTTCGGCGATCTGATCGACTGAAGCGTTTGTACCGGCCCGCTCTCGTCGCGGATGAGGGAGCGGGCCGCACCCCTGGAACAATCAGCTTTGTGCGGAAGCGCGCCGGCGGGCGTTCGCGCCCTAACTGCGCCGCCGCGCGATCGAGCCTGTTCGGCTCGGGCGGTAGCCGTGTCGGCTGCGCCGCCACCTCCGGCGGGCCAAGAGCGCCCGCCTCCGAAGGTGCGCCCGGGCCCTCCGGGCGCGGATCGATCACAACGCGTCGCTCGCGCCAGGCCGGCCAACTGCCGCCGCCCTGTCACGCGCTCCGCTTCCGTCGCCGCGCAAACTGCCGCGCGGCTCCTCTGGCTGGCGGGAGTGAAGCCCGGGCAATCGCGCACGGGCAGCACACCAACCGAGGAGCACCATGCAGCCGGTTTCCGTGTCGCCTTGTGGCGACGCCTTGGACTTCGAGCGCGTCGAGTACTTCCGCGCGGTCTCCGATTACGCGGAGATGGTGAGCCGCGGGGCAGACCTGCGTTTCTTGGTCGACGGCAGCGATTTCGTTCTCGACATAGAGCTTGCCCAACTCGTGCCGACGCTGTCAGGCACGGCTCCGGCACTGACCGTGAGCGAGTTGCACGACCTGACACAGCGCCTTGGCGACGACCCGCGGTCTGTCCGCGTGCTGCTCGCCCATGCGATCGCGCGGCACTGCCTGTCGCAGGACGTGATCCGCTGCATCGCGAAGTACCACGACGAAGAAATGGCGCAGTTCTGGCTCGTTCAGACCGCCGCGTAGACGGAGACACGCCAATGACCGTCTACGAAATCATCACCGAGCGAATCACCCAGCAACTCGACCGCGGCGTTGTGCCATGGCGCAAGCCGTGGGACACGGGGCTGCCGCAGAACCTCTTCACGCGCAAGCATTATCGCGGCGTCAACGTCTTCGTCCTCCAGTCCCTCGAATTCTCCTCGCCTTATTTCCTGACCGCCCGGCAGGTCTCCGAGCTTGGTGGGCACATCCGGCCAGGCTCGCGCGGCGCGCCGGTCGTGTACTGGAGATGGCTCAAGCGCGAGGAAGAGAAGAGCGAACGCGACGAGCAGGAACAGCGGGGCAGGGCTCCGCTACTGCGCTACTACACCGTTTTCAACCTCACGCAGACGGAAGGCGTTCCGGCCCCAGCCGGTGACGCACGGCCGCCGTTCGCTCCCATCGAGGCCTGCGAGCGAGTCACAGCGCAGATGCCGCGGCCGCCGCAGATTGAGCACGGCGGAACCCAAGCCTTCTACCAGCCGAGTCGCGACTTCGTGCGCATTCCGCGGCGCGAGTCGTTCAAGACGCCCGCCGCTTACTACGCGACTCTCTTCCACGAGCTCACGCACAGCACTGGACACGGCTCGCGGCTGAACCGGAAGGGCATCACCGACGCAGTGATGTTCGGCTCGCACGAGTACAGCCGCGAGGAGCTCATCGCCGAAATGGGTTCGGCGTTCCTCGCCGGTCACTGCGGCATCGAGACGGCGACAGTGCCCGATGCGGCTGCGTACATCGCGAGTTGGCTGCGCGTCTTGAAAGGCGACACTCGGATGGTCGTGCTCGCCGCCGCGCAGGCGCAGAAAGCAGCCGACTTCATTCTCAGCGTGAAGCATGGCGACGAACCGCCCCAAGAGGTGGCGTGATGCCGCGTCCCTCTGGCACCAAGCGGGCTGCAGTCAAGGCGCGCTCATGGTGCAGTCCCTGGCTGGGGCAAGTTGTCCGCACCTGCAGCACCTGTCATCGCCATCGTACGGTCATGCTCATCGAGAACGACGCTGTTGTGTGCGCGGAATGTCACGAAGAGAGGCTCCGCCGCTGGCGGCTAGACGACGAGGAGGCCGAACGTACGGAGGCACTCTGGGCTGCATGGGATCTGATCGTCTGAAGCGGCGATGTTCGGGCTTGGCAGCGGCCTCGCCCGTAGCACCTTAGGGGTCGGCCCTGGCCGCTTGCCTGATCGCACGTGTTAAGGGCGGCCTTGGGCCGTAGCGGAAGGCGTGGCGGCTGACGCCGCCACCTCCGGCGAGCGCAGCACGTTCGCCTTCGTAAGGTGCGCCCGGGCCCTCCGGGCGCGAATCGAATCACATCGCGTCGGTCGCGCCACTCCGGCCAATTGCTGCCGGCGTGTCACGCCCTCCGCGTCCGTCGCCGCGCAACACTGCCGCGTGGCTCCTCCGGCTTCCGCGGATGAAGCCGCATGAGGCGGCCTCAATCCAGAGGAGCACACGATGAAGCGCAGCAGCAACGCAGCGAAGGCAGTCGCACCGCAGCCCGAGGTACCCGCGCCGGCCGTACCCTCCGACGTACCGCAGCGCATCGAATTCCTTCCGGTCTCGAAGGTCTCCGAGTCGAAGTCCAACCCGCGCAAGTCGTTCGGGGACATGACGGAGCTCGCCTCAGGCGGGAGCGATCGGGACCTTCGGGACGCACGGGACGTCGGGATGCAGATCGTGCGAGATGCCGGAACGTGGTCCTCCCTCCTGACGTCGCAAGAATTCGGACGAAGAAACGTAGTCTCTTCGGCTTTCGACAGCTGCACCGCAGCTGATCCAGGCCGACGACAGGATCGACCTGACCAGGTGGGGGACATCCATCGCACCCACGTCCCTTGCATCCCGACGTCCGCCCAGCTGCAGGCCCACGTCCCTGCGCTCACGCCCCACGCAAGCCGGTGGAGCGATGACTGATCAGTCGAACCAGACTATGCTCGCCACGATTCTCCGAGGGACCGAGCGCATGGCCAGGTGCGCGGGACTGTTCCTCGCTACGAAGCTGAGGTACGCGCGATGGCGAACTCAGGCGGTGGAGCAGCCACCGCAGGCGGCATGGAATTCCAGCACAGCGTGGCAGCCTGGGCGGCTGCGCACACGTTGGCTGAAGCGGACGCACCTCCTCCTTGGGATCTCCCTGCAGCGGCTACTCTGGATTGGATTCGTTGCGAGACCGAGTACCCCGTCGACGATCTGCTCGTCGGAACGTCCTTGGGCGGCTTGGCATTCCTCCAGGCGAAGCACACGGTTCAGCGGTCCCCCAAAGCCGACTCGTCCTTGGCGTCTGCTCTAGATCAATTCGTGCGTCAGTTCATCGCGGGCCGTGGCCGCGCTGGGTCGGGCAGTGTCGCTGAACCCCTCGACCCCGAACGGGACCGGCTGGTTCTCGCCGTCTCGATGACCAGTTCAGAACCCATCCGCATCCACTTCCCCAATGTACTCCAGCGGGGACGAACGCTCGGTGCGGATCGGGAACTGGAGGCCGCCGCGGCCAACGACGACGAACGCGGCATCCTCGCAGTTGTGCAAGAACACGTTCGGACATCCTGGCGAAACGTTCTTGGCGCTGATCCGCACCCGCATGACGTCAAGAAGTTGCTGCGGCTGGTGCACGTACAGGTCTTCGATTTAGACAGCGGGGAACAACGAGCGAAAACCCTCCTGCGAACATCGGTGTTGAAGAGCGCTGAACAAGCCGACGTAGCGTGGTCGCAGCTCGTGCGCATGTGCGCGCAGCTCGCAAGTCAGCGATCGGGAGCCGGACGTTTAGATCTACAGCGCGCGTTGCTGAGCGCTGGCATCGAACCAAGAACCGCGCGCAGCTATCGCGCGGATATCGAAAGACTCAAGCAATATTCGAGCGGCACGCTCAGAGCGCTTTCCCATCTCGCTCAAATACGGGTTGGAGAGACGCGCATTAAACTTCATCGTGCCTCGCTCGACGCATTGAAGGGTGCAGCGCAAAAACAATCCGTCGTGGTCGTTGGTGAGCCTGGCGCCGGAAAGTCCGGCGAATTGCACGATCTCGTCGAAGCCGTTACAGCCGCAGGAAGAGATTGCGTTTTCCTGGCGGTGGATCGTCTCGCGTCGAGCAGCATCAGTGGCCTGAGGGCCGAAATTGGCTTGGCTCATGAAATTCCCGAAATTCTCGAAAACTGGGTCGGTGTTGAGCCGGCACTTCTGATAATTGACGCTCTCGACGCCGCCCGTGGGGACGCCGCAGCCTCGATGATTCGCGAGCTGATTCGCTGGGCGACTGGTGCGAGTGGACGCTGGAGAACGATCGCCTCCGTCCGCAAATTCGACCTTCGCTACGGGGTCGAGGTTCGTCAGATGTTCGCTGGAGCCCCTCCGACAGAGTTTGCAGATTCGGAGTTCAGCACCGTGCGACACGTCAACGTGCCGCAGTTATCGCCTGATGAGTTCAACCAAATCGCGGCACAATCAACTGAGCTCTATTCGCTGATACTGAGTGCGCCTGCAGACTTGCATGCTCTCTTGCGCATTCCGTTCAACCTACGGTTGATGGCGGATCTTCTCGGAGGCGGGCTGTCGGTGAGCGAGTTGACACCTATAAGAACCCAGCTGGAACTTCTGGACCGGTATTGGTTGTACAGGGTGATTCGTTCAGACGGGCGCGGTAATGCGCGCGAAGACTTGCTCCGTAGAGCCTGCGAGAAGATGGTGGACGCGAGGTCCCTGCGAGTCTCGAAAGCGGAACTCGACGACCGCGACGGTGTGACTGATGAACTGCTGAGCAACAGCGTGATCGTTGAATGGCAAGCCTCGCCCCAGAGCCAACCGGCCCGATACATCCTCGCGTTTGCTCACAATGTATTATTCGATTACGCAACTACACGTCTACTTTTCGGTGGGCCGAACGAACGCGCCGCGGAACGAATCGCCGCAGACGCTGAACTGCCCATCGTCATTCGCCCAAGCTTGCAGTTTCTCTTCCGAAGATTGTGGGCGATGGATTCCACCAGATCGCAGTTCTGGGACTTGGTCTTCCGTGTTGCACGTGATACTCGCATTTCCGAAATCGGTAAGACCATCGGTCCGTCGGTTGCCGCTGAGGCTGCTACCGCCTCGGCTGATGTAGAGATCCTTGCGAGGGCATTTGAGAGCATCACACCGAACGAGCGGCTGGAAGGTGACGCTGTCTTGCGACACGTTGTCGGAGCGCTACTGGCGGCGGGGCCGGATCCCGCCAGGCTCGCTGGCGCGAAGGCAGGCCCCTGGTGTGAATTGCTCGAACGAGCCAGCCGCCAACTTATAAAGCCAGTTGCTTACACGGTGCGGTCGCTGCTTACTGCGATAGCTGACCAGGCCGACGGGTTGACCCCACCCCAATTGAGTGCGGCCGGTCATACGAGTCGCAGTCTGCTGGAATTTGCTTGGGCGCAAGAGCCACGAGATGGCTGGCTCGTGATTCACGCGCTGCAGTGCGTTTGCCGGACGTTCAGGAGCGACCCATCTTCTTCCGCAGTTCTCATTCGGCGCGCCTTGGAGCTGAATCATCTGAGGCAATTCGGTTACCAAGAACTCCCTTGGCTAGCCCGCGAAGTGAAGCGCTTCTTCGCGTCTGACGCCACGTTGGTCAAAGCCATTTATGTGGCCGCGTTCTCACACGAGGAAACGTCGGCTGACGCGACACCGATGGGGGCCGGCCGAATAATGCCGTTTACCTCGAACCGCAAGCAGGACTATGGCATGGCGCTGTACGAATTGAGCGAGGCGTTCGCCTCGTTCTTGGCGCATGCCCCACTAGAAGCGACGCAGACGCTTATCACCGTGGTTGACGCCTATGTCAAAGAGCAACACCGGGCGGACCCAAACAAGGATCCCGAAAGAGTATTCGATTTTAACGGGAAGACGGTTCACCTTCGAACCGACTACAGCGGGATCTGGGATGAGGGCGACACGTATGGGCACGATGCTCCAGTCAAGATGCTCGATGCATTCGAGCGTTATCTCGACGAGTCAGCGGATGAGAATGTAGCGACGAGGCTGGGGCCGATCGTCGACCTCGTGGTCTCGAAGAACTCCTGGGCCGTGCCGTGGCGTCGGATATTATCTGCCGCCACGCGACATCCTGACTCATTGGGGCATTTGGTTGAACCCCTGGCCTGGTCGATTCCTATTCTAATCTACGGTGATACAACCACTCTGGCGGGTGATTTTCTGCAGGCGGCTTTCCCATTAATGGAAGCGGGCAAACGCGAAAAAGTCGAACGGGCAATTCTGAGCATCCCCAGAGTTCTGCCCGAAGAGCACCGCGAAGCTGCTGAGCACACACGCAATCGATTATTGGGATGCCTCAGAGGCAACAAGCTCGTCACGGATGAAGCGCAGAAGCTATTAGCCGAGATGGAGGCGAACAATGGAGTTCCCGCGAACGAAGCGCGGACTCGCTTCTCCCAGTGGAGCGGCCCGTACACTGAAGAAGCGTATCTGAAGGATCAGGGCGTCCCCACAGATGCGCCGGCGAACAAGAGAATTCGTGAACGGGAGCAACCCGTAACTGAGTTTGCGAGCAAGCACCTTAACTCGACCCCATCGGTTGAAGAAGTGTCAGCCG
>Ga0070708_100000302_pt1 | contig 37000 bp, 42 predicted proteins | sample KBSK5503metaG_FD_65469 | JGI IMG/M metagenome (GOLD analysis project Ga0070708, IMG submission 65469) | Corn, switchgrass and miscanthus rhizosphere microbial communities from Kellogg Biological Station, Michigan, USA - KBS K5-50-3 metaG | ecosystem: Host-associated > Plants > Roots >... | reverse complement strand
CTCGTTCGCTAAGGCGTACATCGTCGCGCTGATCTGCCCAATCACGCCTTCGTCCAAAAACGCGTCCTCCAGCTGGTGGATGCGATCTGACAGCCGATCTACGTCAAGCTGCACTTCACGTAGCCGTTCGCCGCGCGTCTTCGCTAGGGTCTCGACCTTGCGATCCAAGGCAACCACCGCGCCGGCGGCCATGACTGTCGCGCCCGAAAGCGTTGACGCCAAGAGATTGCCAAGCGCCTCGCGGAACGCCAGCGCGAGTCCGGGATCGGCGGCCTCCGGCAGCAGCTGCGCCACGACGCGCGCCAAGGCATCAGCGGCCAGTGTCAGCTCGGATGGTTTGTGGTGTGCGCTCATCTTCGCTCCTTTCGACTCCGAAGCCGCGACCCGCACGAGGCTGTTGACGCATGCGCCGGCGGGATCGCGACTTCGCAGCTATAGTCTAGCACACGTGTCCTACATACATTCTATAGACATCTGTGCTACACTAGATGTGCTGACGCATGCGCCGATGAATCATCGGGCGTGCGTCGTTTGCGTTGGGGCCAATGGATGAAGAGACGCGCCGATACATTCGTATCCGCAAGGACAAACAAGCAGAACTGAGCATCCTGGAGGAGCAGGCGGCGAAATTCGGCGATCTGTACGTGCCGCCGCATATCAAGATGCAGATCGGCGCACTCAAAGACGAACTCAGCATGGTTGAGAGTGCGATCAAGTCGCCAGCGCGCTCTGCCGTTTCCGATGAGCTTGGCCCGGCCGGGCGGTTCGCGGTCAGCCACCAGGACAATCGCGAGGTCAAGCAGATGATCGCGGCCCTGGCTGTCGATATTGAGAAAGCAGCCGTACAGAGTCGGGAGTGGCGCGATCACTTGGGGGAACGTATGCGCCGACTCAGTCTATGGAGCGTTGTTATCACGATCCTGGTCGTGGTCATCATCGTCACGATCGCGATTATCGTCACCTATCTGCTCACCAAAGGCGCGCTATGAGCTACCCGATCGACACCAATGTCCCACTGCTGCCCTACGACGACGACAGCTACGATCCCAATGCGCCGCAGAAGCCCGGCCCGGCTACGCTCGGCGCGGGCTTCGCCTACATCGGCGAGGCGCTGACCATTGACGAGTTCGCCGCCTACGTCGCACAGTATCGCTTTGGCACCATCCCGCCCGAATACATCGTGCTGCATCACACCGCGAACCCGGACGCCTCGTGGGCGCTGCTCAACAACGACCCGCATATCAAGTGGGATCGGAATGAGCACGGCATGGGCGAGGCGCAGATCAAGGCCAAGCGCAAGGAACAGCTCGACGGTATCAAGAACTACTATCAGTCACTGGGCTGGAATGCCGGCCCGCACCTGTTTATTGACGACAAATGGATCTGGCTGTTCACCCCGATGTACGATGTGGGCATCCACGCGAAATCAGGTAACTCCTATCGCGACCGCAATCGCAAGCTGCACTACAGTCTGGGGATCGAGGTGGTGGGCTACTACGAAAAGCAGGTCTGGCCGGAGGAGATCGCGCACACGGTCGGGATGGCGTTGGCCATCCTCCGGCGGCGGCTCGGCACCTTCTCCCTCGACTACCGACCCGGCCCGCGCAACACCCCCGCTGCGCATCTCGGTAGCCTGTGTAGCCATCGCGACTTCAATAAGCCGCAGTGCCCTGGCGCAGCCATCACTGAGCATTACTACACGAGCGTGGCGCAGCGCGGATGGCGCGAGCTGACCAGCGGCGACAACCCGCGGCCTGAACATCCGGGGCTGAATCACTACAAGGTGAAGCTGTCGGCGACCGGGGGCGTGACGATCCGGGCCGCTGCGCGCACGAATGCGGCGATTCTTGGCAGTTTGCACGCTGGTGATGACTGGTGGGGCGAGGAGATACCGGGGCAGCTTGTGACGCGGCTGGGCTTTGGCAGCACGAGTCAGTGGGTCAGATCCGATGACATGCGCCATGTGTGGCTGGGACTGCTCGAAAAGGTGCGGTCATGATCTACCAGGAAACGCGCGCCGATGGCTGGCCACTCTGCCCCCACTGCGGCGAAGACGAGCTGTGGAGCGGCTTCCCGTGGGACGGCACCGAACCCAAGCCACCCATGCAGGCGTGGATTGACCACGGGCTGCGCTGCTACAAATGCGGATGGAGTAGCGAAGCCCGCTCGCTCGTGGCGTCGGTTTCATCAGCGATTGCGGCGGCAATTATCCAAAAAAACCTGGACGACGGCAAGGATGTCACCATTCCAAGCCTGGGGATTGTGATACCCGGAAAGCGATCCTAATGCGCCGCAATCTTGCCATCGCCAGCGCAATCCTCGGCGCGATCTGGATTGTCGCCACCGGCGTGCTGTTGTTCTACATCGCCGATCTCGCGCCGATTCAGGCGCTGCTCTTGGCCTTCGTGGCGATGGACGCCGCGTTCGTGCTCCTGCTCGCGATCTGCCTAGTATCGAACACTAGGAGGCCGTTCGCGGTCGATCCGTATGCCCAGACGACCGACGAATTGCTGCGCAGCGCGGTGTTGTTGCCGGACGGCCGGCCCTACGGGCGACGCGAGAAGGACGATCGGCATGTCGTCGATCGCCTGAGCGAGATATTGGAGGAGGAGGCGGCCAAGCACCCGCCGAGCGACCGTACCCCGCCGTGGGCGATTGAGATCGCGACTGAGCACGTGCGCGCTGAGACGCCGCCCGAGGAACTGCGATGATCTGGCGCTGGCACCATACGGTTGCCGTGGTCATCAGCGGGGCGCTCTGGGTTGCGCTGTGGTATGCTGTCGGTGCGCTTTTGTGGTTTATCCTAACACTGAGGTGGTGCTGTGACCATTGGCCCAGCGACTCTGATGGCGATCATCGCCGCCGCGCTCGCGACCCTGCTCTGGTGGATCGCCGCGCGCCTGGCGCTACCGGCGTGGATGGGGATGTTCCTCTTCGGGATCGGGCTGGCGCTGGTCGTGCTGGCCGGGCCGCTGATCAAGCTGCCGTAAGAAAGACAGGTTTTGACAGGTTGTGAGCGAGAACCTAACCGACAAGCAACGCGCATTTATTGAGCACTACCTGACGCACTGGAATGCGACGCAGGCCGCGATCGACGCAGGCTACTCTGCGAAAACGGCGCGCGTAACTGGGCCGGAGAACCTGTCAAAACCTGCCATCCAAAAAGCTATCCAGGCACGGCTGGATAAGCTGAAGATGGGAGCTGACGAGGTGTTAGAGCGGCTGACCGCCCATGCGCGCGGATCGATGGCCCCCTTCATTCGGCGCGACACCGACGGTGATCTGTACGGCTTCGATCTGAGCGAGACCCAGCCCTTACATCTGCTCAAAAAAGCATCGGTCACGCGCCGCCGGCAGCAGCGCGACGATGACGATGAGGTGATCACGGTCGAGACGGTCACCATCGAACTGTACGACGCCCAGGCCGCGCTGGCCTTACTCGGCAAGCATCACAAGCTCTTTACTGACCAGGTGGAACATTCCGGCAGCGTGGATATCAAAGGCTACACCCATGTTAGCCCCGATGACTGGGACAAAACCGAAGAACCATAATCCCATTGCGGTGTTCGACCCGCTGCCCTGGCAGATTGCGCCCTGGCGCGATCGATCAGGCGTGCTGCTGCTGACGGGCTCGGCCGGCGGCGGCAAGTCGCGACTCGCTGCTGAGAAGCTGCACGGCTACTGCCTCAAGTACCCCGGCGCATTCGCGCTGCTGGTCAGAAAAACGCGCGTCAGTCTCACCAAAGGCTCACTCCTGTTTCTCAACGAGACCGTGATTGGCGGCGACCGAAGGGTGCGCCAGTACGAGAGCAAGGATTACTTTCGCTATACCAATGGCTCGATCCTGGCCTACATGGGCCTGGAAGACAAGGAGCAGCGCGAGCGACTGAAGTCGATTGGCCCCAAGGGCGGCGTGGATATTATCTGGGGCGAGGAGGCCACCGAACTTGAGGAAGCCGACCACAACGCCTTGCGCGCCCGTATGCGCGGCAACGCCAGTGCCTGGCGGCAGATCATGTACTCCTGCAATCCCGACGCGCCGACGCACTGGATTTACAACCGCCTGATTGCGGGCGGCGAAGCGACCGTGTATTATTCGGGCAGACAGGACAATACGCACAATCCCGCCGACTACGATGCGACAATGAACTCACTCACCGGCATCGACGATCTGCGCCTGAACAAGGGCCAATGGGTGCAGGCAAGCGGACTCATCTTCGACACCTGGACAGACCCCGGCACGGTCGATCCGAGCGCGGAATACATCCCGGACGCCGGCCCAATCTTCTGGGCGCTCGACGACGGCTATAGCGCCGGCAGCGCGAAGAGTACACAGGGCAAGGATGCGAAAACCGGCTACTACGTGGCAGATTCGCATCCGCGTGTTATCCTCTGGGTGCAGCATCGCGCGGACGGCCAGCTCGTGGTATTCGATGAGGATTACGCCTGTTTGGTACTATCGGATGATCATATTCGCGCCGCGATCGCGTCTCCCTACGCCTCGCCCGATCTGGCGGTGCATGGCCCCGGTAGCGCGGAGATCCGCGGGCGGCTGTTCGCAGCAAGCATTAGCCCAATGCAAAGCACCGCCAACGTCGAAGAGTCGACCAAGGAGCTGCGGCGGCGGCTTGCGCCCGACGCCAACGGTTGGCGCGCGATTATCGTCCATCCGCGCTGCGTCCAGCTGCGCGCCGAGATGGCCAGTTACCGGATCGACCCGACGACGCAGAAGCCAATCAAGCAGTTCGACCACGGCCCCGACGCGCTGCGCGGGCTCGTGCATGTACTGAGGAACCAATGATAGAACCCGACTTCGACATGAACGGGCGATTTGTCGGCGTGTCGCTCGTGAGTCCGTTAAGCGAGTCTGAACTGGAAGCGTTCAGGCGTGCCATGGCAAATTGGAAATCGCAGCCGATCGTCTGGACACACAATCCACCAGAAGTCAAAATTGTCCAGTTGCGCGGGCGATGGGAGCCCAAGATCGAAGACGAGCCATGACCGATACCGCCGAACAGCTGAAAAAGTCCGTCACGGCTGGCGACTACGCCGACAGCCCGTACTCCGGCAACGGCGTCTACTACCTGATGGCCCCGTCGTCCTATGCGCGCCCGATCGCGGACTTGCAGCCGTATTGGACAATCTCACGCGACTTCCAGCTGCGCGCGACCGTGATGATGGAGTCGATGTGGGCGGCGTCGGTCTTCAAGGCGATCACAAAAAGGGCCGCGCGCGGGTTCGAGGTCTCCGATCCCGCCGACCAGCAAGTCGGCCCGGACGGGCAGCCGAAACTCTCGCGCCGCACCAAGCAGGCGCAGGAGTTGCTGCTGTCGGCGCAGCCAGGCCACGGCACGCCGGGCTGGGTGCCGTTTCTGTCGAAGCAACTCAGAGACTTTCTGACCACCGATAACGGCAGTTTTATTGAAATTATTCGCGCGTCAAGCGCCGCCGGGTCGAAAATCATCGGCCTGGCGCACCTGGACGGCGTGCGCTGCCGGCGGACGGGCGACAGTGACATCCCAGTGCTGTACCGCGACCGCAAGGGCGCGGAGCACGAGCTACAGGACTACCAGGTGCTAACGTTCTCCGACATGCCCGACCCCGGCGACACGTACTACGGCGTGGGGCTGTGCGCGGCAGCGCGCAGCTATGGCACAATCGCGAAGCTCGCGGCGGTCGAGCGGTATGTCTACGAGAAAGTCAGTGGCACGCGCGCGCTGGCCATCCACTTCGTGTCAGGGGTCAACGACAAGCAGTTGCAAGGCGCACTCAGGGTGGCCGAAGAAACGCAGCTGCAAAAGGGCATCTACACCTACATGGGCGCGCTGATTGTGTCGATGATGGGCGATGTGGTGCCGCAGGTGGCGACGATCCCGCTGTCGGAGTTGCCCGACGGCTTCGACGCGGAGAAGGAGCGCGACAACGCCTATCTGGTCTACGCCAACAACATCGGCGTCGCCGTCCAGGATGTGAAGCCCCTGAGCGGGCAAGGCCTGGGCACGGGCACGCAGACCCAGGTGCTGGATGACGCACAGGAGGCGATGGGCCTGGCCGCCTACGACAAGCAGCTGGAGCACGCGCTCAATGAGTTCGTGCTGCCCGAAACGACCACCGTCCATTTCCTGAATATGCATGATATGCGCGACCAGAAGCAGAAGGCCGATGTCCAGCTTGTGCGCGCCCAGGAGCGCGCCGCGCGGATTACCAGTGGCGAGATCGACCCGCCCATCGCGCGCCAGCTGGCGGCCGACGCGGGCGATCTGCCGCCCGAACTGCTGCCGCGCGATGAGACGGCACAGGGCGACCTGTCGGACACCGAGAAGCCGTACATGGGGCCGTGGACGATCTCGCCGTTGGCCGCGAGCGCGCCGATGACCATGCCCGCGAAGGCTGGCGCGCAAGGGGCCGCGCCAGTGGTCAAGGCGTTCGGCCCCATCGCGCGCCGTCTGCGTGACCGCGCTACGCTCGCACGCGCGAAGCGGCTGTACGAGGAGGCGTTAGCAGGTGAGTGACCCACTCGCGCCGCTCATGACGCGCTTCCTGGCTGAAGCCCAGCGACTGGGGGATCGGGCGCTGGCATCGGGCGATTACGCACGCTGGGCAGAGGACTTCCAGCAGCAACTGGTTGACTACCACCTGGCGGCGTACTTTCTGGGCAAGGATGAGTCGCAGCTCAGTAAGGCAGCGGAAAAGGTGCTGACGAAACTGATCGATCAGCAACTAGCCTACGCCAAGAAGTTCGGGGATGTCGCCGGCAGTCTCAGCGACGCGGCGTTCCTGGCGCGGTCGAGTTTGTACGGCGGGGCGCTCAAAGCGACCTACAGCCGCGCGAAGTGGGCCAACTGGCCGCTGCCGTTCCACCCGACCGAGCGGTGCGAGTGCATGGCCAATTGCCAATGTCACTGGGCGGGCGCGAACCTTGACCAGGCCAAGGGTAACGGTGACTTTACGTGGAAGGTGGGGCACGACGCGATCCAATGTCCGACCTGCCAATTGCGGCACGAGAATAACCCGTACCTGATTCGTGGAGGGAAGTATGTCACTCAAGCGAACACTCGCGCGCGCCATGCAGCGGCAGCAAGCTAAGAATCAGCAGATCATCATCAGGCGCACGATGAAGGCCGTCCAGAAGCTGACGAAGGCCAAACCATGAATGACGATGCATTGGTCGAGGCGCTGCCTGAAGGCGCATGGGTGCTGACGAAAGAAGCGTTCCTTGTGCCGAGTGCGCCCTATCCCGGCACCGATCTGCATCGCCAAATTCACGCGGATGTGCAGCAGATCGTGACCCTAATCTATGCGATGCTGGATTGTGGCATGGATATGTACACGCTGAAGATGCGTTTGCTAGGAACAGACTCATGAGCTTCGCCCTCGTGCCGATTGTGCCCAGTCGCCCGGTGTTCAACGCGCCAGCGCTGCGGAGCGCGATCAATCTCGCGACGGACAACATCGCTGACGGCATCAAAACCGATTTGGAGGCGCAGACCGACAATTGGAACGCGCCGCCCAAATGGGTGGTCGTCACCGCCGGTGATCGGCGCGACATCATCACGCAGGATCTGATCTATCGCTTTCAGGACAAGGGCACGAAAGCGCACGTCATCATGCCGAAGTCGGCGCGGCGGCTAGTGTTCCAGGTGCCGGGCGACACGGTGTTCGCGAAAAAGGTCAACCACCCTGGCACCAAGCCGAAGAACTACACGGTCGTGACGGCGGAGGCCTGGCAGGCGAAGGTGGCGAGTTTGATGCAAGCCTACATCGGAGGAGCCGTGCGATGAAGTATCGAGCATACATTGAAAAGGATCCACACTGGGACGATGTGGATCTCGCGCGCGCGAAAGAATATCTCATTCAGAAGATCGCGACGATGGGTGATTTTGATCTCGATGCCATTCGGCGCACGGTTAGCTTTTCGGAAAAAGAGAACTTCCAAGAATCGACGTACCTTTTGGCGACATTTGAGTCGCGTACCGACCTTCATATCATGTGGCCATACGAGAGCATGCACTAGATGGACACGACGACCCGCGCCGCGCTCGAAGCGCTCTACAGCATCCTGCTTTCTGCCGTCGTGCAGCTCGCGCGCGTGCTCGGCAAGCCGTGTCCCGTGGTGACGAGGGCCGAACGGCGATCCGAGCGGCACTCGTTGGCATCAGATTGACATATGTTCTATACTTAATGTAGTTCGCTGAACGTAGCAATACGGGCGGTGTGGGTTCTCACTGTGAGAACTCGCACCGCCCTTTTTTGATCGCCATGCCAGGACAATCGCCCGGCCCCTCAATTAAAAACCCGCGCGTCTACGAGGCGCTGAGGCGCAAGCGCGGCATGTCCAAACAACAGGCCGCACGCATCTCGAATGCCCAGGCCGAGAAGGACGTGAGCGCAGCGCCTGCGGCAGGTGGCTATGCCCACGGCCCGGCCGGGCTGCTCTCTCAGCCCGGCCTCGGCGGCAAGCGCGCGCGACGGCTGGCAAAGGTGCGCACGAAGGCATGGAGCGACGCGGCGCGCGCGGCAGCCATCGCGACGCGGCGGCGGAACGCGGGACTCCCCGAATCGGGCAACGCGCCGAACGCGGACGCGCGGAACCTGACAAACGCCCGGCGGGAGGCTGCGCAGCTCGCCAAGGTGCCCAAGCAGCCCAAGATCGCTAGTCCCAAGCACGGTGGCGGCAAGGGCGGGAAAGGGCCAAAGGCCGCAAAGCCCAAGAAAGTGGCGCTGACGACCGAACAGAAGCGCGCCGCTCGACTGGCGACCCGCGATCAGAATCGCGCATCGGCACTCGCCAAGATGAATATCGCGCCCGACGGGCAGCAGGCGCTCGACGCGCTCAGGCAGGGCAACCAGGCCGATCCATCGGCGGTCGCGCGCGGCGGCTTTGTCGAAGCGGGTCTGGTGCATCAGGCGGCGGATGGGTCGTACCAGCTGACACCGACCGGCCGCGCGGCAATGTCAGCCGCTGATGCTGGCGATACTGGGCGACTGGGCGCGACGATTGCCAGCGCGCGCGACCGCGCGACGGCAGCGACGGATCGACAGGCGCGGATCGCGGCGCGGCGGGCGGGCAAGAAGCCAGGGGCAGCGGCAGCAGCAGCGCCGATTGGACAGGCAACGCAGGGACTAGCGAATCAGGCGCGCGTGGCCCACAAGGACAGCAGCAGCGCCGGCGATTACCTGATTGTCGAAGATAGGGGAAAGCCCACCACCTGGCATCTGCAAGTGAAGCGCAACGGCAAGATAGATCACGGCCTGATGGGCGCGGCCTGGGCGGCGCTGCATGCGGGATTCAGGGGCAACACCTACCAGGGGCCGAACAAAACCGAAGCGCTGTCGAAGCTGCGCGCGCTCTACGCCGCAGAGGGGATGGACATCCCGGCGACAAAGGACGCCGCGTTCGCGGTCTTCAAGGACGCCGCGGGCTCCTACCGCTGGGTGATGCTCAGCAGCAATAGCTTTCGCGACCGCGATAACGAGATCGTCTCGACCAAGGCGCTTGATAGCGATGTCGCGCGCGCGGACAGTGATCACGACTACGGCCCGCTGCGCTGGTGGCACGTCGGCGTGCCGTTCGGGCCGGGCCTCGATCTGGGCGACTGCGATTTCAACGCCATGATTGGCAAGATGCTGATTGAAAGCGGCACGTTCCGCGATCCTGCATTTGCTCAGGCGATTGCCGCGAAAGCAGATCAGCTTCAGGGCAGCATTGGCTTTACCCATCCCTTCGACGAACCCGATCGCGAGGGGGTGTTTTGGCATATTCGCCGCTTCGAGCGCAGTCTGGTTCCGCGCGGCAAGGCGGCCAACCCCTTCACGCAACTGTACGTACAGGAGATTCCGATGGACGAAACCAAAGTCAAGGAGCTGGCCGCGCTCCTGAATATTCCCGTTGAGCAGGTACAGTCCCTGGTCGCGCAGACCCAGACCAAGGAGCAGAAGATCGCGGCCGACGGCGTCGCGTTCAAAGCCGACGACATGGGCGCGGTCACTGAGGACGCGCTGCCGCCCGATGCCGAGGATGTGGCGGACGGCGGGGCGGATGAAGCGACCGAGCCCGATGGCGATGAGAACATGCTGACGCCAGCCGAACTGGGCGCAATCGCTGACGCCGTGGTGGCGAAACTTGCCCCGATGCTTGATCTGGAGAAGAAGATGGCCGCGCATGCCAATGACATCAAGACCGGGGTTGCCGGCATGATGGGTCAGTACGCGACCAAGAAAGACGCTGAGCAGGCCGATCTGACGCAACAGATCGCGAACCTCACCGCGCGCCTGAAAGAACTGGAGGGCGATCAGCCCAAGAGCACCAAAGGCTACCGCGCGTCGCTCGACACCGCGACGGTCACAACCAAGCCCAGCCAGGAGCCGACAGGAGACCCGCTCAACACGTTCGTCAACGATTTTATTCTGGGCGGCCAGACGCCGCGCCAGTAGCCAGCGCGCACAAGGAGGAACGATGGATCCGAATGCAATCGACTACACCGCGCTGGCCATGGCGCTGATCCAGGCCAGCGGCGGGATGATCGCCCAGAAGGCGGTCAGCAGCACGCCGACCTCGACCTACGGGCATGGCCCCGGCGGGCTATTCAGCTTCCCTGGTCTCAGTCGCCCAGTCTTTTCCGCCATGATCTTGCCGCGCCTGGGACTCCAGAACATCCTGCCCGTGCGCCCGTCGATGGACGCCAACCCGCTCTACGGCATTTTTACCGGCGTCACCGCGACGAGCGGCAGCGAGCCGACCGGCGTGTGTGACGACCCGCCGACGGTGGGACTCTCCAAGCTGTGTACGCACACGTTTGTGTTCGGACGGCAGAGCCGGCAGACGCCCGTCATGCAAATTGACCGCGCCGGCCTGTGGACGAACCGGGGCGAGTTCGGAGATTTACAATTTATGGGCAACCCGTGGAACGGCGCGGCCGGCAACAACCCGAACGTGCCCACCGTGCCGGGCCGCGGCGGCACCGACGGTATTTTGAACAACGAGGCCAAGAAGAAAATCTTTGAGCTGGCGGTGGGCTGGTCACGCGACTTCGCGCGCCAGATGTATAGCGGCTCTCCGGCCAACAACACCTCGGGCGGCGGGTACAAGGAGTTCTACGGCCTGGATCGGCTGATCAACACCGGGTACAGCGACTCTGAGACCAACCAGGCGTGTCCTGCCGCCGACTCGATTGTGCGGTCGTTCGGCAACCTCGACATCGCGACCAACGGCGCGGCGCTGGTGCGCAACGTCACCAACATGTATCGCAATCTGCGCTACATCGCAGTGGAGGCGGGACTCGATCCGGTCAAGTGGTGCATCACCATGCGATGGAGCGCGTTCTACGAGATTACGGAAGTCTGGCCGTGTGCCTATCTGACCTACCGCTGCACCAATCTGGCCGCGAACAACACGGCGTTCGTGGACAGTAACGACGCGATCAAGCTGCGCGACGACATGCGCGGCAACATCTACGACCGCACGGGGCAGTACCTATTGATCGACGGTGAGAAAGTCCAGGTCGTGATTGACGACGGCATCACCGAGCTGACGCCACTGAACAGCACGGTGCCAGCCGGCAGCTTCCGATCAACGCTGTATTTCGTGCCGTTGACCGTTTTGGGCGGCACGCCCGTCACGTACATGGAGTACCTCAACTTCGACGCGCCGGGCGCCGCGATGGAGGTCGCGCGCCAGTTCGCGCCGGGCGACTCGTACTTCACGTCGGATAGCGGTCGATTTTTGTGGCACAAGAAGCCGCCGACGAACTGGTGCGTGCAACTCTTGGCGCAGACGCAGCCGCGGCTGCTGCTGCTGACGCCGCACGTAGCGGCCCGTTTAACCAACGTTCAGTACACGCCGGTGCAGCACGAGCGCGATCCATTCACGGACAGCGCCTACTTCGCCAACGGCGGGCGGACGGATCGGCTGGGCAACGCGCCGAGTTACTACCAGCCGCCGGCGTAGGGCGGATCGGACGGCACGCGGGCTGCTCGACGGGGCGGCCCGCCTACCCACAACAGGAGGGACTGTGGACTGGCCAACACTCGCAATCAACATTGTCACCTACAACCGCAAGGACACGTTGCGGCAGACGCTGGGGCGGCTCGCGCGGCATCTACACTACGTCGGCGCGATCAAAACGATTGTCGCCGACGATGGGTCGGACGATGACACCCTTGGCATGCTCGCGACCGAGTTCCCCGAGGTGGGGATCGTCACGAGCGCCCGCACGGGACTGGGCGCGAACACCAACGCCGGGCTGCGTGCGTGTCTTAGGGTCGCCGACTACGTGCTCCAGCTGCAAGACGACATGCATCTGCTGACGACGCTGGACATGCACCCGCACATCGAGCGTCTGAAAGACGATCCGACCTGCGGCTTTATTCGCCTCTGGGGCGTCGGCGGGCACCGCTATGAAGGGCGGCTGGAGGGCAACTACTGGCGCGTGTACTGGCATAGTGACGAACTGTACATCCCGTCGGATAGGCCGCACGTCAAGCATCGGCGCTTTCATGCGCACTACGGCTTCTACCCCGAGATGCTCGACACGGCGACGACCGAAGACGCATGGTGCCACCAGTGCAAAGATCGGGCGGGCGCGGACGGCACGCAGATCGACGTGTTTGTGCCGCAAAATCAGCTCACCGAGACCACATGGGAACATGCCCACTGGGGCCAACGCTGGCGGGATGTGGGACTATGAGCATACGTGGCAACATTCTGATCACCGGCGGCTCAGGCACCCTGGGACATGCGACTGTGCGCACCGCCCAAGCTGAGCACTGGGACGCGACCTTCACGATCTACAGCCGCTCGGAACTCCGCCAAGCGGAGATGCGCGCGCGCTATCCCCACTGTCGCTACGTGCTGGGCGACGTGCGCGACTATGAGCGCCTCGCAGCGGCGTGCGCAGGGCATGACATCATCATCCACGCGGCGGCGATGAAGCGGATACCGGAGGCCGAGGCGCAGCCGGAGAACTGCTACGCGGTGAATGTCCTGGGGTCGATGAACGTCGCGCGTGCGGCGCAAGCTGCTGGCGTAGCGCGCGTGGTGGGCATTTCGACCGATAAGGCATGTTTAGCGGCGACGGCCTACGGCGCGTCCAAGCTGGCGATGGAGAAGCTGTTCCAGGCGCAACCTAGTACGATGACTCTGTTCACCCTGGTGCGCTATGGGAACGTGCTGGCCAGCAACGGCAGCGTGATTCCGCTCTGGCGTGAGCAGGCCGCACAGGGCGGCGTACTGACTGTGACCGACCCCGAGATGACCCGCTTCTGGATGACTGAGCGCGACGCCGTGGATATGGTCGATCGGGCAACGAGCGAAGATGCCGGCGCAATCGTCGTGCCGAAGATGCCCAGTTTGAGCTTGCGCACGATGGCCAGCTATATCGCGCCGGGCGCGCCGTTCCGTATCACTGGCCTGCGCAGCTGTGAGAAGCGCCATGAAGACCTGGTGCATGGCGATGAGTGCGCGCTTGACCGCGGCGGCGTGTTCTGTCTCACGCTAGGCGCGGGCACGGGGCTGAACTACACCAGCGCCGACGCGCCGCGCATCAGCCGCGATGCCTTTCTCGCGATGCTGGCCGAAAGCGAGGCCGCGCATGCGTGAGATCAATCTGTTCGATAGCAACTTTGTGGGGCAGGCGTGTAGCGTGGCCTTGCAGACGCCGCGCCTGATGCGCTACGTGCGCGGCCAGACGAACTGGTCGGGCATCACCGTCTTTACCGATGGCTACATGTTCGATCCCGTTGTCGGCGATGTGCAGAGCCGCTTCAAGATCGGATGGTTACATGAGGCGCGCAGTCTCCATCCTGAAAACTACGCTCGGATCGGCGATGTTGCGCATCGCTTCGACGCGATCATGACGCATGATGCGCATCTGTTGGCGCACGGATCGCCCTTCATCAAAACTATTCGCGGCGGATCGTGGGTCACGCCTGAGCAGTGGGGGATGTACCCCAAGTCCAAGAACGTGAGCATGATTCTTTCCGAGAAAGCGCAGATCGAAGGGCATCGGCTGCGCCACGCGATAGCGGACGCGGGACTGCCGATTGACCTGTATGGCCCGCAATACACGCCGATTGGCCACGATAAGGCGCTGGCGTACCGCGACTACCGCTTTGCGGTGGTGGTGGAGGCGTGCAGGGAAGACAACTTCTTCAGCGAGCACCTGATTGATGCGCTCGCGTTTGGCTGTGTGCCGATCTACTGGGGATGTCCGAACATCGGGGAGTGGTTTGATGAAGACAGCGTCCTCGGATTCAACACGATTGCTGAGCTTTCCGACTGGATTGCGCTGCTCGCTCAGGACTGGCATGCACATTACGACGATGTTGATTTTATCGCGGAAGCAAACCAGCAGACCGCCCGCGCCTACGCAATCACCGAGGACTGGAAGGTCGCGCACTGCCTGCGCCCCTATCTGGAGGCGCTATGAGAATCCAAGTCTTCGGCCCAAACGGCATGTTGGGCAGCGCGGTGGTCAAGGCGATAGGGCGGCGCGGCCACGTCTGGGAGAGTAACCACGCCGATCTTGAGATCGTCATGCCCGGCCACATCCACGCGCCCGTCGTCATCAACTGCGCCGGACTGGTCAAGCAGCGCCAGTACCGCGCCACCCGCTTTATGCTGATCAACGCCTACGGGCCGCACCATCTGGCTGCGGCGTGCGACACTGCCCACGCGCGGCTCATCCACGTCTCGACCGACTGTCTATTTGCGGATGACGGCCCGCATAGCGAAAGCGCGCCGCCGGATGTCTACGCGGATGTCTACGCGCGCTCGAAATGGGCCGGCGAGGTGGGCGCGCCGCATCTGACAATCCGCACGTCGTTCGTCGGCTTTGGCCCGCGCGGGCTGCTGGCCGATCTGGGAACGCTGCCGACGGTGCGCGCCAGTGACCATTTGCTCTGGAGTGGGCATACGGTTGACACGATTGCCGATCTGCTGATCACGCTGGCCGAGCGCGCGGATGTGACCGGACTGCTGCACATTCCTGGCGAGTTTCAGACTCGCTATCAGCTCTGTCAGCGGCTTGTGGCGCGCTACGAGCTGCCGGCGCGTATCATTCGAGATGACGAGTATATGGCCGACCGGCGGCTCGTCAGCATCCGTTACGCCGCGCTGGGCCTGCCCGAGCTGCCCGATTTCGGCGCGCAGATCGAAGGGATGGCGCCGAATGGATAGAGTGACCGTGCCGATCACCATCACGATCCCCGTGGGGCCGCACCCGGCCAACACCCGTTGGCTGGGCGAATGTCTGGCCAGCATCGCCGAACAGGGCGTGCTGCCCGATGAGGTGCTGCTGATTGACGATGGCGCGCACTTAGAGCCGATACAAGGCTGCCGGATCTGGGCCACACCCTGGCGCTCTGGCGTCGCGCACGCCTTTAACTACGGCGTGGCCTTGGCCCGCAATGACCTGGTGATCATGCTGGGCAGCGATGACCGGCTCTTACCCGATTGCGTGCGCGCCTGCTGGGCGAGGTGGCAGCAAATCGGCGACCCGCACGGCTACTACGCGATGAATATCGTGTACGACGATGGCCACGAGCAGAACGACCCGTGCAACGCCGCGATGGTGCATAAGGCGCTCTGGAATCTGTCGGGCGGCTTCCCGATTGAGAGTGCGATCGGCGCCTGCGACACCTGGCTGATCAGCAAGATTTGGGTAAGCGAGGGCAGAAGCGGCACCGTCTACCACATCGGCGACGAGCCGCTGTACTGGTATCGGGATCACGCGGAGACCGACACGCACGAACGCGCCGGCTGGATGGGCGTGGTCGAGACCGCGCGCGATCTGTGGCTCAGGAGGGGGATGCGATGATCAGCGCAACGTCTCGCTATTTGCAGCTCCTTGACCCGATCAACTGGTCAGACGTGCAATCGCATCTGGAGACGCTGTTCGATTGCGCGCGCGGCAACGTCCTGGAATTGGGCGTCCGCGCGGGCATCTCGACCACGGCGCTGCTGGCCGGCGTGGAGGTACACGGCGGGCATGTGTGGAGCGTGGATCGTGATGACTGCTCGCCGGTCTGGGCGGGGCATGCGCAGTGGACATTCATCCAGGCCGATAGCTTGGACGAAGCAATTGTCGTCCCTGCGGTGCTCGACTGCCTGTTCATCGACACCGAACATTCGGAGACGCGGACGACCCGCGAGATGGAGCTGTGGGGGCCGCGCGTAGGCAAAGGCGGCGCGATTTTGCTGCACGACACCGATGATGGATCGACCTATCCGGGCGTGCGCAATGCGATCGCGTCTTATTGCAGCACGCGCGAGTTGACACCGCTGTACATGCCGGGCAGCTACGGGCTGGGGGTGATTCGATTATGACCAAAGTCTGTATCATCCCAACCCCCGACGCCATCCGCGACGATAACGGCGTGGGGCAGGTCGTGCATGCGCAGTATCAGCATTTGCCCCAGCACGACATCGATCTGACCGGCCCCGACCAAGCGGATGTGATCGCCTGCCATATTACGCAGGCGGGCGCACCGCGCGTGGACGTGCTGCACACCCACGGCCTGTACTTCGATGACATTGCGCACGCGCCCTACCTCGCGTGGCATCACGAGGCGAATACGCTGATCATCGACGCGGCGAGACGGGCGCATGCGGTGACGGTGCCCAGCAGCTGGGTCGCGGAGCCGTTCAAGCGCGACATGCGGATTACGCCGACGGTGATCGGCCACGGCATCGATCTGGATGCATGGGTACCGGCAGCGAGTGACCGACCCTTCTATGTGCTGTGGAACAAGAACCGCGCCAGTGATGTGTGTGACCCGTCGCCGGCGGTCGCGCTGGCGTCGTGGGGCATCGATGTGATCAGCACGTTCGCGCCGCATGGAACCAGCAATTTGCCGCCCAATTTGCGCGTAATTGGCAGTCAGCCGCACGCGACCATGCGCGAACTGGTCAGGCACGCCAGCGTGTATCTCGCGACGACCCGCGAGACGTTTGGGATTGGCACCTTAGAGGCGCTCGCGGCGGGCGTGCCCGTGCTGGGCTACGATTATGGCGGGACAGCCGATCTCATCGAGCATCAGGTATCGGGCTACCTGGTGAGGCCAGGCGACGTGGATGGGCTGCTCGCAGGTCTGGACTGGCTGAAAGCACACCCCGAGGTGGGCGCGCAGGCACGGGCGCGAGCCGCACAGTACAGCTGGGACGCCGTGGCCGCGCAGTACGCCGCACTGTATCACGAGGTTGCGGAGCAGCGGCGCAGCGAGCGGCGCGGCGTGACCGTCGTGATCACCAACCACAACTACGGGCAGTATGTGGGGCAAGCGATCGAAAGCTGCCTACACCAAACGGAGGTGCCTCATGAAATCATTGTCGTTGACGACGGATCGACCGATGACAGTCGAACCGTCCTTAGTCGATACGAAGGGCGTGTGGCAGTCGTATCTCAAGACAATGCCGGCGTCGCCGCCGCGCGAAATACTGGGATTGCCCGTGCAACTGGACAATTCGTTGCCTGCCTCGACGCTGATGATACGCTCCACCCTGAGTACTGTCGTGTACTATCGCGGGCGCTTGTGGAGGATCGATCCCTCGGGGTTGCCTATTCCGGTCTAGGCCTCCTCCAGGACAACGGCACGGTCAACCCCAATGCGTGGCCGCCGGACTTCTCGTGGGCCGCCCAGACGACCGTTGCCAACCCGCCCAGTAACTGCATCCCCTGCGCGGCGATGTTCCGGCGCGCGATGTGGGAGCGCGCGGGCGGCTACAAGCAGGTGTACGCGCCAGGTGAGGATACCGAGTTTTTCACGCGCGGCCTGAGTGTGGGCTTCACGGCGAAGCGCATCACCCCAGAGCCGCTGTTCCAGTACCGGATGCACTCCGGCAGCGCCAGCCGCACGAAGGAATATAAGCCCATCGACACCTGGCACCCGTGGATGCGTGACGGCCTGTACCCGATGGCCGCGCCAGCAGATCGGCCCGTGCTGGCGCGCAGCTACGCCGATCCGCTCATCAGCGTGATTATTCCGGTCGGGCCGGGCCACGCGCAGTATCTGCCCACCGCGCTGGAAAGCCTCTTAGGGCAGACCTTGCGCCAGTGGGAGGTGATTGTCGCGGCGGATGGTGATCATGGCGCGCTCACTACGGCGCTTGGGCGCACCTACCCGTTTGTGCGGCGAGCATCAACTGAGCGAACCGGCAGTGGCCCCGGCGCGGCGCGGAACGCGGGGATCGCCATGGCGCGCGCGCCGCTCATGCTGTTTTTGGACGCCGACGACTATCTCGCGCCCGACGCGCTCGAAAAAATGCTGCGCCTCTACATCGATAGTGACGGCCAGTACATCTACTCCGACTGGTTTGCGCTGAGAGGCGGTCAGATGGAGGCGCACCAGGTTGATGACTATACGCAGGCCGGCTGGCTGGAGCGCGGCGTACATGCCGTGACGGCGCTTATTCCGTCGGAGCATGTGCGCGGCGTCGGCGGATTCGATGAGACGATGCGCGGCTGGGAGGACTGGGACTTCTTTATTAAGCTGGCGATCAGCGGGGTCTGCGGGCGGCGGCTGCCGGAACCGCTCCTCATCTACCGCCAGCACACCGGCACGATCCGCGAGCGCAGCCTGACGAATAAAGACGAGCTACTGGCCGCGCTCAAAGACCGCTACGCCAAGTACGCCACAGGAGACGAAGCGATGTCGAGTTGTTGCGGCGGAAACGCCGATACGCTGCTCGCCGCCAAAGCCGCCCTCGCCCGCGCGAACGGGCCAGCGGGGGCGGAAGCGGCCTTTTTGCCAATCCAATCCGCGGCCAGTGAGGGGCCGTCCACCGCGCGACTGAAGTTCATTGGCAAGCAGCGCGGGGCCATGACCTTCGTCGGCAAGCCCAGTGGGCGCCAGTACCGCTTTGGGAATAACGCCTTAGAGCAGTACGGTGACGTTGACCCCAGGGATGTGGCACACTTCCTCACGTTTCCTGATTTCGAGCTGGTCTATCAGCCCGCCCAGCCCATCATTGCGCCGCAGGCCGAGGCCGCGCCCGTCGCGCAACTCGTGCAATCGGGCAGCGAGCGCCCGATGCTGGATCTGGCAGGGGATATGTCCACCGAACTGGAGGCGCTGGTCAATCAGCAGACACAGCACCTTCGCCAAAAGGTGCGCGAGACCAGCGTATGACCTGGCTTGATTTTACGACGGCGGCGCTGGCGACGTACTACGTGGCGCTCAGCATCACCAAACAAGAGGGGCCGTGGCGCATCTTTGAGCGGCTGCGCAATCTGTTTTTAGAAAACGACTGGAAGGGGCGCGGCATCCGCTGCCATGTGTGTGTGAGTCTGTATGCGGCGGCGCTGATGAGCGCGGCGCTGTGGGGACTGGGCGACGTAGACGGATGGCGGGCGCTGCTCGTCTGGCCCTCTCTGGCCGGGGCGAGTGTGCTGATCGATAAGTATTGGCAAAGGTAACGGGTATGGCGATCCAGATTCAGGGCGGCCCAGCCATCAACGTGGTGCCTGATGCGAGTGGGGCGCGCGTCGAGGGCGGCGCGGCGATCCCGGTTGCGGTCGTCACTGACGGGCGCGCGGTGTCGGGCAACAAGGCCACGCGCGTGGTGGTGGTCACCAACCCCGATCATGTCGAGGGCGGCGCGGCGATCCCTATCGTCGCAGCAGCAGCGGGGGATGTGGCGGTCGAGGGTGGGCCGGCGATGCGCGTGTATGTCGTGCAGGGCAGTTTGGGCGGCGTCGCGCCGGTCAATACCGCGCCGCCGACGATTAGCGGCACAACCGAGCTTGCCGCAACATTGACCGGCAACCACGGCACCTACACTGGATCGCCGACTTCCTACACCTATCGCTGGCTGCGTGCGGGCGTGGCGATTGGCGGCGCGACGGCAAACACCTATGTGCTGGTCAATGCCGATCTGGGCACGACGATCACGTTTGAAGAGACCGCATCGAACGCCGGTGGGGCGGCTGCGCCCGCGACCAGCGCTGGCACGGCCATCCCGAACTGGCTCTTGCTTGACCATTTCACGACCGCCCAAGTCGCGCCGCTGATCAGCCCGCGCAATTGCGAGCCAGGCCCAGGCACCTTAACCATTACCGACCCAAACAACGTGCTGAGTATCGCCACTGGCCGGCTCGCGATCAATGGCACGCCGGCGGGGGCGAATGATGGCTTCATTGGCGCGGCGATCACGCGCGCCATTGGCCGCGCGCTGGCCATGCAGTTTCCGACCGCGAGCGCCAGTTTGGGCAACGGCAATGATCGCTTTGGATGGGTGTCAACAAACACGATCGGCGGCACCGAGGTGTCGTCACTCTCAACTCAGACTTCAACCGATGCGTTTATCTTCGATCCCGGTGGGACGAACTTTGTTGTAGCCGGCGCCTGGTCGGGGCTGCCGGGTGTGGCCTGGGAGTTCGCGGTGGTGCTCCGCAGCACCGGCGCGTGGTGCTTTGTGCGCCAGGGCGCGGGCAACTGGACGCTGGTGTGGGTCGCAAGCACGAATAATACGACGCCGGTCTACCCGCGCGCCCGACTCAGCGCCAATGCCTACAATGTGACGCTTGACGACTTCCGGGTCGTGGATCTCGGCTCGCCGTTTGATACCGACTACGGCTTTGCCACCAACCGCGTGGCCAGTCCGGCAAACCCGCAGGCGACCACGATGATCGCCGATGCGCTCGTGGAATTTACTTGGACGGCGGCCACGGGCGAAACGCTGGAGCTGGATGTTCGCCGCACGGATGTCAATAATCGCTGGTGTACGCGCTGCTCACAGGCCGGCAGCACCATTAAGCTGATCGAGATCAACGCGGGCGTGGAGACCGAGCGCGCGACGGCTGCGCAGACTTTTCTGAATACTGGCGTGTACCGCATCGTCGTGATGGCCTATGGCACAAATATCCGTAGCTACGTCAACGCGGTGCAAAAAAATATCTACGCCAGCGCGACCCTCAATCAGACCGCGACCGGCGTAAATGTGGCGGGAGGCGCGACCGGGTCAAACCTGGTGGCGTGGCCCAGATCGGTCACACTCCCAAACTACTAAACCCCACGGGAGTGGGGATACCGACGCAAGTGTATGTTGACGGGTTGCTTAGTGGGGCATCAACCGCGACGTACAGCATCGCAGGCCGCAATGGCAGCGGCACGGACGGCATCGCCTACAAGCGTCTGGAGGACGCGCTCACGGCCATCCAGGCGAACGGAAATGTCATTATACGTAGTGGCGCCTATTCAGCAGTAACAAACTATGCAGCAAATGCACAGTGCTGCTTTTGGATACAGCAGGCGGTCACAATCCAGAACTATGGCGGCGAGGCGGTCACGCTGACGTATACCGGCGGATCGCCGCCACTGATCGGCACTGACTATGGCCCGATCATCTACGCGACAGCGAGTAATTGGACGCTCGACGGTGTGACGGTCTCAGGCACGCGCCCACTCGGCGACAGCCCAGGCGGCGGCGATACGGATGTTAATATTCAGTTTGGCGGCACAATCGGGAATGTCGTCACTCGGAACTGCACCATCACGAACGCCGGACATGCCGGGGTGAAGTTTCAGGCAACCAGCGGGCAAGTGCTTGTGGAGCGGAATCACTTTGGGACAACCGGTTTTACGGGGCGCGATCATCATGTGTATGCGCACGACGGCAATGCGACCTATCCGGCGATATTCCGCTTTAACGAGATGACCGCAGCAAGCGGTTATGCGTTGCACTGGTACGACCAGGCCGTGAATATGCAGGCGTATGGGAACATCATTCATCATTGCGGCGGGAATTACACGCCAGTCGGCGGCGGCGGCATCCTGATGAGCGGCACGGGACACCTGATCGTAGGCAACACGATTACAGACTGCACCGGCTATGGCGGGATTGTGTTTTGGAAGAACGCGGCGGGCGGCAATATCGTGAAGAACAACATCATCCGCAATGGGGCGAACGTGACCGATGATATTGTGCTTGATGCGGCGTTTGGGCCGAACACCGTGGGGCATAACAACAAACACACGATCAGTGCCGATCCGAACGGCGCGTATGCGCCCGGCGGCACCGATCTCGACACCGATCCGCTGTTTGTGAGCGGCAGCCCGGCGACGTGGATCGACTACCGATTGCAGGCAGGTAGCCCCATGATCGCCGCGGGCGAGGCCCAGAGCAGTCCATTCAACCAGGCGCTGGATCCGGCCGCTACGACCACGCCGACGGCGAAGACGCAAGGCGCGCCACCAACCATCGGAGGCTTTACGACATGACCGCCTACGACCGCTGGCCCTTGCTTCCGCTGGACACCTGGCGCGAGCTGCTGCACTTTCACCCGTTCCACTTCTGGCAGCTGGCCAACACCACCACGCCGCTTACGGGCGCGGCGGGCGGGCTGGTGCGCCAGCACGCCTGGCAGAGCGCCGACGCGGTGGGCCGGTCGGATATTTTGGAGGCCATCGCCACCGCTGAAGATCGGCTGCGTGACTATCTGGGCTACAGCGCCGCGCCGCGCGCCATCCAAGAGACCATTAATTGGCCGCGCCTCTCCGACCGCTTTCTCGTCCGCACCAACGCCAGCGGGCCGGATGGGCGCTATGTTAGCGTGACGCTTTCCGAGGGGCAGATTCAGGCGATAGGCAGTGACACGCTCACGCTCCTGGGCAACGCGGCAGTCACCTACAGCGACATCGACAGCGACGGCGTGAATGATACCTTTATCTGCTCGATTGCCACGAGCGAAACGGATGTCACGCGGATTGAGGCGTATTTTGCAACGGCGGATCAGTTCGACGCCTACCAGCCTTTCGCGCGCTGGCGGATTGCACCGGTGCGCGTGACGATTGCAGGTGGCATCGCCACCATCACCGGGCGCGCATGGCTCTTAGTCAAGCCGGTCAAATATGAGGGGGTGCAGATTCTCTCCAGCAGCGCGGTGGATACCAGTGGCGCGCTCAGTCCGTATATGGTGAGCGATCCAGCGACGGCGGCCAATTTCGTGACCACGCTGGACATCTACAGCCACACGACCAATCCGAACGGCACGACCATCGACACCAGCCAGGCGACCCTGATCTGGGAAACGCGGCCCTGCGTGGGCAGCTGGTGCATCTGTAGCCCCGTCTCCACCGCGAGTTACACGCCGAGTCAGTTCGACCCAGCCGCCCAAGCGTTCGCCATCGCCCGCGCCGGCATTCGGGACGCCGATCTGGGCATCGTGACACCCGCCGAGGCCACGATGGACGTGAGCACGGGGCTGTGGACGCAAGTTCGCTTCGATCCGCTGTATGAACCGGATCGGGTGACTGTGCGCTACCGCGCCGGCCTAGCCCTCGACCCCGTGACGGGCCAGATGCAGCGGAGCTTTCAGCCAATCGTCGCTCGGCTCGCGGCAGCGGAGTTGACGAGGCCGATTGCCGCCACCGATGCAGCAAATCGGGAGCTGTACCGGTGGCAGTTCGACCTGGCGCGCGGCGGCGGCAAGGCCGAGGAGCAGTTCCAGATTAGTCCAGGCGACCTGGACAACCCGCTAGGAACCAGGGCGGGCCAGGTGTGGGCCTGGAAGCAGATCAGAAATCTACGCCAACTGCGGGGCATCACGCCCGGCTAAGGAGGAGACCCTATGCCACTCTACGACGCCAGCCAGGTGCTGACCACGCAGCAGAAGCGCAACTTCTTGCAGCTGGGCGGCGCCCGACCGAACAACCTTACGCGTTTTTCTGGGCAAGACGCGCAGTATTTTACGATCGCGGGCGCGAAGGTGCCGGAGCTCGGCGGCATTGAGCCGATCTGGGCGCCCGACCCGAGACGGCCCGGCATCTTTAAGATCATTGGCCGCCTGGTCAAGCCGCCCGACCTGCCGACCGCCGATCTGCTGCTCTACGAGCGGCGCGGCGCAATCCCGTTTCAGCTCTCGCGGCTGGGGTGTCAATTTAATGCCTATGAGACGAGCGGGCTGTGCAAGGACTTGTCGGACTTCAAGGGCGGCTGGTCGGACTATGTGCTGGTCTATTCGGGCGCGCTGGTCATGGACAAAGATCTCGGCAAGCGCACCGAGTTCGACGCGGATAGCCGGGTGGAGGACAAGCTCAGTCTCAAACTAAACGACATCTACCCCGTCGGCGCGCTGGGCTTTGGCGAGACGGCGGCGGCGATTGTCAACCGCGAGGTGCTGGATATTGTCTATGGCAGCATCGGCAACTGCGGCGACTGCGGCCCTGCGGACGACGGCACGCAGCGCATCTACGCGATTACGGCGAGTTCAGGCGCAGGCTCGCCCGGCCTGCCGGGGCAAGTGGTCTACAGTTTGGATGGCGGCATCACCTGGACACCCAGCGATATTACGGGCATCACGGCGGCGAATAGCCCCAGCGCAATTGAGATCGTCGGCAGCAACCTGGTCGTGCTGGTGAACGGCGATAACGCGCTCTATTACTCACCACTGTCGATCCTGGGCGCGCCCACAACCTGGACGAAGGTGACATCCGGCTTTGCGGTCGGCGGCAACCCGAACGACCTGTTCGTGCTCTCTCCGCGTGAGGTGTTCATCGTCGGCAATGGCGGCTATATCTACAAGTCCGCTGACATCACCGCCGGAGTGAGCGTGCTCAACGCCGCCAGCGCCACCACGCAGGGGTTACTCCGCATCCACGGTAGCGATGAGACCTTAGTTGCGACCGGCGCCGGCTCGACCGTGATTAAGAGCCTCAATCGCGGGCAGACCTGGGCCTCCACCACGCTCGCGCCGTCGCTGGTTGCGACGAATGTGCAGGCGGTCGTAGTCTTGGACGCGTTGCGCTTCTGGGTTGGCCTGGCACTGGGCCGAGTCATGTACACCTTAAACGGCGGCGAAACGTGGGTGGAGCAGGGCTTTAGCGGCGCGGGGGCCGGCAGTGTGCGCGACATCGTGTTTGCGACCGATGAGGTGGGCTATTTCTCGTTTAGTAACAACACGCCAGCGGGGTCACTGTTCGCGACCTGGAACGGCGGCGCGGACTGGACGAACGTCGCGCCGCGCGTGCTCAATCTGCCGTTGCACAACCGCACCAACCGCGTAGCCTTTCCGCGCGGGTCAGCCGATAGCGCGGTCGCGGCCAATAACGTCGCGTTGGGCGGATTGTCGGCGGGCGGCACCGACGGCGTGATCTACATCGGCGCAGCGACCAAGCTCTAGTGAGTGGTGCGCGCGGCTAGGGATTGCCGACGGGCAGTCACCGAACGGGGAACCCTCCACCCTGCCGCGCGCAGATCAGGAGGGCAGGGCAGGAGGGACGATCATGAAGGGCCGACAAGTACCAAAGTTCGATGAGTTGACGTTTCCCGATTCGGGTATCACGATCCAGTACCGCAAAGTGTCACCACTGCTCAGAGACGATCTGGACGCGGCGCTTAGACGCCAGTACCCGATCCCCGATCCGCCGATGCAGCAGATCGACACCGGCTTTGGCGACGGCAGGCCGCAGCCGAACCCGCTCGATCCTGAGTATCGCGAGCAGGTGGCGATGTGGCAAATCGCGCACTATAACCGCCTGGGCGACAAGATGCTCAGGGTCGCAATTGCCAGCTATGTGGTGGTGGAGGTCGATGCGGAGGCGGTGGCGGCGCTGAGAAGCCAGATGGGCGCGCTGGGCGTGGAACTCGACGCGGACGATAAGTATGTGTATGTCAGTCGTATCTGTATCAGCAGCAAGACTGACCAGGACTATCTCGGCGATGCGCTGTTCAAGGGCAGCAGCCCGACTCGCAACGAGGTCGAGTCGACCAAGGCCACCTTTTGACGTGCGCTTTCGGGGCCGCTCGATCTGGCTGCACGAAACGCCGCGCTCATACCTGGAATATGGCGAGAGCTACGCGCGCTTAGCAATTAGTCGATGGGCGGGCTTTCGTAAAGCAGAGCAGTATGATGCGCTGGAGCATACCGCCAAAGTACGATTGATTGCCGAGTACGAGACCGCCATGCAGATTCAAGCTGTGTTGACTCTGGACGCCGAACGCGAACGGAAAGACCGCAATCATGTCTGATCTCGCGCCCGTCGGCGTGCGCTTCGTCGCTGATGGCGCGCCGCAATTCATGGCGGCGGTCACGAGTGGCGATACCGCGCTCGCTGCCTTTGGCCGACAGGCCCAAACGACCTCCGGTGTGACCGTGGACGCCATGGGGCGGCTGCATGACGCCGTCACCGGGCAGTTCGTGGCCGTGGGCAATAGCGCCGATGGCGCGGGCGGTAAGCTGTCGGGCTTTGGGCAGCTCGCGACCAAGGCGCTGAGCGCGGTCGGGCAGTTTGCGCTCCAAGCCTTGCAGCAGGCTGGGCGCGCAATCCTCGACTTCGCCGAAGGCTCGATTGCGGCGGCCACCACCTATGACGCCAGCATGGCGCAGATCGTGGCCTTGACCTCGACCAGCGCCGATGAGGTCAAGCAGCTGAGCGCGGCGGTGCTGGAACTGGCCGGGCAGGTGGGCATCGGGCCGCAGGAATTAGCCGACGGACTGTACTTTGTGGCATCCGCCGGGTTTAGCGGCGCGGACGCCATGACGATTCTGACCGCCAGCGCGAAAGCGGCGGCGGCGGGTCTGGGCGAAACCAAAACTATCGCGGATCTGACAACCTCGACCCTCAACGCCTACGGCCTGGGCGCTGAGTACGCCACACATGTGACCGACATCCTGGTGCAGGCGGTCAAGGAGGGCAAAGCTGAGCCGGCCGAGTTCGCGAGCGCGCTCGCGAAAGTCCTGCCGATCGCCGCCGCCGCCGGCGTCAACTTCGAGCAGGTGGCGGCCAGTATCGCCACGATGACTCGCGTCGGGCTGGACGCGAACGAGGCGGCCACCGCGCTGCGTGGGCTGCTGAGTGGGCTAGAGAAGCCATCGGTCGGCGCGGCCAAAGCGCTGCAAAGCGTGGGCCTGTCAGCCGACGACGTGCGGAAGAGCATCCGCGAAAAGGGCTTACTGTCTACGCTTGAAGACTTGATGTCGCGCACCAACGGCAACATCGAGACCCTGGGCAAGATCATCCCGAACGTGCGGGCCTTGACCGGTGTCTTGGCCTCCGCTGGCAGCCAGGCCGCGAGCTATAAGACGACCTTAGAGGCAATGAACGGCGCGGCCGGATCGACCGACCGGGCCTTTCGGATCATGACCGAGACCGCGCAGTTTCAGCAGCGCGCGTTTACCGCCAGTATGGAGGCACTCCAGATCGAGGTCGGGCAGAAGCTGCTGCCGATCTTGGGCAAGCTAGCCGCGCTTGGCGCGTCGGTCGCAACCTCCCTGACATCCAATTTCGGCCCGGCCTTAGACGACATCACCAGCCTGGTCGAGACGATTGCGAATGTGATCGCGACCGGGTTTGTGCCGGCCTTGTCTGGCGCGACGGTGGCGCTGACCGTCTACGCAGCGGTGCAGACCGCGCAGGCGCTGCCGGCGATCTTAGAGATGCTGCCGGCCCTGGCGCTCCAGACCGAGGCGTTCTTCGCCAGCGCCGCCGCCGCGACCGCCGCCATCCTGCCCTACGCCCTGATCGCCGCGGCAGTCGCCGGCGTGGTGTATGCCTACCAAAATTTCTCGACGCAGGTCGCGGACGCGACGCAACAGTTGCTGGAAAGTCGCCCGTGGTGGAACGCCTCGACCGACGCGATTACCGACTACTCACACGCGATCGGCGCGGCCAAAGAGGCGCTCTCGCCCTACGCCGCGACGATAAGTGAGCTGCGCAGCGAGATCGAGAGCGAGATCGAGAGCCTGGGCAAGCGCACGGCGGCCGGGCTGGTCTCAGACGCTGAGTACCAGAAAGAGATGGACACGATCAACGCCCAGCGGGCGGGCTTGATCCAGGTGACGGCCGCCTACAACGACCAGGAGCAGGCGCTGCTCAAGACGGCCGCGGCCAGTCAAACCGGCACCGCGCAGTTGCAGCTGCTTATGACGGGCGAGCAGCAAACGGGCGAGCAGACCAAGCTGACCGAAAAGGAGCTGGAGCAGCTCGAAAAGCAGATTCAAAAGACCTTCGAGAATGGCGCGAAAGCCGTTGAGTCGTATGTCAATACCGAAGAGTCGTTCCTGGCTGATCTGGCCGCCAAGCAAACCGAGCACAACACGAAGATGGCCGCGCTCGAAAAGGAACTGCAAGCCGCCAAGACCGCCGATCAGAAGCAGGGCATCCAAACGCGCATCACCGCTGAGCAGGCCGGGTACGCGCAAACCGAGCAGGCGGCGGCGGCCAGTTACGCCAAACAGCAGGCCGCGCAAAGGGCGCATCTGGGACAGATGCTCAGCGACTACACCTTAGAGCAGGTCAAGCTGGGCAACATCAGTAATGAGACCGGCCAGCAGATTCTCTCGCAGATCGAAACGCAGTTCGGCCAGGTCGAAGATATTTCGGGGCGCACGTTTTTGCAGATGACCGCTGACATCGACAAAGCGGCCAAGAGCGGTGGATCGTCACTCTCGTCACTGGGTAGCAGCCTGGGCAAGACCACCGATGCCGCCGTTGCGACCAAGCAGGCGATGGACGCCTTAGCGAAGAAATACGAGGCCGAGCTCGTGGACAACTTTAACCAGGGCAAGATCGACGCGCACCAGCTCGCCGACGCGCTGAAGGCCATCCCGACGCGTGTCAGCACCGAAATCGTGACGCATCATGTCGATACCTATGAGTCGCGCGGCGACAATGTGCAATCGAGCAATGAGCAGCACGCCAGCGGTTCGCGCGCGGTCGGTGGCCCCGTGCTCGCCGGCATGGGCGCGTACCTAGTCGGCGAAAGGGGGCCGGAGCTGTTTGTCCCCGGCAAGGACGGCCAGATCATCACCGCCGAGCAGACGCGCAGCGCACTGAATCCCGGCAGTGGCAGTCAGCTGAGTAGCATGAGTGTTTACGCGCAGCAGGTGATGGTGCAAGCGCCCGTGGTCATGATCGGCGGCGGCGGGTCGATCACCATCAATCAGAGTCAGACCACCAATATGCCACTCTCGGTCACAACCAATCAGAGCCCGGCGGTGATTCAGCAGTCGTACTACACAGCGCGCGCGCTGGCGGGGGCATAACATGATCCGTTCGATCCATCGCAGTCTGCCGGCCATCCCAAAGGGCTACAGTATCGCACCAGGCGCGTCCTGGTTCAGCGTGGTGGTGCCCGTGGCGCGCACGAATCTGGTGATCAATCCGAGTTTTGAGATCGACACGCTGCAATACGGTGTGACCGGCGCAAGTGCGACGCGGGTCGCGACGCAGCAGTACCACGGCGCCTACAGTCTGCAAATCACCCCCAGCGCCGGCGTCGGCAGTAACGGTGCGTACCACGGCCCGATTGCCTTGACCAGCGGGCAGCTCTACGCCTACTCGTGCAAGTTTTTGGGCGTGGCCGGTGTAGGCTATAAGATCGCGATCGACGACACCGGCAATGCCGAGATCGTGAGCGTGCGTTTTGTGGCGACGGGGCGCTGGCAGTGGATCTGGGGCTACTATCTGGAGACGGCCTCGAATAATCGCCGATTCGCGTTCAAGAAGAACAATAACGCCAGTGTCGCGCCGTTCTATGTGGACGGCGTGCAAGTCGAGGCGATAGGTGCCGGTGAGGTGGTCTCGACCTATATCGATGGCGATCAGGCGGGACTCATTCCGAATCAGTTCCCGCCGGCCTACACCTGGAGCGGGACGCCGCACGGGAGTACAAGCACACGCAGCGGGCAAACCAGATCAGGAGGGACGGTCATGCGCCTCGACTACTACGGCTTTGTGCTCCTGGCGATGATCGGGCTGGGCCTGCCCACGCCGACGAATGTGAGCGTGCCCTACGCGCTCCTTGACGGCGCGCAGTACGAGCGCACGCAGAAGCCGCCGAGGGGGTTCACGCTTGGCGGGCGTTTTGACAACGCCAGCTTTCCACAGCTCCAGCGCCAGATCGGCGACCTGGGGGCCGCGCTCGACCGCGACAACGTGGCGCTAGCCTCGCCGCTGACCCTGCTCTACCATGCGCTGGACGCGTGCGACGTGCCAACCAGTGACGTGGCACGGATCGTGTGCAGCTATCAGGGCGGCCTAGAAGGTATCACCGACAATCTGCACGCCGAACAGGCGAGTATGGTCTTTCGAATGTGGCTGCCGCTCATCCAGAGCGATGCGGAGAGCGGCGGCAGCTTGAACGCGGCGGCAAGCGTCACGAACGCCAACTACATCGTCATGAAGACCGCAGCGGGCGTGTGGCAGGCGATGGGCACCGGGCTGACGGGCGGCCTGGCGCGTTGCGCACTGCCGCTGCCGGACGGCACGATTATTGTCGGCGGCGATTTTACGCAGGCCGGCGGGGTGGCGAACACAAATGGCATCGCGCGCTACACGCCATCGACCAACACCTGGTCTAGTCTGGGCACGGGCGCGGCCGGCGGGGTGGTCTACAATCTGGCGGCCAGCCCCGGCGGCGCACAAATCTACGCCGTCGGCACGTTCACGAGTATGGGCGGGGTCGCAAACACCAAGTTTGTGGCGAAATATGTCGCGGGCGCGTGGGCCGCGATGGGGGCCGGCTACGCGGCGGGTACGGGCGTGTTTGCGGTGGTCTACGCCAGTCCGACACTCGTCATTCTGGGCGGTGATCAGGCCACCAACGGCGGTGTCTCGCAGTACAATCCGACCACCAACACGCTTGCGGCCGCCATCGCCATCAATGCCGGCGGGCAGGTGCGCGCCCTGGTCATGCCGTATGATGCGAGCGTGCTCTATGTCGGCGGCAGCTTCACCACGCTGGGCGGCATTGGCGCGGTGGATGTCGGCAAGTACACCTTTGCCACCGCCGTCTCGGCGCCGCTCGGCAGCGGGATGAACAACACGGTCAACACGCTTGTCCTAGCGCTTGATGGATCGCTCTACGCCGGTGGGCTCTTTACGCTGGCGGGCGGCGTGACCGCAAATAGGGTCGCGCGCTTCATCGGCAGCGCTTGGCAGCCGCTGGGTACGGGCATGGACGCGGAGGTCTCGCGCCTCGCTATCGCGCCGGACGGGTCACTCTGGGCGACCGGGCTGTTCACGACCGCCGGCGGGGTGGTGCTCTTGGGCGGGGTCGCGATCTGGCGCGGTGGCGCGTGGACATTCCCCGACTTTCAGATCCCCGGCTCGGCCGACGCGCGCGCAATCGCCTTTCAATCTGACGGTACAACCTATCTGGGCTTCAACAGTAGTGGCACGGGCACCGCCGGCACGGCCACCACGATCACCAACCTCGGCAGCGCGCGGGCCTACCCGATCATTACGTTCACCGGGCCGACGACCAACGCGGCCAGGCTCTACATCATCCTGAATCGCACCACCAACCGCGCGATCTACTTCAGTCTAAGCCCCCTGCCGGGCGAGACGGTCACGCTCACCACCACGCCGGATAATCTGTCATTTGTCTCCAGTTCGCGCGGGAATGTGATCGGCAGCATTCTGTCGGGGTCGAACGAGGCCGATTTTGCGTTGCAGCCCGGCGCGAACGTCCTGGCATTCTTTGTCGCCGACGCCAGTGTGACCGCGGCGGTACGCTATCGCCCGCAGTACAATGCGGTGGCGGATCTTACGCCATGACGACGCTCACCACATGCCGCATCGCAGACCCGTATGGCGTGCTTCAGGCCACGGTCAGCAGCTTCGTGGAGGCGGGTGGCGCGGCGCTCGACTATGTGCTCTCCGTCGGGCGGATCGGTGTGCTGCATATGACCCTGCCGGCTACCTTCGACGACACCCTGATTGCGCTCGATAGCCGGATTGGGGTCTGGCGGTCGATCAGCGGCAATCCGCCGCAGCTCGACGGCGGCGCGGTCTTTCTCGCGCGCATCTTTCAGTACGCGAACGACTACACCAAAATCACGGCGTTTCACGTCAACGAGCTGTACGCCCGGCGGATTATCGACTACCAGGCCACATTATCAGAGTCACAGAAAGGCGCGACCGCGAGCGACGATCTGATCAAGGCGTTCGTTCGCGAGAATATGAGCAGCGGGATTACCGGGAACAGGCAGGGCACGCAAACCCAGGCCGATCTATCGGCGCTTCTCAGTGTGCAGGCCAATCTGAGTCAGGGCGCGAGCATCGCCAAGGCGGCGGCGTGGCGGAATCTGCTGGATGTCATCCGCGAGATTGCAGACAGCAGCACGCAAAACAGCACGTATCTCACGAGCGAGATTGTGAGTCCGACCGAGTCGACCTTAGAGGCGCGCACCTTCACGACCGTGCGCGGGGTCGACCACCGCGCCAGCAGCAGCGGCCCGGTGATCTTCAGCGAGGCGCGCGGCAATTTATCCAACGCGGTGCTGACATACGACTATAGCCAGGAGATAACGGTCGCCATTGCGGGCGGGCAGGGCAAGGGCACGGATCGGCTCGTGCGCACATCCATCGACACGACGCGGATCGCGAGTTCACCGTTTAACCGTCGTGAGGTGTTTGTCGATATGTCGAATGTGAGCGATGAAACGCAACTCCAATCCGAGGCGGACGCCGCGGTGTGGGCAGGCAGGCCGCAGATCACGCTCACAGGCGAGTTGCAGGACACGCCCGCCGCGACGCGCGGCATCCACTACGATCTCGGCGATCTGGTCACGATTGAGCATCGCGGGCGGTCATTCGACGCGCGGCTCGATCTGATTCATGAGGTGCTCAGTCCGACCGAGAAGCGCAGCGCGACCCAGATTCGGAGCCAGCTATGAGCGATGATCTGACGTTTCAGCGTGCGCAGCAGAACATGCTCCAGCGACTCGGTCAAACCGAGGTGAAGGAAGTGCCGATCTATGTGACCGGCGCCTGGACGCCAACCCTGGTTGGCTCGACCATTGCTGGCACATTCACCTATACCGTGAATAGCGGCACCTACACCCGTCATGGGAACACGGTGTTTGTTCGCGGCCGGATCACGATCGCGGTTGTCACCGTCGCGCCGACGGGCAATCTCAGTATCGCCGGGCTGCCACTCGCGGCGGCAACACTGACGAGCGGCAATCCCGGCGGGGCGTACTTCGACTATTGGTCGCTCATCGGCCTGGGCGGCGGGGCGAACACCTATCTCGGCGGCTGGATCCAGAACGCCGCGTCGGCGATCGCGCTCACCGTCAGCCAGAATGCCGGCGGCGGGGCGGCGTTCTTGACCGGCGCGGTAGCCGCTGTCGCCGCGAATACCGATCTGTTGTTTGTAGGCCAGTACCAAGTATGAAACTGATTCTGATCGCGCTCATCCTTGCCCTCCTGCAATCCCCGCCCGACCCGCACTTCATCGCGCGCTGGGCGCGTCCTGGCGTGGTCGTCATCAGCTGGACGCAGCAGCAGCGCGGCTGCCTGGCAAACGGCGCGGTGCTCATCGGCTGCTACGATGGGCAGGGGCGGGTGGTCGTCACGATCGGGCGGGTGGGGCCAGTGGACGGCGCGGCGCGGGGAAGCGCGTATCAGGCGGAGATCGACGGGGTGCGGCATCGGGCGCGGGTGGAGGGCGTGGTGTATTTCCCCGCGATCTATTAGAGACAGATCGCGGGGCGGTTTGTGTGCGGGTTATAATGCGTCCTCTCGCGCTGATGCTCGCGCTAGTTGCTGCGCAATGTCCTTGAAGACATCATCACCGCTCGTGATCAGCTTCTCAATGGCGTAGTTGCGTTCTTCATCTCCCAAAAGGACGGTAGCAACCTCGCCAGAGATGATAGCCAAGAGCAGTTCAATCGGGTTGCCGGCTTCTGCGCCGTCTTTCGCAGTTGGGCCGCGTGTGACCGTGTAGCCGTAGCGGAGAGCAATGGCGGCCAGTGCATTGCTCTCCGCTTTGTTTAATCCACGCATTTACACCTCCACTATCCAGAGGCTATCCGAAACGCCGTATGCGCCGTAGTGCGCCCATCCGCCCTGTCGCTCGTTCAGTTGCATCTGCCATGCATCAAACACCGTTTCGTCGTCTTCCCAACCATCCTCCAGAATGCGCCCGCCGCCGAGAAACCCCGCCAACTCTCGATCATTCATGGCGCGAGCCTTGACCAGCTTGCCCAGCCCAGCAGCAACCACCTGCGCAGCCAAGTCGTCACGCACACCATCGCTCGGGAGCCACGCATTGCCGTCTGGCTCGCCGCCATTGTCACCGTAGCAGCCTGCGTAATCCTCTAGGATCGCCCATGCCTGATTAACGTCGCCTGTCAGATTGAGGGTAATCATTGTCTTGCTCCTTGAAACTAATTACTTTCGATGTGTTGAGTATACAGGAAACTAATTAGTTTGTCAACCCCCAACCCCTAACCCCCAGGCACACGAACGCCCACCCCGATCCGCGTCGTTCAGCGCGAGGTCGAGGCGGGCGATGGGGCGGCGGGGCTAGTTCAGGGCTACGGGACGCACTGATCACCGAAGCAATGCTCCTCTCGCCAACGGGCGCTCTCTGCATGCTGTGTGCTGGCTGCCGATGCCGCCAGCGCCTGTTGCAGTGACGGTGTGGCGGCGGTCGATGGCGCTGGGGCGACTGCTGGTGCTGGCGCAGCGGGTGGCTGTGCAGGTGAAAGTGGCACATCTGCCGGCGGCGCGCTATCGACCTGGTAGGGCAGATCGGCAGGTGGCTGCGCCAGTGCCGGCGCAGCCACATACACCGGACGCTCAATCACCACGGGGGCGAGTGGCGGCGCGAGATCGGTCAGGTTGCTCGGCAGATCGAGCACCTGATCTGCTTTGAGCCATACGACGCCAGAGCCTTGCACATCGGCTTGCAGCCAGTCGTTTCCGTAGCGCGCCAGCACCTGGTAGGTGCGCCCGGCTTCAATCGCTCCGATCACACTCCCATTCGGGCTGTCATACGCCACCACGGCCCGCCTAAGCGCGTTTGGTGGCAACGCTGCCACCGCAGCAGCTGGTACCGCGGTTGGCGGGGCGCTTTGGGGTAATGGGGTGGCGATGATGATGACTGGCCTAGGTTCGGCCGCCCCACTGGGCATGCTCCTGACACGACCGACGATCAGACCGATCAGCAGCAGGGACAGCATGCAGATACCCGCCGCAACGGGCGTGCTTACATCGTACCATGCGCGCCGGTGCGGTGGTAGTAGGTTGGTCGTTGTCATGGTTGCTTGCTCCCTTCACGAATAAGATCGAGTACCTGATCGAGCGCCGTTTGATAGCGTTGCCCCTGTGAACTCTTGACACCGCGTAGCTCGGTGACAATCTCAGCGGGCGATTTCCCGCCAAAAAACAGCGCTGCCGCGTGCGCCGCTTCGGGCGACACGGTTTTGCCGCTTTGTGCTGCCGGAGTAGCCGTGGTTTGCTCGGCTACTTTTCGGCTACTTTCCGGCTTCTGCTCGGCTACCGGCGGCGTGAGTGGCGCTGTCGGAGCTGTAAAGCCAAATGTCGGCCGCGTACTGGCCGGACTCGGGATCATTTCGCCCGCCCTGGCAATATCCGCAGGTGTCATCTGCGGAATAATCACTTTGGATAGCTCGCCTTTGACATTCAAAAGATACGCGGTTGCGTCGGGCAAGCTGCGAATATCGTCGGGCAAATTGGCGGAACGTAACCCCAGCTGATAGCGGGCCTCGTCTGGGCGCTGGCGCAGAACGTAGTGTGACGTGAGCTGATTGCGCACCGCGCTACTGGCGTCTTTCGTCCAGGCTTGTGCGGCTAGAATGCCGTTGACATTGAACTTACGCCCCTGCTCTGCGATGTTTTGGATATGCGCGGGAAGATTTGCGCCCGCGCTGGTGCGGAGCAGGCTTGTCCATTCGTCGGCGACGATCACAATTGGCCAGCGCGCGCTACTCCCCTTGCGCTTGTCTAACTTGTCGTCGGCGAACGCGAACGCGGCTTCGATCTCTTTGGGCGTCGAGGCAATATCCATCATGAACGCGGGCGCGAGTGCGCCGATGCGGTTGGCGAGACTCTCATCGTCGCCCGCATGCAAATCGCAGATGATCAGCCTGCCGCCGGCCGCCGCGCTTTGCGCCAGCAAGAACGCGAGCAGCCACGTTTTGCCCGCCCCCTGTTGCGCGCCCACGCCACAGCTGTACAAGTCTTTCCACGAGCCAGTAAGCGGCGTGCCCGTGTCGGCGCGATACCCCAAGATGAGCGGTCGCCCTGGCCCGATCTGGCCTTGGTCAAGCAACTGCGCAAAGGTGGGAATGGACGGCGCTTGCATCACGATCTCGGCGTCGATCATGGGCGGGGGCAATTGCGGCAGATCGCGGTGGCTGTCATGATAGCTCAGATTCTGAATCTGAGTGGGCAGCCCTTGTGAGCGGGTCGCGAGAATTGCGTTTCTCTGCTCCATCGCCCGAATTGAGCGATGATCGGCGAACCTGCGCCAGAGTATCACCATGCCGGTATAGGCGTAGCCCACACCGAATGATACTGGCGCAGCGAAAAGAACGAACCGGATAGCCCATGCCACTTCGGGCGATGCTAGACTGAATACTTGCCACTCATGCCAAAGACCAAGCGCCATCCCGCAGAAAAGCAGGCAGACAGCAAGGGCGGTTGCGAAGGCAAGCCACGGCGGCAGGGATGCGCGGGCAGGCGTTGATTTACTGTGCATGTTCCGCCTCTCGTAGCTCTGATCTAAGCACCACAATGGCCGCCAGTAGATCGCTGATGTACTCACGGATTTCGTCTTCGACGGCCCCTTGCGCCTCGATCAGCGCTGGACCACCGACGCCGGGATGCGTAAGCGCGGCAACCTTTTGCGTGCTGTGGCCGGCCAGGAAATACTGGAGCACGTAACTCGGCTGATCGTCGTCAGCATCCTGCTGCTGGCCTTGCAGGAGCGAGAGGAACCATGCAATCATCGCGCACCTCGCTGCGGACGAAACAACCACAGCAGCACAAAGCCGCCGACGATGCCAAGCATGATCTGTGGCGCTGCCGAATACGCGCAAATCAGCCAGATGCAGCCGATGGCGATCAGGTAGACGCCGAGTAATCCCTTGTTCATGTAGCACAACCTTTCCATCTCGCAGGCGTGCTACAATCGCAGCGCCTGCATTGCTTACTCCAATGCAGTTCAGCACTGCCCCGCGTCGTCGCCTTCAACGTCGGCGCGGGGCGCTGGTGTCTCTAGTCCTCCGCCTCTCCTTTCTCAATGATCCCG
>Ga0070708_100000301_pt1 | contig 37024 bp, 32 predicted proteins | sample KBSK5503metaG_FD_65469 | JGI IMG/M metagenome (GOLD analysis project Ga0070708, IMG submission 65469) | Corn, switchgrass and miscanthus rhizosphere microbial communities from Kellogg Biological Station, Michigan, USA - KBS K5-50-3 metaG | ecosystem: Host-associated > Plants > Roots >... | reverse complement strand
TGATCGCCATCCTCGAGGTCGCGGCGCTGCGCTACATCGCGGGCAGCTGGCTGCGGGTCGGCTATTTCGGGCTGTGCTTCCTGACCGGCGCCGAGATCGTCAGCGGCGCGTTCAACCTCATGATCGCGGCCGGGCTCGCCGCAGCTATCCGGGGCGACTCCCGGCTCGCCGCGTTCACGGGACTGGCGAAGCTCTCACCGCTGCTGGCAATCCGTGAGCTCCGTGGTCCCGCGCTCGTGCTGGTGGCCAGCCTGGTCGTGACGCTGCCGATGGCGGGTTGGTGGGGCGACTGGGTCCATCAGCTCATCAGTGCTTCCGGCTCCTACGCGGCCGCGGTCGGCTACCACGAGGTGCCGTTCCTCGCCAGGCTCGGCCTCGCCTTCGTGATCCTCGGGCTGTGGCGCTCGCCCCGCGCCGGCGCGCTGGCAGCCGCGGTGGCGATCCCAGGCCTCTATGCGATCTCGATCGTCATGCTCTATGCCCTGGTCGCCCGCCCGGCCCTTAGGCTGGTCACGCGTGTTGCGGAACCTGACTACCAACGTCCGGCGGTGGCACCGGCATGAGGCTTCTCGAGGCGCCGGCGGCGCGCACTCCCGGAGCGCTGATCGCGCGAATTGCGGGCTCGTCGACCGTGCGCGATGCGACCTGGACGCCGATCAACTTCTACCGCGTGTGGTCGATCACGGCTGCCTTTGCCGCGGTGATGGTCGCCGCGGTCACGACGGCGCGTTTCGAATACGCCATTCGCTTCCTCGATCCAGGGATTGACTACGACACCCTGATCGGGGCGACGCGCAACTTCGTTTCGGGAGGCGCGTTCTATCCGCCCGAGGAGGTCGCCGGACCGTGGGTCTACCACGAGATCGATTCCCCGTTCGGTCCGGCCATCCTGTATCCGCCCGACGCGCTGCTCCTGTTCCTCCCGTTCCTCGTGCTTCCCAAGATCCTTTGGTGGGCGATCCCCATCGCTATCACCGCCTGGGCGATCTGGCGGATGCGGCCGCACCCGGCGGCCATCCTCGTGATGGTCCTGCTGCTCGGCGTGCCCTACAGCCGCGAGAGCATCTTCTGGGGCAACCCGGTGATGTGGATGGTCGCCGCCACGGCCGCGGGCCTCGTGGTCGGCTGGCCGGGCGTGTTCGTTCTTCTGAAGCCGACGCTCGCCCCATTCGCCCTCGCCGGTTTTCCACGGCGGTCGTGGCTGATCGCGCTCCTCGCCCTCGCCGCAATCAATGTGCCGCTGCTGCCGACGTGGGCAGACTGGGTCACGGTCATCCGGAATTCGCAGCTCGGTCCCGGGTTCAGCTGGCACCAATACCCGCTCATGGCTGTGCCCGTGGTGGCATGGCTCGGCTCGCGCCACGGCCCGCTTGCAGGACGGCTCTCACCAGGGAGCGTGACTGACTAGCCGGCGTGGCCCGGCCCCGGCGGCGGATGGTTCGGTACTTCCTGCGCTGTTGACGCTGCGCGCCAATGCCCGATCCTTACCGGCCGATGGTGCCGATGGGGGGTCTGCAGGTTCCCGTGCCACTCGGGCGGTTTTCGCCCGGACAGGCGCGCGCGCTGCGCGACGGCCTGATCGTCGCCGGACTGCTGTTCACGGGGTACCTCTTCGTGATCGTGGCGCCCCAGCAGCAGACCGTCGGGTTTGATGCCCTGAGCTACTGGATCTACTCGATCAGCGACCCGTACAGGATCACCCACGGCACGATGGGCTCGTTCGTCTACTCGCCCGTGGCAGCCCGCCTGTTCCAGCTGGACTCGCTCATTCCGTTCTGGCAGTTCGTCTGGTTGTGGAGCGGCGTGCTCCTCGCCACAGCGCTGTGGCTCGGTGGCCGGCGCCGGTGGCTGTGGGTCCTCGCCTTCCCGCCGGTCGCGCTCGAGCTGTATCACGGCAACATCCACCTGCTGATCGCGGCGGCGATCGCGCTCGGGTTCCGCTACCCGGCGGCGTGGTCGTTCGTGCTCCTGACCAAGGTCACGCCCGGGATCGGGCTGCTGTGGTTCCTGGTCCGGCGGGAGTGGCGGCGTCTCGCGATTGCCCTGGGGGTCACCGGAGCGCTCGTGGCCGTGAGCCTGGTGGTGGACTTCGGGCTCTGGCAGCAGTGGATCGATAAAGAGCTGCTGATCTCGCTGCGAACCCCGCCGAGCCAGCCCCAGATCGAGATCCCGTTGCTCATCCGCGTGCCGGTCGCCGCGGCGGTCGTCGTCTGGGGCGCGCTGACCAACCGCAAGTGGACGGTGCCGCTGAGCGCGGCGCTGGCGATGCCGGTGCTGTGGATCTCTGCCTTCTCGGTGCTGATGGCGGTGTTCGCGGTCAATCGACCCGAGCTGGCCGAACGGTCGACGGAGAAGCGAGCCGCAGCCGAGGAGGCGAAGGCTGCCTCCGAACCGATGGTGGTTGGAGGCAAGGCGTGACCCGCCTCGCGACGTGGTTCGACGGACTTACCACGACGCAGCGTCGCGCGATCCGCGACGGGCTCATCGTCGCGGGCCTGATCTTCAACGCGACCCTCGTGATCTTCTGGCTGCCGCGCCTGTACCTCTGGATCGATGCCGAGGCGTGGTGGCACATCGACCTCACGAATCTCTACAGCGCCATGCACGATCCCGGCGAGATCGGCGCGTTCCGCTACGCGCCCGCGATCGCCTGGCTGTTCCTGCCTGCGACATGGGTCACCTGGCCCGCGCTCATCGCGGTGTATCTCGCGCTCAACGGCGTCGCGCTGGTCGCGATGACCGGCCGATGGGCGCTCGTCTTCCTCGTGGCCTTCCCGCCGGTCCTGCTCGAGCTCGTCAACGGCAACATCTCCATCTTCATGGCGCTCGCCGTCTGGGCCGGCCTCAGATGGCCGGCTGCATGGGCGTTCCTCCTATTGACCAAGGTCACGCCGGGTGTCGGCGTCCTGTGGTTCGCGGGACGGCGCGACTGGCGCGGATTGGCGGTCGCACTTGGGTTCACGGCTGCGATCGTCGCGATCGGCTTCGCCATCGCACCGGGCCTGTGGCAGGACTGGTTCCAGTCGCTGTCCCTCGCCGCTGCCGCGCCGACCTCGCCGGGCGTCCCGCCGCTCGTGCTGCGTCTCCCCATTGCCGCGATCCTCGCGTTCTGGGCCGGACGAACCGGGCGTGCGTGGGTCGTCCCGATCGCCGTCTACCTCGCCTTGCCGATCTTGTGGCTCCAGGGCCTGGCGATCCTCACCGCATCGTTCCCGCTGTACTGGGAGCGCGATCGCTGGCGGGTCGGTGGCCGGCTCGTGGCGCCTGAGCGGGCGACGAGAAGCAATACCCCCGCCGAGGTGCCTGCGGCATGACCTGGTGGACGTCGCCTCGACCCGCCGAGGACAGCGAGGAGCGCCGGCAGTGGCGCGGCCTGACGAAAGGCGTCGAGGAGACACCGGAGGAGAAGAAGCGTCGCGTCGCGCTCGAGGCGTGGGACGACGAGCTCACGAAGGACGACCTCAAGCCGAAGCCGACCATCGACGAGGCCGAAGCCCGGGCGAAGCGCCGCGCGAGACTCGTGAAGGCCGGCAACCTCTGGCTGTTCGTGCTCGCCGTCATCGGCGCGGCCGCGGGCGTGGCGGTCGCCTGGATGCACGTCCTGGGCGACCCGCTGGCGGATGCCCACGCCTATTACGAGGCCGCCGCCCGTCTGAACCATGGTGACCCCCTCTATCCAGCGAACCTGAACCCGAACGAGAACCACATCTACCTGTACCCGCCGTTGCTGGCCCAGCTCTTGCGACCGCTCGCGGTGCTGCCCTACGAGTGGTTCGCGCTCGGCTGGGAGCTGATCGTCATTGCGACATTCGTCTGGCTCCTCCAGCACCTCGGCGTGAAGCGACGCTCGACCTGGATCGCGGTGGGCCTGCTGGGCGTCCCGATCGGCTGGGCGCTGACCATCGCACAGGCCCACATCCCCATGACCCTGCTCATGGCGATGGGCCAGCCGTGGTCGATCGCGCTCGCCGCGAACCTGAAGCTGTTCCCCGCGCTGATCGCCCTGTACTGGCTGGGAAGGCGCGAGTGGGAGTCGCTGCTGGCGTTCCTCGTCTGGTCGGTGCTGATCGTGGCCGCGCAGCTGATCCTGGACTTCAACAACAGCATCGCGTTCTTCAAGGCAGTCGGGTTCGACCAGACCGGCGAACCGGGCGTCCTGCGCAACTTCTCGCTCTACACGGTCTCGCCGATCGCCTGGGTCGGGCTGCTCTTCGCGGGCTGTATCGCGATCCTGGTAGCCGCGAGGACACGCTGGGGCTGGGCGGTCGCGGTTGCGGTGGCGACCCTGGCGCCGCCCCGGCTCCTGACCTACATGCTCACGAGCCTGCTCGCCGGCATTCGACGGCCGAAGCCCGCGGGTGAGCCCGACCCCGACGACCTCTCCGACCCGGCAGCGGCCTACGTTCGAGCCGCCCGATGAGCTCGGTCGGCGCGCCCACGAGGCCTCCTGCCTATGCCGGCCCGGAGCGCCGTTCCGGGCTGCCGAGCCCGGAGCCGTTCGTCGAGCGCCGGCACGGGACGCCGCCGTACGGGCTCGACCGAAGCCGGAGCTCGGGCCTGGACGGCCTGCGCGCGATCGCGGCGCTCGCGGTTGTCGCCTTCCACCTGCACACCGTGAGCGGCGTGAGCTTCGGCCCTCTCGACCCCATCGTGGGCGGGGCCGATAGCGGCGTGTACCTGTTCTTCGCCCTCTCCGGCTACCTGCTGTACAAGCCGTTCGTCCGCGGCGATGTCGACCTGGTCGGCTATGGCCTGAAGCGGTTTGGCCGCCTGCTGCCGGGGTACCTCGTGGCGCTGGCCGGCCTGACGATCCTGACCGGGAGCCAGCTGGCAATCCAGCATCCGCTGCCGTTCCTGACGATGTCCTCCAGCTATGACCTCACGCTCCGCGGCTTTCTGGGCAATGCCTGGACCCTCTCGGCAGAGATCCTGTTCTACGTGACGCTGCCCTTGATCGCCTGGGCCGCCCGTCGTCGGGAAGCGCTCGTGCTCGGCGCCCTCGCGATCGTGTCGGTGTGCGCGGCGACGTACCACCGGCTGATGCTCACGCCCGACAACGCGTGGCTCACGGCCACGTACCCGCTCGTGTTCTACGCATTCGTCCCCGGGATGTTCCTCGCGCTCCTCGAGGTCAACTACCCAGCGCAGCTCCGGAGGCTGCGGAGCTGGCCGTACCTCGCGGTCGGGACCGGCTATATCGTGCTCGGGGCCTTGACGACGATCATCCCTGTCGCCCTTGCGACCGGGTTCGGGACGGCGCTCGTCATGGGCTGGCTGCTGAACCACCGGCTGCCGGGCTCTCGGGTCCTCGGCTTCTTCGGCGGTGCCTCGTACGCGATGTACCTGTGGCACAAGGACGCGTTGATCGCGTTCGGACCTTGGCTGGGGCTGGCGATCACCCTGGTTGCGGCCGCTCTGTCCTGGGCGGTTGTCGAGCGGCCCATCCTCGCGATCATCCACGACTTCGACGCCCGTCGGCGTCATCGAGCCAAGGCGGTCCCGCCGGTCGCGGTCCCAGTTCCCTGAGGAGCGTCGGGCTGGGCGTCCTGATCCGCGCGATCCTGTCGGCGATCTCCGTCATCGTCCTCCTTCCGGTCGCGATCGCGGTCGGTGGCGGGTTGATTCCCTCGCTCCCTGGGATCGGCGCCTTCGGGGCCGTGCTCAACACCGGCCTCCCGTGGGTGCTCGGCGCCGCAGCGCTCGCCACCGGACTGGCCGGCGCCGCCGTGGCGCTCGGTGGGCGCAAGACGATCGCGCTCCTCGTCGTCTGCCTGGCCTTCCTCGGAGGAGCCGGGTACATCGGCTGGTCCTACGCGGCCTTCGCATCGGCTCACGGCGCCACCTACGACTTCGTCCGCGCCATCGATGGCTTCCCGCCGATCGGCGACGTGGACGCCAAGGTCGTCTTCACCACGGTCGACGGCACCGACCTGCACGCCGGCCTCTGGTTGCCGGATGGTGCAGGCACGGCCGCGCCGGACAGCCTGCCGGCGGTCGTCTTCGTCCACGGCGGAGCGTTCCAGGGCGGCGGGCTGGGCACCCGCCCGACGCTGCTCGATGCGCTCCGGAAGGCGGGCATCGTCGGGATCGACGTGGAGTACCGGCTTTCGCCGCCGCCGCGTTGGAACCAGGCGCCTGGCGACCTGCTTTGTGCGCTCGCCTGGCTGCCGACGGCCACCGAGCTGGGGATGGTCGACCCCGGGCGCGTCGTGATCGTCGGCGAGTCAGCCGGCGGCAGCCTCGCGCTGGTCGCCGGCTATGCGGCCGGCACGGACATGATCGCCTCGTCGTGCCCGAATGTCGGGCCGCCGATCGTCCCCGCCGGCGTGTTCGCGATCGCACCCACGGCGGACCTCGAGGGCATCTGGCAGGACGCCTCGATCCACGACTTCAGCGGCAACCGGTTCCCCGAGGGCTACATCGGCGGGACGCCGGCGCAGTTCCCGGACCGCTACGCAGCCGCCGAGCCCTTCGCGCTGCTCCGCGCCGACCTCCCCCCGACGGTCATCGTTGCCGGTGACTCAGACCGCTTCGTCCACCTCGACCGGCAGACGTCAACGACCGACCGTATACGCGCGGCTGGAGCCCAGGTCGACCTCCTCGTGGCGCCATTCGCCGGCCACGGCTTCGATGGCGAGCCGAACAGCTTCGGGGCGCAGCTCAACGAGACCCTGGTCCGCGAATTTGTCCTGAAGGTCGCCCCTGCTTCGTCCTAAAACGGGCGAGGTCATGAACCTCCTGGCTCCAAGCTCGCGATCACATCGGCGAGGCTCGTGGCGAGCGGGATCGTCGGATGCCAGCCGGTCCACGCGGCGAGCGCACCAGCATCGCCACGAATGTCCTGAGCGTCGTCCAGCCGGACATGCTCTATCGCAACCTCGAACCGCGGTTTGATCCCGATCAGGCGACAGATGGTCTCGGCGACCTCCCGGATCGACGTCGAGGACCCAGTCGCGACGTTGAAGATCGGGAGATCCGGGCGAGGCTCGTGGCGCTCCCACTGCTCCACGAGGAGCCGGTATGCCCGCACGACGTCGCGCACATCGGTGAAGTCCCGCCGGACATCGAGGTTGCCAGCCGGGATGGCTTCAGCCAGGCCATCGCGGAGTGCCAACGCGCGACGGGCGAGCGACGGGACGACGAACACATCTCGCTGGCCGGGCCCGATGTGGTTGAACGCTCGAGTGATCAAGACGGACCTGCCCCGGGCTCGCGCGCGCAACGCCACGTTCTCCTGCTCGACCTTCGATTTACCGTAGGTTCGGCGGGCCTGCAGCGGTGTCGCCTCGGTGATCGGCAGCTCGTCGGGGTCGGGACTGCCGTAGACCTCGGACGTGCTCGCGACGAGCACGCCAGCCTTCGAGGCGGCCGAGTCGAGCCCCGCGAATAGCGCTTCGGTGCCGCCGACGTTCACGCGCCACGCTCGGGCGCTGTCTGCCTCTGCCTCTGCGTTCGACGAGATCGCGGCGAGGTGAACGACCGCGTCGGGATCTGCAGAACGAACCAGGGGCGCGAGATCTGGCGAGCTCCCGAGGTCAAGCTCCGCGCTGGGGGGCGCCGCCACGACCTCATGGCCGGCCGACTCGAGCTCGAGGGTGAGCCACCGTCCGACGAACCCGGTCGCACCGGTAACGAGGATCCTCACTCGGCGTGGGCCTTCACTCGACCCGGACCGGTCCTCCGGGCTCGCCGGCCTTGATGCGCGCCTGGTGCCGCGCGACGTCGGCGTCGACCATCATCTCGATCAGCTCCTGGAAGCCAACGGTCGGCGCCCAGCCGAGCTCCGCACGTGCCCTCGACGCGTCGCCGACGAGGTGGTCGACCTCCGCCGGTCGCATGAGCGCCGGGTCCTGGACCACGTGGCGCTCGTAGTCCAGCCCCACCCGGGAGAAGGCGATCTCGCACACCTCACGGACGGCGTGCGCCTGCCCGGTCGCCACGACATAGTCGCGCGGCTCGTCACGCTGGAGCATCAGCCACATGGCCCGCACGTAGTCACCGGCAAAGCCCCAGTCACGTTGGGTGTCGAGCGTCCCCATCGGCAGCTGGTCCGCGAGGCCAAGCGAGATCCGAGCCGCGCCGTCGGTGACCTTGCGCGTCACGAACTCGAGGCCGCGCCTGGGCGATTCGTGGTTGAACAGGATTCCGGAGACCGCGAACATGTCGTAGCTCTCCCGGTAGTTCACCGTCAGGAAATGGCCATAGGCCTTGGCAACGCCGTATGGACTCCGCGGATGGAATGCCGTCGCCTCGGTTTGCGGCGTCTCACGGACCTTGCCGAACATCTCGCTGGACGATGCCTGGTAGAAACGGACCTTCGGGTCTACCTGTCGGATGGCCTCGAGCATCCTTGTTACGCCGAGGCCGGTGAACTCACCGGTGAGGACCGGCTGGTTCCAGGATGTGGGCACGAAGCTCTGGGCGGCGAGGTTGTAGACCTCCTGCGGGCGGGACTGCTCCAGCGCAGCAACGAGCGACGACCCGTCGAGCAGATCGCCCTGGATGAGCTCGATCCTCCCGGCCAGGTGCTGGATGCGCTGATCGCCCGTCGTGCTCGAGCGTCGGGTCATCCCAACGACGCGGTAGCCCTTGTCGAGGAGAAGTTCTGCCAGGTAGGAGCCGTCCTGACCGGTGATCCCAGTGATCAGGGCGGTCGCAGCTGGCGTCATTCGGCGGAGTATAGGTTCGCGTCTTTCGAGGCCAGATTACGTAATCAGATCCTCAGCGAATCACGGCGTCGTGTCGGTATAGGGAGGGGTCTACGCCCAATCGGCTGAAGAGCGAACGCCACGCCTCAATAAAGACCCCCGTCCCGAATACTTCGGCGCGGGCGCGGATCTCCCTTCGGTCGAGCGCCAGCGAGTCGACGTTCTTGATCGCGTCGGCGAGGGCCCCGGCGGTCGGCTCGTTGAACAGCACGCCCGTCCTCCCGTCGATCACGGTCTCGGCGGCTCCCCCCGCGGCGATCGCGACGACGGGTTTGCCCGCCGCCATGGCCTCCACGGGGGCGATCCCGAAGTCTTCCTCGCCCGGTACGAGATAGGCGTGGCAACCGCGGATGAGCTCGACGAGTGCTGGGCGCGCAAGCCGGCCGACGAACCGAACAGTCGGGCCTGCCATCGCCTCTAGGCGGGCTCGCTCTGGGCCGTCGCCGACCATTACAAGTTCACGTTGTAGCCGGTTCGCGGCCAGGACCGCGAGGTCGAGTCGGCGGTAGGCCAGCATGCGGGCGGCGATCAGGAGGTACCCCTCATCGCGGTCTGAGAGCGTGATCTCGTCGACGTCGACCGGCGGGTAGATGACCTCCGCCTCCCGATCCCACAGCCTCCGGATTCGGTCCTGGACCGTGCGTGAGATGCCAACGACGACGTCGGGCCTGCCGGCGGTCGCGCGGTCCCAGCTTCGCAGCCAGGGCCGGAGCGCGCGTCCGCCGAGCCGCGCCGGAACCGAGAAGCTGGACCGCTCGAGGTAGGCATCGAGGTCCCACGCGTAGCGGAGGGGCGTGTACACGTACGAGACGTGAACAGCACCCGGCCTCGTGCGGACCGCATGTGTGAATGCGATCGACGAGCTGACCACGAGGTCGTAAGAACGCAGGTCGAGGTGCCCGAAGTACAGCGGATAGAAGGGCAGGAACGATCGGAAGCGGTGGCTTGGGCCAAAGAGAAGCTGCAGCGGCCACGGCCGGACGCGGCGCGCGTCGATTCGATCGCCAAACGTCGCTTCATCGAAGAAGCTGGTGTAGACATCGGCGTCCGGCAGGATCCGCCCCAGCTCGAGGGCAACCCTTTCGGCGCCGCCCTCGACGACCATCCAATCGTGGGCGATCGCGACCCGGTGCGGCGTCGTCATTGGACCGGACTGTAGCGGGCTGCGGCCCTCGACTCAGAGTCAATCGCCCTGGAAGCGCCCCATACGACCAGGTCTGCAAGAGCGGGGACGTGGCGCAACCAGAGCCGGTACTGAAGCGAGTACCGGCGGCGCTCGCCAGCGCCCAAACGGCCGCGAGGCGCCGTCGTCGCCGACGGCCCGCTGGACCAGGGTCGCGACAACGGGGTCCCCGTCGCGCACCGCTAGATGACCAAGTCTCCGGCGAGCGCAGCCGCCAACTCGTCCCACGACAGGATCCCGTCTCGCGAAATCGTCGAGCGGTCGAACGTGGCCGCTTGCTCGAGGGCGCCGCGGATGCTCTGGCGATCGCCCGGTACGTAGGGGATCGCGTTCTGTCGCGCAGAACGAATGAAATCGGGCACGACGAAGGGCAGCCTGGCGTATGTGAACTGGATGACCTTCAGCGAGTCGGACAAGACCTCGGCGTTCGGAATCCGGGTCACGGCCGCCAGGCCCACATCAGCGTGCACTATGAACGGGACCGTGTCCCCGAAGGGCAGCTCGCCGTGGCTCACGATGTTCGGAGGCCCCATCGCAGCAAACGGGCCGAAGACGTGGAACCGCCAGCCCGGATGCAGTTCGGCGGCAACCGCCAGAAACTCGCGATCAAGATTGGCGATGCCGACGAAGACGGCGTTGGTCGTGTTCCTCTCGCCGTACGGCGACGGGCCTGGCACGTCGAAGGCGGCCTTGTCGATGCCGTGGTGCTGCAGGCGTACCTTCGGGCTCAACGGGCTGAGGATGTCGAAGATCGCCTGCGACGGAACGCTCACGAGGTCGAACTGCGGCAGCACTCGCTGCTCGGCGTCACGGACGACCGAGTGGGCGCGAAGCGCGCGCAGATCGTCGGATACTCGGTACACAAGCCGGGCTTGAGGGTTCAGCGCCCGGAAACGGTCGACGAGCATCAGCCCAGCCGTGCTCTCGAAGACGAACAGGTCGGCCTCGCGGATGAAGCCATTGGCGTTGGGCAACGGCAGCGAGCCGTAGCGCGCAAAGACCGGCGTGGCCGCCCACGCGATCGGCGCGGGCAGCCGATTCACCGGGTGGAATGGCGTGAACCAGACGTAGCTGTCGAGTCCGGGCGCGAGGGTGATCAAGCGGCCGGCTTCGCGATCTGCGCGGTAGTCGAACCGGTGCTCGCGCTTGAGGCGGGACACCTCACTGAACCCGACGGTCATGAACGTCACGTGCCAGCCCCCGCGCCGCAGTGCGTCAGCAATGAAGTGGAAGCCGGCCCGCCGCCGCGAGCCGAGGTAGTGGGACGTGATCAGGACCGCGTTCTTCACCGGGCGTCAGGTCGGCGGCGGAGTGCCTCCAGCCATGGCATCGGGTATACCCGGTTGCTCACGATCCAGGTCAGCACGAAACCGAGTCCGTAGGCAAGTGCAGTTGCCTGGGCTGCTCCGACGCCGCCTCTGGCCTGGATGAAGACATATGTGATCGGGATATTGATGAGCCCCGTCGTCAACGTGACCGCGGCGAGCCAGCCGGTCCTTCTCGCGTAGAAGATGTAGTTCGTCACCATGTAGTACATCGAGTTGAAGAGGAAACCGAGCGAGAGCCAGCCGGCGTACTCGGAGACGGCCCCGTAGCGCGGATCCAGGAGGGTCGCGGCTAGCCACGGAGCCAGGAGCGCGACTGCCAGCGCGAGGGTAGCCATGGCCGCGAACTGGATGTACGTCAGGCGGACCAGTCGTCGGCGCGTCGTGGCGTCGGCATTCGTCAGGTTCGAAAATAACCACGGCGAGTAGGCGCCGTTGAAGGACACCGCCACGATCTCGATGACCAGCACGAGTTGAGCGGCCACGGTGTAGAGCCCGGTCTGTCCAAGCCCGACCAGGTTTGTCAATAGCAGGCGATCTGTTTGGACGATCAGGGCCCCGCCGATCACATGTGGGATCAGCGGGATCCCGAACGCCAGCAGGTGGCTGGCATAGGCCCGGACGAATTGCCAGGCGACGTCGCGCCGACTCGTCAACCACCAGGCGCTTCCGGTCGCCGCGATGGCTAGCGCGAGAAACTCCGCTGTCACGCGTCCTTGCCATCCGAGCTGCGCGTACACGACGAGCAACAGGATTAGCGCAACGAGAATCCCGACCTGGCCGACCTGGAGGACGGTGTACCGGAAGACCAGCTCCTTGGTGCGGAGGAGCGACAGACACGAATTAAGGATCGTCCTCGCGAAGACCAGGGGAATGACAAGCAGGACCCAGGTGCCGGGAACGCGCGTGACCGCCTCGATCTGGTCGCGGAACACGAAGAGCGGGATCATGGCGGCGCTTGCCGCCAGCGCGGCAACCAGCACGCCTGTCCCCAGATATCGCGAGATATCGGAATCCGGCTCGAAATACCGCACCCCGACGGCGCCCGGCAGGCTGAACCCGATCAGCGGTTCCACCAGGACCGCAAGGAGCAGGAACATCGCCACGATTCCGTAGTCGTCAGGCGAGAGGTAGCGGGTGAGCACAGGCAACAGGAAGAAGGGCATCGCCCTGCTCGCGATCTGGGCGGCGAGGTAGACGGAGGCGTTCCGGAGTAGGCGCGGCGGCCGCACACCACGAACAGCCTGGGCGAGCTTGGAGGTGGCGGCTGGGGCCGGGTCGTCGTGTAGGCTCAAGGCGTGACCGGCGCTTACCGGTGGCGAATCGTCCTCCGCGCTCGAACCTGTTGAGCTTCCCACTGACTCAGGATCGCTCCCGATGGCCCACCGTGGCAAGACAGGCCTGGCAATGGCTCGGCACGAGGTGAGCAGCGATCAAGTCGGGTCGCTCCCGGACCCTCGGTTCTGGACTGCGATCGAGGACGATTCGATCTTCTCGGAGATCTCCTGTCCGAGCACCGGCGTGCTGGCCTGGCCCGCGATCCGCCAGGACGTGATCCGAGCACTCATCGGAGACCGGTATTACGCAGGATCTTGGTTGGCACGGCCCGGCCCCGGAAGAATCCGTCGGGTGTTGGCATCCGGTCTCCGCGCAGCGCTGACCAACGCGCGATCGGGGCGCAAACGCTCGGACGTCGTGCTCGTCACGAGCGGCGCGGGTCTGATCGACCGCGGCGGACGCATGTTCAATCGCTACGCCGACCACTTCGTGGCACAGCTGGGTTTGGCGAGCTGGACGCTCGAGGCGCTCGCCGAAGACAGGTGGCCCACCTTGCCGCGGTCGAACGATCGCCTGTCGTTCGAGGCTGATCACCGATTGTGGTTGCTGCTCGCGGGCTCGCTCGGCAGCCGCCCGCGCCATCGCGCAATGGCGACGGAGCTCGTCGACCGAGCTGCGGCTCTAGGTCGCGACCGTCTCGGTTGGGACTTGGGCGAGAGTCGCCGAAACACGTTCATCGCGCTCGGCGCCCGTCGTCTCGCCGCCTACCCGGCTCGAGCCCGTCACGCCGAAGGCGTGATCCGATCCGTACGGCCGCGTCTCGCCATCGTCGAGGAGGGCTGCTACGGCCACATGGCCGTGTTCAACAGCGTGGCCCGTGCCTCCGGGGTGAGGGTCGCCGAGTTCCAGCATGGGATGGTGACCTCCGCCCACGATGCCTACAGCGTGGCGCCGCGGCTCGAGGCGAGCGACAGCTACCGCTCGACGCTGCCGGACGTGTTCCTGTCGTACGGCGATTGGTGGAATCAGCAGTTCGGCCTGGCGGCCGTCGAACGGAAGACGATCGGCAATCCCCACCGCACAGAGGCGCTCGGAGACTGGGCACCAGTGCCGGATCGGCACACGGTCGTGGTGCTGGGTGATGGCGTGGACACCGAGACGACCCTCGCCTTCGCGGCGCGGCTGGCTGAAGCCCTGCCCACGGGCCTCCGGGTCGCGTTCAGACCTCATCCGCTCGAACGCAGCTATCTGTCGCGGCAGGCGGCCGTGCCGGTGGACCTCGACCTGGCCGGCGACCTCTATGAGTCGCTTTCCGGCGCCGTAGCGGTCGTCGGGGAGGCTTCGACTGCGTTGTTCGAGGCTGTTGGCCTCGTGGATCGCATCTTCGCGTGGGATACGCCGAAGAGCCGGTTCTACCTCGGGAATCATCCGTTCGAGGTCGTATGGGAACCGGAACAAATTGCCGAGGCGATGAGGCTCGCGTCACGAAGTTCGTCCGAGCTGCACGTCGACGACGTTTGGGCGCCGGACTGGCGAGCCCGATTCGCCCGCTTCGTAGACGGGCCGCAGGGATCCTAGGGTCGGTTCTCGATCGGCGGCTCGACGTCGCCAAGCTGGATGCCGTCGCCCTCCGCGATCGGCCGCGAGGCGCGACGGCCGCCGAGGCTGTCGAGATTTCGGGGATGCATCCCGCGCGACCTGGTGCCGGGACGGAGGACATCGAAGTTCTGGCCCTCGATTAACGGCTCGCCGACGGCGATCGCACGCGTCGCCTGGACGGCGCGAACCGCGAACGTCGCAAGCTCTTGTTCGACGTCCGACACCGCCTTGTGGTCCGTTCCCAGTGCCCCCTCCAACTCGCGGATGGCCCGCACCATCGCCGTCAGCTCATCCGGCTCGATCGCGAACCGGTGGTCCGGGCCGTGCATCCTCCTGTCAACGGTGAAATGTTTCTCGATGGTCGTCGCGCCGAGAGCGACCCCTCCGAGCGGGCCGATCAGTGGGTCCTCGCTGTGGTCCGACAGCCCAACAGCAGTGGCGAACGTCTCTCGGAGCGTTGGGATGACGGCGAGGTTCAGGCGGTCGAGCGGTGCGGGGTATCGCGCCGTGCACTGCATCAACGTGATCGGACCTGCGCCGGCGTCTCGCGCGGTGGCCATCGCGAAGGCAATGTCGTCCATCGTCGCGGCCCCGGTCGAGATGATCAGCGGCTTGCCTGTTCGGGCCATCGCCTGCAGCAACCGCACATGCGAGATCTCGTACGAAGCGAGCTTGTGGCGGCTGACATACGGGTCGACCGCAGCGAAATCCTCCAGCGAGAACGGCGACGACATGAACTCCAGACCGAGCTCGGCTGCCTTGGAATTGAGCTCCGGGATCAGCTCGTACGGCATCTCGAGGTCCCGGAACAGCTCATTAATCGACTGCAGGACGCCGGCACCCGACAGGTAGCCGGCCTGGCCGGCGTCGGGGGCGTACGTCTGCGCGGCCCGGAACGTTTGGAACTTGACCGCATCGGCCCCGGCCGCCGCGGCGATCTGGATGAGGTCAAAGGCCATCGCCCGGTCGGCGTCCGGCGTGCCGGCCCGCCAATTGCTGCCGGCTTCGGCGATGACGAAGACGTGCGCGGGATCGCTGCGAGTCATCAGCGTTCGCCCGGGAGGAAGTAGGACAGGACACCCGCGTGCGGGGACTCAGGTTGGAATCCGAAGGTTTCGAAGAGGCGACGCGAAGCCTCGTTCTCGGACTTCACGCGGGCATGGATCGCGCCCCGCTCGCCCCGGCGGCGGAGCTCGTCGAGGCTCGCCGCGAGCAGCAGCTCGCCGAGGAGCTCGCCACGTCGATCGGGAGCCACGGCGATTGACACCTCCACCGTCTCGCCCGGTTCGAACCGGACCTGACCGACCGGTCCTGCTGCATTTTCGCCGATAAGCAGGACGGTCCGTGGATCGGCCAACCGCCTCGCGATCCAGGCCTCGTGGACCGCCCACGGGATTGGTGCAGGGTGGAGTGAGTTCGCGCGTGTGGCAGGATCATTCGCCCACGTCCAGAGCAACCGCGCGTCGCTCGGCGCCGCGGCTCGGACCCGAACGCCCTCCAGCACGTTTGCGATGCGGGCCGCGCCGCGACCGTCGACCAGGTGCCGCGCCCGGTCGCTCATCGCTTCTCGCGCCGCCGGATCGGCAGCGAGGTCGCGGATTGCTTCCGCGAGCCGCTCGACAGAGGCTGTTGCAACCGGCCCGATGTCGATTGCGGCGCCTGCTCGAGCGAGGGCCGCCGCGACGGGTGCCTGGTTGTCGGCGAGGTGGACGACGATCGTCGGGAGGCCGAGCACGCAGCGCTCCCATGAGCTCGTGCCTCCGGCCCCGATCGCCAGGTCGGCCGCTGCCATCAGCTTGGCAAGGTCACCGGCGGCGACCGATCCGAGCATGTCGACCCGAGGGTCCGCCGCGCCTTCCCTATCGAGGACTGGTTCGCCGCCGGGACCCGTAACCACAGAGATCCGGGCATTTGGCAACCCCTGCCGGACCGCGGCGACGGCCGTTGCAGTGGCCGGGCCCGCACTCCCGCCACCGAGGCCGACGAAGACCTGGCCAGCTGTCTCGAACGTCCGAGGCGCACTGGCCATGACGACGAATTCGCGACGGATCGGGGCAAAGTTGGTGCCGACCAAGAGCCGCGTCGTTGGGTTCACCAAGCCGGAATAGGCGCCCGACTCAACCCAGGGGTTCGGATTGACGAGGACGTCGACCGGCAGCGGTCGGTTGACGAGGTCGTCGATCGCCAGCCAGCGGGCGGCGATGCTCCTGTGGCGGTCGATCCACTCCGCGTCGAGGCCGTAATGGTCGACGACCGCCCAGCCGTAGCCCCCGACGGACAGGCTCGCGGCCTCGCGCTCGCCGAGGAGCTCATGACGCGCTTCGTGGATCCAGGCGCGGTAGGGCGCGGCCATGTCGGCGACGAGGAACGTCGAGTGAATGCCACGGTCTCGCAACTCGGTAGCGATGGCCAGGCATCTGACGAGGTGGCCGGCGCCCATCGTCTCGGATGCGTCCACCCGGAAGAGGACGCGACGCGGCTCGTCGGCTGGAGTCGCCCTGTTCACGCCCACTCGGCCAACCGTACCATTCGGGAAGATACGCATTGGAGCTCGGGAGGTCGATGACCGGCAAGGCCAGAACGACGCACTCCGAAGCCGAACGCCTCGAGCAGCTCTGGGGCGGCGCATTCGGCACCGAGTACGCCGTCCGCAACGCCGAAGCCGGCGTGGGCAGGGGCCCGTTCTGGACTGGTCTATTGGCTGCCCATCCCGTGACGAGCGTGTGCGAGATTGGCTGCAATACCGGGGCGAACCTGCGCTGGCTGGGGGAGCTCATCGACCCCGAAGGCGTCTTCGGCGTCGATGTGAACCATGACGCTCTCCTTGAGGCGCGACGACGCTTCCCACGCGTCAACGCCCTCTGGGGTCTGGCTCGCGAGTTACCGCTGCGCGACGAGTTCGTCGATCTGGCATTCACGACCGGCGTCCTCATCCATCAGCCGGACGACACGCTGGGGCAGGTCATGGACGAGGTCGTCCGTGTTTCGCGGCGGTTTGTCCTTTGCGGCGAGTACTTCTCTGAGGACCCCGTCGAGGTCCAGTACCGCGGCGAGAGGGGGGCCCTGTTCAAGCGGGACTACGGCCGTCTGTACGCGGAGCGATATCCGGAGATGCGGCTCCTCGAGCGCGGTTTCCTTGGCCGGGCGGACGGCTGGGACGACGTCGACTGGTGGCTATTCGAGAAGCCGACCCCAGCTCAGCACGGCGCCCAGCAGTGAGGCGCGTCGCGATCGTTCAGGCTCGCATGGGCTCGACCCGCCTGCCCGGCAAGGTCCTCCGGCCGATCGCCGGCAAGCCAATGCTCGGCCATCAGCTGCGACGGCTTCAGGCCTGCGCCTCGATCGACGAGGTTGTCGTGGCGACGAGCGACCAGCCCGACGATGACGACGTGGCGGAGTTCGCGAGCGGCGCCGGCTTTCGCGTCCACCGCGGCAGCGCAGATGACGTCCTGAAGCGGATGGTCCGCGCTGCCATCGACGTCGGCGCCGACGTCGTCGTGCGAGTGACCGGAGATTGCCCCCTGATCGACCCTGACGTGACCGCCAGGGTTGTCGACCAGCTCGTTGGCCACGTCGACACCTGTGACTACGCCAGCAATGTCCTGCGTCGGACGTATCCACGCGGGCTGGACGCCGAGGCCATATTCGCCGACACGCTCCAGCGCCTCGATCGGATCGCGACGTCGAGCTTGGACAGGGAGCACGTCACCACGGCCATCCGGTCCGGCCGCCCGGACCTGTTCTTGGTCCGCTCGGTCGAGGACGAGGTTGACAACTCTGATCTCCGCTGGACGGTTGACGAGCCGGACGACGTCCGCCTCCTGGAGCTCCTCTTCGAGCGTCTCGACCTCGGCAGCCGCGTCGTCCCGTATCGCGAAATCATCCAGGCGCAACGGTCCGACCTCGAGCTGATGGCGGTCAACCGCGCGGTCAAGACGTGGTCACCCGAGATGGAAGCCGTGGGGAGTGATGGCAAGTGATCGTCTACTGCAGACGCTGCGTGATGCCGGAGACAAAGCCTGATCTCCACATCGGGCCGAACGGCATCTGCAGCGCATGCCGCAACTTCGAAGAGGCCAAGGCGATCGACTGGGATGCGCGACAGGCCCAGCTTGCTGAGGTTCTCGAGCGCTATCGAGTGCCCGCGAGCGGGTACGACTGCCTCATCCCGGTGAGCGGTGGCAAAGACAGCCATTACCAGGTGCTTCGGGTCCTCGAGCTCGGCGCCCGGCCCCTGTGCGTGACCGCGACGACTGACAAATTGACCGATATTGGCCGACGGAACGTCGAGAACCTCAAGAGCCTCGGCGTCGACTACGTCGAGGTCACTACGAACCCGCGGGTCCGTCGGAAGATCAACCGGCTTGCCCTGCGGGAGGTCGGCGACATTTCCTGGCCTGAGCACGTGACCATCTTCACGATCCCGGTCCGTATCGCCGCCCAGACCGGCATCCGCTTGATTGTCTGGGGCGAGAATCCCCAGAACGAGTACGGCGGACCGGCAGCGGCTGCAGCTAACAGCGTCCTCGACCGGCGCTGGCTGGAAGAGTTCGGCGGCCTGCTCGGCCTGCGCGTCTCCGATCTCGTGGGCCAGGATGGCATCGATGCCGCGGACTTGACCCAGTACACGTACCCCACCGATGAGGAGCTCAAACGGGTCGGCGTGACCGGCGTATTCCTGGGTTACTTCACGCCCTGGGACGGCTACGGGAACGCTTTGTACGCCCAAGCCCATGGCTTCGAGACGTACCCGCGCGCAGTGGAGGGCTCACTCGTCAACTACGAGAACCTCGATAACGCCCAGACCGGCATCCACGACTACTTCAAGTTCCTGAAGTACGCCTTCGGCCGCGCCACGGATCTGGCCTGTATGCATGTCCGGCGGGGCCGGCTAAGGCGCGAGGAGGCCCTCGAGCTCGTCCGACTCCACGATGGCCGGTTCCCGTGGTCGTACCTCGGCGTGGGCCTTGAGGAGATCCTCAACGACATCGAGATGCCCCTCGACGAGTTCCAGCGGATCTGCGATCGATTCACGAACAAGAAGCTGTTCCTGACGGATGCCCGAGGTTCGCTCGTCAAAGGCGCAGACGGCAGCCTGACGAAGGTCAACTACGACAATCCACAGGACGAGGCCGCGGCGTGAGCCGGGTCGCGATCATCGACACCGGGATCAGCAACGTTCATTCGATTGCCCGAGCGATCGAGGAGATTGGCGCGGACTCGGTCGTCACTCGAGACCCGCGCGATCTCGAAACGGCGGCGCGAATCGTCCTGCCCGGCGTTGGCTCGTTCCCACGGGCGATGCGAATGTTGAACGAGACAGGAATCGCCGAGAGCCTCCAGGAGCAGGTCATCGGCCAGGGCATCCCGTTCCTCGGGATCTGCCTGGGGATGCAGGTAATGGCCGCGCGCGGCTGGGAGGGTGGCGAGACGAGCGGCCTCGGCTGGATACCGGGCGACGTTCGGCTTCTCGAACCCGGGCCAGGCGAGCGAGTCCCGCATGTCGGCTGGAACACGGTCCACGTCGTTCAGGAGTCACCGTTGTTCCACGATGTGCCCGAGGAGCGCGACTTTTATTTCGTCCACAGCTACGCCCTTCGGCCCGAGCAGCACAGAGATGTCACGGCCAGCTGCGACTTCGCTGGGGGTTTCACGGCGGCGGTCCGACGGGACCAGATTTTCGGCGTCCAATTCCATCCCGAGAAGAGCCAGCGGGCAGGCTTCGAGGTGCTCCGGAACTTCCTCGCGGTCTGAGCGATGCTGAAGACCCGGGTCATGCCGACGCTCCTCTACCGTGGCGCGTCCCTCGTGAAGGGCGTCGCGTTTGACTCGTGGCGCCCGATCGGTGCGCCGATGCAGGCGATACGGGTCTACAACCTGCGTCAGGTTGACGAGCTGGTGTTCCTCGACATCACCGCATCTCTCGAGGGACGCGGCCCCGACGTCGCCCTCATCGACGAGCTGGCCGACGAATGCTTTGCGCCGCTGACGGTTGGCGGTGGGATACGGACGGTCGACGATGTCGGTGGGCTGCTTGCCGCGGGCGCCGACAAGATCGCAGTGAACTCCGCCGCCGTTCTCGATCCGCCGCTCGTCTCAGCGATCGCCGAGACCTACGGATCGCAGTGCATCGTCGTCTCGATTGACGCCAGGCGCGAGGGCGACGGCTCGCTCCGGGTCGCAACGCATGCCGGCACCCGCCTCATCGCAGAGGATCCCTCAGAAGTGGCGCGCCGGGCCGAGGCCAGCGGCGCCGGCGAGATCCTCATCACCTCGATTGACCGAGACGGCACGATGACCGGCTACGACCTCGATCTCGTCCAGCGGGTGAGCTCGGCTGTGCGCATCCCGGTCATTGCTTCCGGCGGTGCGGGGAACTACGAGGACATGTACCGAGCGATCGACCAAGGTGGGGCATCGGCTGTCGCGGCGGCCGCGATCTTCCACTTCACGGAGCAGACGCCGATGGAGGCGAAGCGCTACTTGGCGGAGCGCGGGATCCCCGTCCGGACCTGAGCCGCCCTACAAGCGCTCGGCGGTGGCCCGGACATCCTCGATGACGCGGGCCACGTCGGCGTCGGTAAGGCCCGGGTACATCGGGATCGACAGGGCGCTGTCGTAGAACGCCTCGGCCTTCGGGAACTGGCCGACCACGTAACCCATGTCTCGATACAGCGGGTGGTGATGCACCGGAACGTAATGGACCTGGACTCCAAGCCCGCCGGCCCGGAGCTGCTTGTACAGCTCGCTCCGCGCCGCTCGCCCGCCGCGAGCGCGGATCACGTACAAGTGCCAAGCGTGGTCGACCCCGGGGCGTGTGTCCGGGAGATCGATCGTAGGCAGCTCGGCGAGGCTCGTCGAGTACTCCCGCGCGATCGCTCGCCGTCGGGCCAGGAAGCGGTCGAGCTTGCGAAGCTGGCTCAAGCCAAGCGCCGCATGAAGGTCGCTGAGCCGATAGTTGTAGCCCAGCGACTGGACCTCGTAATACCAAGGCCCGTCGGACTGCCTGAGTCGGTTCGAATCGCGCACGATGCCGTGGGATCGGAAGTCGCGAACGCGTTGCCGGACCGCATCGTCGCTCGCTAGTACGGCCCCGCCCTCGGCCGCCGTGATCACCTTGACCGGGTGGAATGACAGGACCGTCTGGTCAGCGAGGGTGCCTACCAGCCGACCCCCGTCGCTCGCGCCCAACGAGTGGGCCGCGTCGGCGATCAGCGCCAGCCCGTGCCGCGTGGCGATCGGCCGGAGCGCGTCGTAGTCCGCCGGCTGCCCGGCGTAGTCGATGGCGACAATCGCCTTCGTACGCTCGGTAATGGCCGCTTCTACCTGCGTCGAGTCCATTAGACCCGTGTCTGGTTCGATGTCGACGAATACCGGCCGCGCCCCGAGGTAAACCGCCGCGGTTGCCGTTGCGGCGAACGTCAGCGGCGTCGTGACGATCTCGTCTCCCGGCCCGACGCCAGCCGCGGCGTAGGCCGCGTGAAGCGCCGATGTCCCGGAGTTGAGAACCACTGCGTGCGGCGCACCGGTAACGTGCTCGAGGGCTCGCTCGAATGCGTCGACCTTCGGTCCAGTCGTCAGAAATTCGGAGCGGAGTGTTTCGGCGACCGCCTCTACGTCGTCGTCGTCGATCGACTGCCGCGCGTACGGAAGAGGCTTGCGACCGGGGTCGCTCATCGAAGTTCGATGAGCCCTCGGAGCTCTTCGACAGAAAGCCAGCTGTCGTTGGAGTCGCTCGTGTACCGAAAACCTTCGGGCACGGACGGGGCCGTCCAGGCGGAGGGATTCCACCAGTCCGCCTCGGGGCACACGACGTAGTGCTGGCCGGCGTCCAGGGTGCGTCGGGCATCGTCGCTCCCGATCATCTCCTCGTGCAGTTTCTCACCGGGGCGGATGCCGACCTCTTCCAATCTCGCGTTGGGAGCGATCGCCGCCGCAAGATCGACAATCTTCATGCTCGGAATCTTCGGGACGAACAGCTCTCCGCCGTGCATGGCCGAGAGCATTTCGTTCACAAACTGCACACCTCGGTCAAGGGTGATCCAGAACCGCGTCATCCGGCGGTCCGTGATGGGGAGTGATCCCGAGCTGGCAAGCCGCTGGAAAGAGGGAATGACGCTGCCACGGCTGCCGACGACGTTCCCGTAGCGAACGACCGACAGCCGTGTCTCGTGGCGACCGGCATAAGCATTCGCCGCGATGAACAGCTTGTCGCTCAACAATTTCGATGCCCCGTACAGGTTGATTGGGCTCGATGCTTTGTCCGTTGAGAGCGCGATGACCCGTTCGACTCCGCGATCAATCGCCGCATCGATGACGTTTTGTGCGCCCTGAACGTTGGTCTTGATGACCTCAAATGGGTTGTACTCAGCGGCTGGTACCTGCTTCAGTGCCGCGGCGTGCACGACCACTTGAACGCCATCAAAGGCACGCCATAGGCGATCGCGGTCTCGTACGTCGCCGAGGAAGAACCTAAGCCGCGCATCAACGCCGAACTCCTGACTCATCTCGAATTGTTTGAGCTCATCGCGCGACAAGATCACGAGCCGCGCCGGATCGTGCTCCTCGAGGACGGTCCGAGTGAATCGCCGGCCGAACGAGCCTGTGCCGCCGGTGATCAGAACCGATTTGCCACTTAGGACGCTCATGGGACTGGCACTGGCCTCGATGCTTCCATCGACGTCTGGGCGGCGACGAGTGACCGTACTACCCGGAGCCCGAGGTCGCCGTTGCTGATCGGCTCGCGTTCGCGGCGGATCGCGGCCGCGAAGTCGGCGAACTCGAGCTGGAGTGGCTCCACGAAGTCGATCTTCGGAATCAGCACGTCACCGGCGCGGAGCAGGAGCTGGAATTGGGCGAAGGTGTCGAAGCTGCCGAGTGACTGCTCCGTCACGTCGATTGCCTTGCGGACGACGCCCTTGTCGTAGAGACGGATCCGGGCATCCGGGGAGGTGTCGTCATAGACCACCATCTTCTCGCTGCCGACGACGGTCATGAGACGAATCTTGTGCGGGTCCAACCAGCTGATGTGGACGTTCGCGCCAACGCCATTTGGGTACTCGAGGGTCATGAAGACGACGTCCTCGATCCCGGGCTGGATGTACGAGAAGCCCGCTGCGCTGATCCGCTCGGGGGAGGCGTCGAACCACCAGTCGAGGATCGAGAGGTCGTGCGGCGCGAAGTTCCACAGGGCGTTGACGTCCTGTCGAACCTGGCCAAGGTTCAGCCGCTGCGAATACGCGTAGTAGATTTCGCCGAGCTCCCCGGAGGTGATGTACTCCCGGACCTTGCGAACGGCGGCGTTGTACAGGAAGACGTGACCGGGCATCAAGACCACGGACGCTGCCGCCGCTGCATCGATCAGCTCTTGACATTCAGCGACCGTCCGGGCGAGCGGCTTCTCGACGAGGACGTGCTTGCCCGCCTGCAGCGCCGTGAGAGCCAGCCTGTGGTGCGTCTCGGCAGGCGTTGCGATCACGACCGCCTCGATGCCGGCGTTGCCGATGACACTATCGAACGAACCGGTCGTCTCGACGCCCGGGTACCGGCGAGCGAGCGGCTCGAGGCGTTTGTCGTCGGCATCGCACAGCACGGCCAGCTCGAAATCGCGCGATTCGGCGGTGACGCGTGCCAGGTTGGGCCCCCAGTAACCGAGCCCGACGACCGCGGTCTTGATCGTCATGTGCGGTAGAAGTCCTGCACGGCCTCGACGACCCGGTCGACCTGGTCGTTCGTCATGTGGGGGTACATCGGCAGCGACAGAATCTCGTCAGACGCCCGCTCCGTCTCGGGAAACGGGCCAGCCTCGAGCTCACGATAGGCGGGCTGGCGGTGGAGCGGGACGGGGTAGTGGATCCCCGCCCCGATGCCCCTCTGACCGAGCGCGGTGAGCAGCTCGTCGCGCCGCGGGGCCCGGATGACGTACAGGTGGTACACGTGCGTGGCGCCCGGGCGTTCGACCGGTACCTCGACAGGCGCCCCCGAAAGCATCTCCGAATACCTGTCCGCGATGCAGCGGCGAGCGTCGTTCCAGGCAGCGAGGCGGGTGAGCTTGGTGGCGAGGATCGCCGCCTGGAGGCTGTCGAGCCGCTCACCGAAGCCGACCTCGTCGTGCTCGTATTTCGTGACTCGGCCATGGTCGCGGAGCTTCCGGACGCGGGCGAGCAGCTCGTCGTTGGTCCCGGTCACGGCCCCGGCGTCACCGAACGCGCCGAGGTTCTTGCCCGGGTAGAAGCTGAACGCTGCAAGGGCGCCGATGCTCCCGCATGGGACCCCCCGGTATGCGGCCCCATGCGCCTGGGCTGCGTCCTCGACGATGCGGAGGCCGTGCCGTTCGGCGATCTCGCCGAGCGGCGCCATGTCGGCCGGATGGCCGTACAGGTGGACAGGCACGATCGCCTTCGTCCGCGGCGTGACGGCAGATTCGACCCGTTCCGGATCGAGCGTGTACGTGACCGGGTCGATGTCGGCGAAGACCGGCGTCGCACCGGTGTGGCTGATGGCCTCGGCGGTGGCAATGAACGTGTGGGGCGTCGTGATCACCTCGTCGCCCGGTCCGACTCCGCAGGCAAGCAGCGCGAGATGTAGCGCGGCGGTCCCAGACGCGACGCCGACGGCGCGCGGCGCTCCGACGAACTCGCCGAAGGCAGCCTCGAACGCGGCAACCTCGGGTCCGAGGATGAACTGGCCCGAGTCGATGACGCGCTGGACGGCGGCGTCGATCTCGGCTCTCAGCTCCTGGTATTGGGCTCGTACGTCGACAAGCGGGATTGTTCCGCCGAGCGCCGGTGCGGTCATCGTGCTGTCTCTCGGTATGACTCGATCTCGTCGACGCTCCGGACCGTGCGGGCGGGATTCCCGGCGACTACGGCACGATCTGGGACATTGCGGACGACCACGGCTCCAGCCCCGACCAGCGCATCGCGTCCGACGACGACGCCGGGCAGGATCGTGGCGTTGGCGCCGACCTTCGCGCCGCGCTTGAGGGTTGGGCCTTTCAGGTTCGTCTTCGCGTCTCGCGCGAGTGGATAGCGCGCATTCGTGAGGACGACATTCGGACCGACCCAAGCCTCATCTTCGAGGATGGTGAATTCGGGGATGAAGGCATTGGAGTGGATCCGAACGCGGTTGCCGATCACAACGTGATGCTCGATGACGCTGTGCGAGCCGATGCTCACGTCGTCGCCGATGTGGTTCGCCTCTCGGATCAGGACGCCGTGACCCGTCTCAAGGGCGCGGCCGATGACGTTCTCGCCATAGATCACGGTGTGAGATCGGATGTGCGCATCCGGACCAATGACCAAGGGGCGCGATGGCGTCGCCGGCTCACGGGGCGGGACCCCGAGCTCCACGAAAGGGCCGATGGTCGCGCCTGGTCCGATTTGTGTGTCCGGGTGAATGATCGGTTCAGTCGAAGTGGGCAGCGCGCGTCCCCCGTTCGATCATGGGCTGGTGGGTTCGGATGGGCATGGTACGGCCCAGTACGGTCGGAACTGAATGGGACCGTCGTACCAGTGCTCGGAACGGACCTGCGCCTATCCTCGAACGGGCCCATGACCGAAGACGGAACTACGACGCTCGCTAGCGCCCATCGCCTGCGCGTCTGCACGCGATGTGTCATGGACGCCTCCGATCCGGACATCCGGTTCGATGCCAACGGCGTTTGCACCTATTGCCTCGAGGCTGACGGCATCCTCGGCTCACTTCCGACTGAGGCCGACGGTGTTCGGCGGCTACTGCCGCTCGTCGAGAGCGTTCGACGTGCCGGTCGCGGCAGTGAGTACGACGCGATCATCGGACTCAGCGGCGGCGTGGACAGCTCGTACGCCGCCGTCCTCGCCAGCCGCCACGGGATCCGCGCGCTGGCAGTTCACTTCGACAATGGCTGGAACTCGGAGCTCGCCGTAGAGAACATCCAGAAGGTCGTCGAGGGCTGCCGTTTCGACCTAATGACGTACGTCATCGACTGGCCCGAGTTCCGTGACCTGCAGCGTGCGTTCTTCCGGGCTTCGGTGATCGACATCGAGATGATCACCGATCACGCGATCAATGCCGCTCTGATCCGGCTCGCAGACGAGCACGGGATCCCCTTCATCCTCAGCGGAATGAACCAGGCGACCGAGCACGGTATGCCCGCGAGTTGGCTCTGGAACAAGGGGGACTGGACGAACATCAAGGCGATCCACGACCGCTTCGGGACAGTGCCGTTGCGGACGTTTCCACACGTGACCCGACGGCGTTGGTTCGCCATCCGGGCCCTGCGACAAAGGCCGTGGATCGCGGACCCACTCGATCGTGTCGCCTACCGGCGGGATGCAGCCGCGGAGACCCTCAGGCGGGAATTCGGCTGGCGGGACTACGGAGGCAAGCACCACGAGTCTGTCTTCACCCGGTTCTACCAGGCCTGGATCCTGCCCACAAAGTTCCACGTCGACAAGCGGCGCGTCCACCTGTCGGCCCGAATCCGAAATGGCGAACTCACAAGGTCGGACGCGCTCGTCGAGCTTGAGCAACCCATCTACACGCCCGAGCTGCTGGCGTCGGAGCGGGCGTTCGTGCTCAAGAAGCTCGGCTTCTCGGACGCGGAGTTCGACGCGATCATGGCCACGCCAGCCCGGCCGCATGACTCGTACCCGACCGACCGTCCGCTCCTGGATGTGCTCCGGGTGCTGTACCGCCCGGTACGAGCTTGGAAGCGACGCGCGCCGCGACGGGAGCCGATCACGGCCTCGTAGTTGCGAAGGCGGCGACTCGGCGGTCGTACGACGGGTAGTTCACGAGCACCGCTCGGTGCCGCCCGTGGAACACGAAGAGGCTGCCTGCCGCGGCGGCGGCGACGCCGGTCCGGCCGATCATCGCGGCGATGTCCTCTAGTGATGCGGCTCCGCCGGACGCGATGACCGGTATCGGCACCGACCGGGCGATCGCACCGAGCAGCTCTGTGTCGTAGCCTTCCATCGTGCCGTCGCGATCGACTGCCGTCACGAGGAGCTCGCCGGCACCGATCTCGGCCATCGCCCGGGCGTGGTCGACGACATCGATGCCTGTCCGGCGCCGACCACCGGCAACGAGGACCTCGTACGTCCCGTTCGGCTGGCGTGCCGCATCGATCGAGACGACGGTCGTCGAGCTGCCGAGCTTCGCCACGATCTCGGCGACGACGTGTGGCCGGTCGACCGCAACGGTGTTGAGGATCACCTTCTCGACGCCCAGCTGGATGAGCCGGGTCGCGCTTGCGAGGTCGCCGACGCCGCCGCCATAGGCCATTGGCATAAAGGCCTCTGACGCGATTGCCTCGATCGACCGCTCGTCGGGCGCGCGGCCCTCGGGCGTCGCCGAGATGTCGAGTAGGACGATCTCGTCGACCTGCTTGTCGTTGAAGATCCGGACCGTGTTGATCGGGTCGCCCACGTAGCGCGGCTCTGCGAACCGGATCGTCTTCACGAGCCCGCCGTCCTTAAGGAGAAGGCACGGGATGACGCGCGGGATCACGACGGTTGAAGCGCGAGGAACCGGCGATAGATCTCCATCCCGAAGACGTGGCTCTTCTCGGGATGGAACTGCGTCCCCAGCAGGTTGCCGCGATGGATCGCCGCAACAAATCGTCCGCCGTAGTCCGCGGTCGCGGCCACGTCCTCGTCGTTGCGACAAACGACGTGGTAGGCGTGCGAGAAGTAGAAGCGCGGGTCGGCCCCGGCCGACGGGTCGAATAACGGGCTGGGGCGCGTGGCCTTCACTTCCTCCCAGCCCATGTGGGGCACTGGTAGTGACCGATCTCCCCCGAAGTCGAAGCGCTCCACGTCGGCATCGAGCCAGCCGAGCCCACCCATCGTGCCCTCGGCGCTCTGGTGGGCCATGAGCTGCATCCCGAGGCAGACCCCAAGGACCGGCGTCCGCCCGCCCATCACCCGCTCGGTGAGTACATCGACGAGTCCGAGCTCCTTGAGTCTTTCCATCGCCCCGTCGAACCCGCCGATTCCGGCGAGGATGATCTTGTCTGCCTGCCGGATCTCGTCAGGGTCGGTAGTCCGCACGCTCGAGGCGCCGAGCCGCTTGAGCATGTTCTGGACAGAGCCGAGATTGCCCATCCCGTGGTCGACGATGGCGATCACGGGCTACCGGCCTTCGAGCGCCGCCGGGACCGTGCGGGCCAGGATCTTCAAGTCGAGCCAGAGCGACCAGCGGTCGATGTAGGACAGGTCGAGCTCGGCCCTGCCGTCGAAGTCGTCAAGCCGTCGAGCGCTGACCTGCCAGAGGCCCGTGATCCCTGGCTTCATCGAGAGACGGCGGCGGTGCCACATGTCGTAGCCGGCGACCTCGCGCGGCGGGGCGGGACGCGGCCCGACGAGCGACATCTCGCCCTTCAGGACGTTCCACAGCTGGGGCAGCTCGTCGAGGCTCGTGCGCCGAAGGAATCGACCCGTCGATGTGATCCTCGGGTCGTCGGTGACCTTGAAGGCACGCGGGTCGGACAGCCCGACGACCTCGCCGTAGCGCGCCTCGGCGTCCGCGACCATCGTGCGGTACTTCAGCACCTCGAAGCGGCGGCCGTGCAGGCCGACGCGGACCTGGCGAAAGAGCACTGGCGCGCCATCCCGAAGCCGGATCGCGACCGCGATGCCGAGGAGCAGCGGTGACAGCACGATCAGGCCGGCGCCGGCGATGAGGACGTCGAGCATGCGCTTCACCACGAGGGCGACGACGCGGTCCGGTCCACTGACCAGCGAGTAGACGGGCGTCCCATCGAGGTCCTCGACACGGCCGGCGGCGAACGCTCGATCGAGCATGTCAACCGGCAGACGGACGATCTTGCCCTCCTCCTCGCACAGATGGGCGATCGCGTTGATCTTCTCCATTTGCGTGAACGGCAGGCAGATCGCCACCTCGTCGACGACGTCTTCGTGCAGGAACGCCTCGATGCCGTCGAGCGGGCCGAGGTATTTCCAGCCGCGCGGCAGCTCAGCGGGCTTGTCGTCGACGAAGCCGCGGATCTGCAGGCCGAGCTCGCGATGGTCGGCGAGCTGCGCCGCGAACGCCTGCGCACGGGGGCCGGCACCCACGATCAGGACGTACCGCAGGTTGTAGCCGCGCGCCCGGAGCCTCTCGAACCCCCAGCGCAGCACGAGCCGGCTGGCGATGGTTGTCAGCCACTGCGCCGGGAAGAGGAGCAGCAGGAACGAGCGGCTGACATCGGGCAGGCGGAACACGAACAGCACGCTGAGGGTGACGAGAGCCATGACGACGACCGATCGGCCGATCGCGGTGCCCTCGCTCCGCAACGTCCATCTCGCTCGGGGCCGATACAGCCCGTGGAGCCACAGGACGACGACCCAGCCAGCGGCGTACGCGAGCGCGAACGCGCCGGGCTCCGCGAGGATCGGGCTCCAGTGGCTCAGCCACTCGTCGCCGAACCGCGCGTACGACAGGGCGCCCATCAGGACGACCGCGAGGACGGCGTCGACGAGCATCAGGAGCGATCGGAAGCCGATGGCGTGGCGTCGGAGCACGGCGGGAGCCTAGTCGGGGGTGGTGCGGGCGCGCAATGGTACGCGCGACCTACTCGAAGCCGAGGCGGATCAATCCCGGCGCGAGCACGTCCCACGCGGTTACGCGCCGGTAGGTGTAGGTCCCCCACGCGATTGAGGCGCCGCCTTCGAGGATCGGGAAGACGGTCGGTGGGCTGCGGTCGACGCGGAGCTCGTGGGCGGCTCGGTAGATGCCGGGCGCCTGGATGTTCGCGATAAGCCGGTATCGACTGCCGGCCTCCTTGTCGCCGGCACGGTCGGCGAGTCGGGCGCACCAGACGATCTCGGTGAGCGCCGTTGGCGTGGCGTCGCAGCGATTGAGGAGCGTTCGGAGCGCGGCCGTGTCGCCCGCCCAGGCGGCGATGACGTCGAGGGTGAAGTTGGGGTCGTAGGGGTCGTACGACGCGCCCTCGTTCGCCTTCGCGCCCTCGACGTCACCGTGCATCAGGGCGAGCTCCCAGCGCGCCGCCGGCGCGATGATCGAGTTGGCCCGCTGGAGGATCGTGGGCCACAGCTGCGCGGGAGTCGGGTCGGTCGTCCACCACGTGTCGCCCGCCAGCGACGGGGTGCTGGCGAGGGCAGCCGAGAAGGCATCGATCGCGAGGTCGGTATCGCCGAGGCGAAGTGCGAGGTCGCCCGCAGGCATCGCGATTACCGGCCGCTGTCGGCCCAGCCGGAGAGCGGACCTGAGGGACGCCAGTGCCTGGTCGTTTTCGCCGAGCTGCGCCTGCTCGGCCGCGAGGTTGAGCCATGCCTCGGGGAAGTCGTCGCGCTCGGCAACGACCTTGAACTCGGTGGCCGCCGCGGAGGCATCCCCGCTCCAGGCGTCGGCCAGGCCCGCCGTGAAGCGGTACGGCGAGACGGCGGGGTCCTCCCGTGCCGCCACGAGGGCTGGCGCGAGGGCGGCTGCCCAGTTGCCGTCGTTCGCGAGCTCGACCGCCTCGTCGTGGGCGGTCGATGGCACCTCCTGCAGGAGGAGACCGGCGATGCTGACGAGTACGAGCATGACGCCGGCAAGCTCCGCCGAATGCGGGAGCGTCGAGATCCGGATCGGCCATTTGCTGCTCGACGCCTCGCCCGCGGTGAGCGCATCGAGGTAGGCGACGGGGATCGCAGCCGTGAACAGGACCGCGGGCATGTTCGGGTAGAAGTCGAAGATCTGGTGCGCCGCGAAGTACACGAGGGCCGTGAACGTGAGCCAGCCCCACAGCCGGCGCGTCGGATCGCCGCTGCGGATGGCGCGCCAGCAGAGCAACGCCAGGGATGCTGCGAGGAAAAGGCCGGCCGCCCCGCCCACGAGCCCGAGCTCGCCCAGGGTCTGCGCGTAGACGTCGTGGGCGTGTGGGATGTATTCGTCCGGGTCGTCCGGCTGGGTGTGCGGAAGGCGCTCGATGACCCAGCTCCCGGGGCCGGTCCCGACGACCGGCGACTCGGTGAACAGCTCTAGCGCGATTCGAGAGAAGACGATCCGGTTCTCCTCGCCGCCGCCTGCGACTCGTCGCAGGATCGCCGGACCGAGCGCGACCGCGAGTACGACGCCAAACACGGCAACAACGGCCACGAGGCGGCGGACGCGAGGCGTCGACAGCGCCAGCAGCGTCGCCCTGGTCTCCCGGTCAACGATCGCGACGACGATGGTGACGGCGCCGGCGATGCCCATTGCGACCCACCCGGCCCGCGAGCCGGTCAGCACCGAGATGAGCCCCACGAGCATGACGACGGCAAACGCCACCGCCACCCCGAGACGGCGCGCGCGGATTACCGTCGCGATCGTCGGGACGGCGAGCATGGCGGCAACCGTGAGCACCGTGGACGGCGTGCCGTAGGTCAGGGACTCGTAGTTGGGCCGCAGGGGCGGCACGGCGAGCACCCGCGTCGCGGACCACCAATCGAGCCAGTCGCGCACGACGAAGAACGTGTAGGCGACGACGACGACGGCGAACAGCACGGCCGCCAGCGAGACGATGCGAGGCCGGTAGAAGGGATCGGCAAGCAGTCGGACAAGCAGTAGGTAGAGCGCCGCCAGCAGGACCGCGTAACCGAGGTATTCGACGCTGATCCGCGGGTACCTGGAGAAGGTCGCGGAAATGGCCAGGCTCGCGAGGCATGTCAACATCGCGGGAAGGAGCACGCTGCGAGGTCTCCACGCCGCGTTCCGCCAGGCGACGACGGCCCAGGCGCCGAGCAGGCAGCCCGCTGTCGCGACGGTGAAGATCCGAAGGTCGGTCAGGTACAGCCCCAGCCACGCCCCGCCGAAGAACAGGACGAAGACCGCGAGTGCCGCGATGACGGCCCACGCGAGCAGCCGTCCGAGTGACGCACTCATTCGAGGTGGAGGTGCACGAGGCTGCCGACGAGGACGTCCCAGGGGGCCGAGCGTCGATACGTGTAGGTCGCCCAGAGCGAGGTCGCAAAGACGAGGTGTTCGGAGGCGTCCTGTGTGACTCGAGACTCCCTGGTCGCTTCGACCGCACTCAGAGCCAGGAGCCTCGCGCGCTCTTGGTAGGTATCGCCCCCGTTCGAATCGCCGAGGTGCCGAAGGACCCGCGCGCACCACGCCAGCAGGCCGGTGTCGAGCGGGTGATCCACGGTGCTGGCCAGGAGCGCATTGAGTTGTTCACGGTCGCCGCTCCACGCGCCCACGACCAGCTGCGCCAGTGGCGATGGCGGATGCACGGGTCGCCCCGCCATGAGCTCGATCTCCCAGCCCCGATCCTCCGCGATCGCGATCCCATTCGAGATCACCTCGGGATAGAGAGCTGCCCGGTCGGGATCGGCTTGCCACCAGGGGTCTCCGGCAAGCGACGGGTTCCCAGCGAGGGCGGCGGCAAATGCGCTTGCCGCTGTTTGGCGATCGCCGATGCGCAGGGCGAGATCACCGGCCGCGATCGCGATCTCCGGCCGCGGCGGCGAGAGTCGCATGGACCTTCCGATAGACTCTCGCGCTCCGGCCGAGTCGCCCAGCTCCGCCTGTTCGGCGGCGAGGTTCAGCCAAGCCTCCGGGAGGTCGGCGCGGGCGACGACGGCTCTGAAGTAGTCGGCAGCCGCCTGATGGTCGCCCATCGCGGAGGCCGCGAGGCCCGCGGTGAACTGGTACGGCGCGATGGCTGGGTCCAACGCGGCCGCGTCGCGGGATGCCTGCGCCGCAGCCGGCCAGTCCTGTCGATCCGCGGCGGCGACGGCAGCTTCGTTCCGCAACGCCGGGATCTCCTGGACAGTGAGGGCGATCAGACAGGCGGCTACCAATCCCACACCGATGCCGCCCGCAAGGCGCCGAACCGGTGGTTGTAGACGAACTCGAGCTTGCTCCCCCGGCTCTTCGGTGCCCGCCGCACGTGCGTCAAGGTAGGCGATCGGGATTGCCGCGGCGAACAGGAACGCCGGCATGTTCGCGTAGAAGTCGAGCAGCTGATGGAGGAAGAAGTACCCGAGCCCTGCCGCTCCGACCCAACTCCACCGCCGAAGGAGGGGATCGTCGGAGCCCGCGCTGCGTCGCAATAGTCTGAGGACGGTTGCGAGGAGGACGATCCCGGCGACCGCGCCGACGACGCCGAGCTCGGCAAGCGTTTGCACCTCGACGTTGTGGGCGTGCGGGACGTAGTCCTCCGGCTCGCCGGCCTGGATCGCCCCCGGGTGCTGGATCACCCACGTTCCCGGGCCTGTTCCGACCAGCGGCGACTGGAGGAACATCCGGATCGACGCAACGGCGTACGTCAGCCGGAGGGACTCACCGCCGCCGAAGACCCGCTGGAGAAGCGCCGGCGTGATCAGGACGAATTCGATCAGCAGGATCACGATCGGGAGCCAGATCACCACCGGTTGCCTGCCGAGGGTCGATCGGATCGTGTCCAGGGCCCCCCGTCGAAGCGCTGGGACGGCAGCGACCGTGATCAGCGCAGCCACGACCGTCAGCCCAAGGGCGAACCATCCGGCGCGCGACCCGGACATCACCGCGACCGTGGCGACGACGACGCCCACGAGCGCTGCCACGTATGCCCCGCGCCGAGTCCCCTCGCCGTAGGTCGCCAGGACGGGGACCGCGAGGAGCACGACCATCGTCAGCGCGGCGGACGGGTTGCCGTACGTCAGCCCGCCGAAGCCCGGGCGCAACGGCGGGATCCCGAGCCCTGCGAGCTGCCACCACTCGATCCATCCCCCGATCACCGAGACGACATACAGGCCCGCGATCGAGAAGAACAGCATCACGCAGAGCGTCACGAGGCGCTCCCGGAAGAATGGAATCGCGAGCAGCCGGACCAGGAGCAGGTACAGGGCGGCGAGCAGGACGGCATAGGCGAGGTACTCGAGGCTCACTCGCGGCTCCCGTGAGAACGCCGTGGAGATCGCGAGGCTGCCGAGCGAGGCCACGATCGCGGGCCACATGAAGGTTCGCGGACGCCACGCCGGGTCGCGAAGAGCAACGATCAGCCATGCGACCAGGCCGACGCCGGCGATGAGGACGGTGAGTAGCCGCAGGGCGGAGGTGTAGATCCCCCACCAGCCACCGCCGATGAAGATCAGGTAGGCGGCGCCGAGTGCGACCCCGATCCAGGCGACGCGGCGTCCCACGGACGCCATCCTATTGCCCCGCTCAGCCGGCGACCCAATCGAAGGCCTCCCGTCCCGCCCGCAACGCTGCCGGCGTACACTCCGCGGCGACTTGGGCCAACCGCGAGACACCATCCCTGCCCGGTCGGTTGCCCTCCCGGCCCTGCTGACCTTCGTTTGGCCTGGGCTCGGCCAGCTGGCCCAGCGACGGCGCCGGACGGCGGTCGTCTTTGCCCTGCCGCTTGTTCCCATTGCAATCCTGGTCGCGCTGTTCCTCGCGGACGGCTTCGAGACGGCGGCGATCCGACTCTTCGACCCCGGTCTGGCGATGACCGTCTTCGTGCTGATCGTGATCGTGGGTGCGTGGCGACTCGCCGCACTCGGCGAGCACGTGCTCGCGGCCGGAGGCCCCAGGCGCCTCCGACGCGCCGACGTCGCCATCGTCGCCATCCTCGCGGTCCTCGTCGTCGAAACCCATGCGATCGCGGGCAGGTATGCGATGTCCTTCTACGATGCCGGCACGGCGATCTACGACCCCGGGCCCACGCTCGGCCCCGATGCGACCCCCGGTCCGAGCGGCTTCGTAGTTCCCAGCCCATACGAGACGCCGGCGACCGCCGAATCCCGGATCAACGTCCTGCTGATCGGCATCGATTCATCGAGCATCAGGACCCACGCGCTCACGGACACGTTGATCGTCGCCAGCGTCGACCCGAAGACGGGCGCGACCTCGATGGTCAGCTTTCCCAGGGACATCGCCGAGTTCGGGCTGTACGACGGCGGGACGTTCGCCGGGAAGATCAACTCGTTCGCGAACTATGCGGAGAGCCGGCCGCAGCAGTATCCGGATGGCGGCGTGGCCTCGCTCATGCGCGAGGTGGGGTTCCTCCTGGGAATCCCGATCCACTACTACGCGTCGGTCAACCTCGACGGCTTCCTCGACGTGATCGGCGCGATGGACTACGTCACGATCAACAACCCGCGAGACATCGCCGATCCGGTATACGGCGGCTGGACCGACCACAGGCCCATCGGGTTCTACCTCACCGCCGGCGTCCACAAGCTCGGTCCGCAGGAGGCGCTGGCATACGCTCGTTCCCGAAAAGGTGTCGGCGACAGCGACTTCACGCGCGCCGCGAGGCAGCAGCAGCTCCTCTCGGCGGTTCGGGCCCGATTGACGGATCCCAGCCTGTTCCCTCGACTCCCCCAGATCCTCGAGGCGATGGCGCGCACGCTGCGCACGAACTTCCCGCCGGACCGCCTCGACGAGATGCTCCTCCTCGCCAAGCGGGTCGATGACGCCGCCACCAAGCGCTTCGTCCTGGGCCCCCCGTACTCGAAGCACCCGCCGACGAACTCGACCGGCGGGACCTACATCCTCCGCCTGAACATGGCCCGCGTGGAGAAGCTGTCGGTCAACCTCTATGGCGAGGACAGCGCCTATTGGACGGCGAGCTCCGCCGCGTCGCCCGCCCCGTCGGCTTCGCCATGAGCTTCAGCACACCCCTGGGTCCCCTGGTCTCCTGATGCTGGCTCGCTGGACTGCGCTCTCGCCGACGGCCCGCTTCGCGGCCGCCGCGGTGCCGCTGGCTGTCGTCGTGACGGCGGGCCTCGTGCTGCTCGGAACGAGCCGGCCAACGCCGGGCCCGAGCCCCGTGGCCGGCACCACGTCCAGCCCTGGCGCGCCTGCCGCGTCAGGGTCCGCGGCGCCGCCCGCCGCACCCTCGCCGACGCCCCTTCCCCCGGGCGCAGACCCGCTTCTGGGCCTCGACGGCCGGTTCACGATCCTGCTGCTCGGCAGCGATTTCCGCGGGTCGAGCCCCGGCAACCGAACCGACACGATCATGATCGTGAGCGTCGTCCCGGGTGATGGTGCCGTGTCCGTGGTCAGCATCCCCCGCGACACGGCGCAGTTCCCCCTGCCCGACGGGACGGTCTGGCAGAGCAAGCTGAACGGCCTCTATCCAGCCACCATCAGACGAGTCGGCAAGGACCGCGCGGGGACCGAGCTCCGGGGGATGATCGGCGGGACGCTAGGCGTGGAGATCGACGCCTACGCGCTGATCGGGATGGCGGGTCTGACGACGCTGATCGACAAGATCGGCGGCGTCGATGTCGTCCTCGACGCGGCGGTCCACGATCCCTATTACTGGACCAACGAGGGCGTCCAGGGCATCTCGTTCGCGGCCGGCAAGAACCACCTCAACGGCGAGCGGGCGCTGATCTTCGCCCGGACGCGCAAGGGCGACAGCGACTTCCAGCGCGTCCGTCGGCAGCAGCAGCTCGTGCAGGCCGTGGCCGAGAAGGTCCTCAAACGCGGCGCGAATGCCCTGCCGGCGCTGCTCGAGATGGTCCAGAAGTGGGTCATCACCGACGTCGGTATCGACAAGGCCGCCGCCTTGTACGAGCTCGTCGCGAAGGCCGACCTCGACCACGTGCGCCGCGCGGTGCTGGGGCCCAAGTACGCCGACCCGATCCCCGGGACGGTCGACTATCGGCTCCGGCTCGACGTGGTCCGATCGCTCATCGCCGACTGGTACGCGCCTGTCCCGGGCTCGCCACTCGGTCCGCCGATCGCTGCGCCGTCCTCGTCGCCGGGGACCTGACGCGGCGGCGGCGCTCGCCTGCCGGCCATTGCGCGAAGCACCTCCGCCGAGCCCGGGCGGGCAAGGACCCACCATGCAGTCGTTGCCGCCAGTGTCAGCACAAAGCCATTCAGGCTGGTCGCGTAGGTCCGGGCGAACGCAACGACGATCACCGCCGCCGCCGCGCGATCGACCGGGCCGGACCCGAGGCGGTCGAGACGGGTCCCGAAAGCCTGTGCGCCCAGGCCGAGCAGGAACATCAGCAGCAATGCGA
>Ga0070708_100000300_pt1 | contig 37061 bp, 35 predicted proteins | sample KBSK5503metaG_FD_65469 | JGI IMG/M metagenome (GOLD analysis project Ga0070708, IMG submission 65469) | Corn, switchgrass and miscanthus rhizosphere microbial communities from Kellogg Biological Station, Michigan, USA - KBS K5-50-3 metaG | ecosystem: Host-associated > Plants > Roots >... | reverse complement strand
TCGATGCGTTCGTCCGCCGCGAGATCGCGCGCTGGGCGAAGGTCATCAAGGAAAGCAAGATCAAGTCCGGCGATTGACGAAATCCGCTGGGTTGCTTCACTCCGCGCGCGGTGTGGATGAAGCGTCAATGCAAGTCGCTTCCTGTCGAAAAGCTGACGGTATTCTGTCGTCTTGCTGACAGCATTTTCGTGGCGCGACGGCTATCATCGTTCCTCTCCTTTGTGCGCGACGCGTTCGAACGTGGCGTCGCGCATCCGTCAAGTCGCAAATCACAGAAGAGGAGGGACGACATGAACAGGCACTGGATCGTTTGTGCGGCGTCGATCGTTGCGTTGACGCTCGCCGGCTGCGGCGGCGGCAACGGCGGCAACAATTCCACCGGACTCAAGGCGCTGATCAGCGTGGACAACATTACGGCTGGCAGCAACTTCTCGTTCGACATCAGCGGCGTCGACAGCGCGCGTGGACGAATGTATTTCACCGACCGGAACAATAAATCGGTCGACGTCATCGACATCGGCTCCAATCGGCAAATCGCGCAGATCACCGGCGGCTTCGCCGGATGCAACACCGGGCCCACGTGCGCGGGCGCCAACAACGACAAGTCCGGGCCGGACGGGCTCAACATCATTCCCGGGACAACGCTGATCTACGTCGGCGACGTGAATTCCGTGAAGATCATCGACGCGACGACCGATACCGTCGTGAATACGATCGCGATCGGCGGCACCTCGGGCTTGCGTGCCGACGAAGGGTGTTACGACCCGGACCACAAGATTTTCATGATCAACAGCCCCGGCGAGAGTCCGCCGTTCGCGACGTTCATCGATACCACATCGCAGAAGATCATCGCGACGCTGCTGTTCACCGACCCAGGCACCGGCGCCGCTGGCCCCGCGTCGGCGGGTCTCGAGGCCTGCGTCTACGATCACGCGACCGCGAGCTTCCTCAACAACAACGACGGCTCGACGGCCAATCCGAATGGCGAGGTCGATGTCATTCCGGCGTCGTTCGTTCTCACCGGCACGCCTGCTGCTCCGGTGGTGCTGACGTTGCCCGTGCCGACGGCCGCCAACGGTTTCAAGATTTTCCCGCTTGGCAACTGCGATCCAACCGGACTTGATCTTGGCCCTGGAACCGACATGGCCGTGTCGTGCCGGCAGGGAACCGCTGGCGTTCCGCTCACGGTCCAGATCCTCGATCGCGTCAGCGGTGCCGTCCGGGCCTCGCTGAACGCCGGCGGCGGTGACCAGATCACCTACGATCCCGCATCGAATCGCTACTATCTGGCCGCGAGCCGTTGGACGAGCAGCGGCAAGTCGTCTGGACCTGCGTGCACCGCTGCGTCACCTTGCACGCCGGTCCTCGTGACGATCGACGCCTCGACTCGGACCGTCGTGTCGATGCGGCCTACCGGAAACAACGCTCACTCGGTCGCCGTCGACCCGGTGACGCGCCAGATCTATATGCCGTATTCGTCGGCCGCCGCACCAAGCGGCTGCGATCCCACGACGTGCAACGCCGTCCCCAACGGCGGCGTTCTGGTCTTCGAGGAATAGCAAAGCAGGAAGACCTCGCACACACAAACTTGCCGGGCCGTTTCGTACTCGGCCCGGCAAGCGTGCACTTCGCAGAAACCCGATCCGGCGCTATCCGGTGCCGCGCCGATTGCGAACCAGGGCGTGCCTGGCTTCGAGGCTTACACGTGGTGGGGCGTGTACGCGCTGGGCAACATGCCGGCGGCGCTCGCCGCGCGGATCTACGACGAGCTCGCCAAGGCGATCAACGCGCCGGCCGTCAAGGAAAAATTGCAGGCGCAGGGCATCGACGTCAGCGGCGCCCCCGGGAGCGAGGTCGATGCGTTCGTCCGCCGCGAGATCGCGCGCTGGGCGAAGGTCATCAAGGAAAGCAAGATCAAGTCCGGCGATTGACGGGTCGCCGTTTGTAGAGCGGCAGCCACACATTTGGCACCTCGATAGAGTTAAAACGACCACCCGCCTTACACGCGGGGTTCGCCCTGCCCGTTGACCGTGATCGTCGCTCCCGGTGCGAAGCTCAGCTGCGCGCGGTGCGTGGCGCCGCCGAACTCATAGGTCACGTCCCAATAAGCGGGTGCCTCGGATCCTTGCACCGACGCACAACGCTGCACATTCTGTGTGGCGACCTGATTGCCGCGGTTGACGTTCGCCCCGATCGCCGCGCCACCGACGGCGCCGACAGCCGTTGCGACGTCGTTGCCGCGGCCGCTGCCGATCTGATGTCCGAGCACGCCGCCCAGGACGCCACCGATGATGGCGCCCGGCACGTTCGGACTGTTGCTCTGGACGACCTGCTGCTGCTCGACCCAGCAGCGTTGCTCAGGCGGCCCGAGCACGGCCCGCACGGCCAGGACGTTCGCCTGGAACAGCTTCTCGCCATGGTGCGGATAGTAGGCATATTGCTCGGAGGCGGGCGGCGGCGCATAACCGTAGGCCGGTGTCCCCTGCACCCGGCGAAGCGACGAAATGCGGTTCTTCATGCCCATCGCGTCCAGCGACGGATACTGCCCCGGCTGCAGCACGGTGCAGCGGCCCTGGTATTGCTCGTGCTCGCAGACCTCCCACTGGCCGCGCTCGACGACGATCGACGATGCGCGGTCGTTGAATCCATAGCGCTCGAGGTTGTCGACCGACTGATCAACCGTGAAAACGTGGCCGCGCAGTCCCTCGCGATCGTAGAGGGTCAATTGTGCGGCCGCTTGCTGGCCAACGATCAGCGCAGCAAAACCCAACGAAATTGCGAGTGTTCTCTTCATGGCGGGCTCCTCCAGATGGGACTCGATGTCACTCTAACGCCGGGCCGCCCCGGACGTTTACATGGCGAGACCGGAATCTCGTGTAGGAGCCGGACTACACGGGCAGCGAACCGCGGGCAATTGAGAATTTGCGCAGAGCCACCTACCCCGACCCTGCAATGCCAAGCTTGACCTTCATCCGCGCTCGGGTGGCGCGTCCGCGTGCCTTCCATTCGGCCAGTTGCTTTTGCCGGTCGAGCGCCGTCAGTGTGTCGCGCCGGACTTCGCGCAGGAGCTTGTGGTAGTTCCGCAGCCGGTCGGCGTCCACCCCTTCGCGCACGGCGCACCCTGGCTCCTGCGCATGCCGGCAGTCGCGGAACCTGCAGCGGCCGGCAAGCGCTTCGACGTCGGCAAAAAGGCCCGCCAGCGCAGCTTCGTCAGCGTCCGGGCGCAGCGTGCGCAAGCCCGGCGTATCGATCACGCAGGCGCCTCCCGGAAGCCGGTGCAGCGACCGCGACGTCGTCGTATGCTTGCCGCGGCCGTCGTGCTCGCGCACCACGCCGGTGTCCTGCACGGCGGCGCCGAGCAGCGTGTTGGTCAGCGTGGACTTTCCCGCGCCCGACGATCCAAGCAGCACGAGCGTCCGGCCCGGCGCGACGTAGCCCGCAAGCGCTTGCGCAGCGGATTCGTGGGTGGCATTGACCGCGACCACGTCGATATGGGCCGCAATGCGGCTGTGCAACGCATCGACGCGCGCATCGAGCGCCTCCGGCGTCGGAGCCGCGACATCGACCTTCGTGAGTACGACGACCGGCACGATGGCGTCCCTGTGGACCAGCGCCAGAAAGCGCTCGAGGCGCCGCGGATTGAAGTCATCGTCCAGGCCCATGACCAGCAAAGCGATGTCGACGTTGCTGACCACCGGATGGCGGCGTCCGTCGCCGTCGCGGCGCACGATGTGCGACAGCGGCGGCACACGCTCGTGGACCCACGACTGGCCGTGCGCGTCGAAGGCCGCCAGCACCCAGTCGCCGACGGCGAGGGCCGTGTCTTCGTCGAGCAACGATCGCGCGAGCCGTGGCAGAGGCCGCGCGCTGCGCTCACGCTTGCCGTCGTTCAGGCGAATCGTTTCGCGATGGACTTCCGTAATGCGCACCAGATGCAATGTGACGTCGCCGGACGCAGCGAGGCCCGTTGCGCGGCCGACGATCGCGGGCGTAAGGCCCAGCGACGACAGGGATGCAAACTCGAACTCGATCATGATGTATTCCGTTCCTTCGTTTCTCGCGGCGCTGGCCGTAAAGGGCCATGCGCCAAGGCGCTCCGGACATGCGTGGAGCGATCAGGGGAAACGTCGGCGGCGCGCCGCTCGGGGCGCGGACAGTCAGGCTCCTGGAATCGTTGCCGATTCGAAGGATGCGGACGCTACGGGAAAGGAACCGAATGCAAACGCGAGCGCGTCAATGCCTTGAGTCAGGCGGCCGCCGACAGGAGAGCAAAGGCAAGGTTCTTCATCGGGCACCTCCTGTAAACGCGTGCGGTGGCAGGGGTTGCGGCCCCTAGTTTGGGGGCGGGCGCGATTTTGCCACACGCGTTGGCGGCCGGTCAACGCCGGGCTCGCGGAATACCGCGGTCCGGGCCGTGTTTGCCACTGGCCGACCATGCGGAGGGTCGGCGTAGAATCGTGATCACCGACCGCATCACCTCAAGGACTGCGAACATGGATCGCGCACATCCGAACGCCAACAGCACGCATCGCCTCGGCAAATTCGGCGGTGCGCTGCTCGCGACCTGCATCGCCGTCTTCGTCGCCGGGAACGCGTGGGCGGGATCGACGATGGTCTACAAGTGCTTCGACCGCAACCAGGGCGTGCTCTACACCGACGAGCCGTGCCGGGGCGAGCAGATGAATGTCCAGGTGACGGATGCCAACCCTGTGGCCGTCGCGGAACTGCAGCGCGAGCGTGACGCGCTGGCTCGAAGCACGGCCCAGCGCCTGGCCGACAGTCGCCGCGCGGCGCTCGATAATGCGTACGCCGCGCAGTACGCTTATCCCCCCGTGGAAGATGCGGGCGCCTACGCCGACGCGGGAGCCTACTTCCCTTATGGCTATGGAACGTACGCCTCGGGGAGGCGCGCCCACGCCGCGGCGATGCATCCGGTCAAGCAGGTCAAGCGCCAGCGCGTCGTGACGATTCCGCCCCCCGGAATCCGGATCAAGTAGACGCGGTGGCCAACGTTCTTCGCTGACGGTCAGTCGGCCGGCTCGGGCACTTCTGGCATTTCGGTCACTTCGGTCGGTTCGCCCGGTTCGCGGACGAGCGCATTGCCGGGTTCGGGCACGCCAGCCGTCGTATTCGGCGCCATGCGGAGAAGCTCGAGCGCTGCACGTACGGTTTCGTCGCGGATGCGCAACTGCATCTCCCGCGACGAGCCGCCGCAGAGCACCCGGCACAGGTTGGTCGTGTGGTCCTCGAAGTCGCAATGCGACGCATCTTTGAGCGACGTCGTCCGAAGGAGATGCTGCAGCGCGCGCGCGATGGTGCGGCCGCTGCCGAAGAGATTGCAACCCGACGCGCCGCCCAACAGGACGATGGCGGGCGCCGTCAACTGCGCGGCCGCGTCGCTGCCGGTCCCGGTTCGATCCACCGGGTCCAGGCCGATCCAGCCGGCCAATCCGGGCATTTTCGCGGCGGCCAGCACGGTGGCGAGTCCGCCCGCCGATGTGCCGATCAGGACGACGTGCGACCGCTCCGCGGGCAACGCCTCGAACGTTCCCGCCTCCAGCTTTTGCGTGAGTTCCACGATGGCGTCGCCGTTGCCCCACAGGTCCACCACGTTGGGCAGGTCCGGGATCACGGCAGTGACGCCGGCTTCGGCCAGCGCCTGCCCCAGATCCCGGTGGCGAATGCGCGAGCGCGTGAAGCCGTGGGCGATGATGGCCACCCCCGCGGAGGGCCCCGCGGCCGGCCGGTAGATGTCGACGCTTTCCTGATAGCCGGCGATCTCCACCGATCCCGTCTCCTTCGTGAAAGCCGCGGCGCGCGCCGTGGCGCTCGCGGCGGCCAGCAGCGTCGCAGCGATCAGGATCGGCAGTATCCGGCGATAAAGGAGCATCGGCATTGGCGGCGTTTGATCGGCGCAAGAGTAGCATTGGCACCCGCGCGCTCTCATCCTTCGAGGCAGTTCAGCATCCATGGACCATTACGCACCAGGAAAATTCGCTTTGGCATTGGTTGCGCTCATGTCCGGCGCGTTTGCGGCGCTGGCCGCGGAAGCCCCTTCGGCCGCCGATCCGGAAATTGCGCGGCTGGTGCGCGACGTGTCGCGGGCCCGCCTCGAGGCTTACGTGCGCACGCTCGCGGGCTTTGGCACTCGTCATTCGCTATCCGCCGCCGATGATTCCGTTCGCGGCGTCGGCGCCGCCCGGCGCTGGATCAAAGAGACGCTCGACCGCTGCGCCGCCGAGTCGGGCGCGCGGCTCAAGGTCGAATTCGACGAGTTCGTGCAGGAAGCGACTCCCCGCATTCCGAACGCGGTGCCGATCGTCAACGTCGTCGCCACGCTCGAGGGCGTGGATCCGCGGGCGAAGGCGCGCACGCTGGTGGTCTCCGGACACTATGACTCGATGTGCGGCAACGTGATGAACGCCGCGTGCGACGCGCCGGGCGCGAACGACGACGCCTCCGGCACCGCGGTGGTCATGGAACTGGCGTGCACGTTTGCAAAAACGCGGTTTCCGGCCACGCTGGTGTTCATGGCTGTCGCGGGCGAGGAGCAGGGCCTGCTTGGCGCGGCCCATTGGGCGAAAGTCGCCCACGAGCGAGGCGTCAACGTCGAGGCGATGATCACCAACGACATCGTCGGCAACGCGCACGATGAAACCGGCCGCCGCGACGCGGGCACGCTGCGGTTATTCGCCGAAGGCGTCCCCGCCGAAAGGCAGGTCACCGAGGAATGGCAGCAGCGCCTGGCGACGGGCGGCGAGAACGATTCGCCCGCGCGCGAACTGGCGCGCACGATCCGCGACGCCGCGCAACGCTACGTGCCCGATATGGCCGTCAAGGTGGTCTACCGCCGCGACCGCTACCTGCGTGGCGGCGATCACATTCCGTTCCTTGCGCAGGGTTTTGCAGCGGTGCGCTTCACGGAGGCGCACGAGGATTTCCACCACCAGCACCAGGACGTCCGCGTCGTCGACGGCGTCCAATATGGCGACTTGCCGCAGTTCGTCGACTTCGAATATCTGGCGGGCGTCGCGCGCGTCAACGCCGCGGCTCTGGCATCGCTGGCGCGTGCGCCCTCCCCGCCCGCCGGCGTCCGCATCGAGACATTGCAGCTCGAGAACCAGACGACGTTGTCGTGGCGCGCCAATCCCGAGACCGACATTGCGGGCTACGAGATCGTGTGGCGCGAAACGACCGCGCCGTTCTGGCAAGGCGCCGCCTTCGTCGGCAATGTCACGCGCGCGAGCGTTCCGATGTCGAAGGACGACTACCTGTTCTCAGTGCGCGCCGTGGGCAGCGGCGGCCAGCGCAGCATGGCCACGTATCCGCTGACGCTGCGCATGCCGCAGTTGCCGCCGCCGAAATAACTACGTCGCTGTTACGAAGGCCTTCAATTCTCCCGCCATCCGCGCACGCGACGGCTCATGGATGTACATCATGTGCCCAGCCTCGAAATAGCTGACGCTCACGTTCTTTTGCAGGTTTTCGCGCAATCCGAGGTGGCTAATCGAATAGTCGCCTGCGGCATGCGGCGTTCCAAGGTCGTAATAGCCACTGGCCACGTAGACGCGCATGTGAGGATTCGCGTGCATCGCGCGGCGCAGGCTGTCGCCGACGCTGACGTACTTGTTGGCAAAGTCCTTCCACGACCACTTGTCCCAGATCGGCGCGTGCACGACGTAGGGCGCGTCGGCGTCGAACTTGAACGTTTCCTTGAGCAGCCGGTTGATGCCCGTCGCGAACGCGCCGATCACGTTGCCGATCGCCGGATCGGCCTCGGGATGCTCGCCGGCATCGTCGCGGTCCGAGCCCAAGAAACGCGTGTCGAGCCGGCCGACCGTCTGGCCTCGATGGCGCAGCAGCTCCTTGAAGAACCTGAAATCCGTCGGCCGCAAATCGCAGCGCAGGACATATTCCGTGCTCAAACCGGTCCAGCGCGCCAGCTGCGCCGCCACTCGCGCACGATCGGCGGATGCGAGGCGTGATCCTTGCATCAGCGCCGCGTTGTAGGCGGTGCCGGCGAAGGTTTCCGCCGCCTCGATGACCTCCGCCAGCGGCTTGGCCTGCAACGCCGGCGACAGGCACTTGTGATACCAGGCCGTAGCCGCGTACGTCGGCAGGAAGAGCGGATAGGGCAATTCGTTGCCGTTGTCGAAGGAGAGCGTCTGCATGTCCATCGCGAGCGAAACGAGCATCACGCCATTGAGAAAAATATCGTGCTTGTCCTGCAGGTGCCGCGACAAGCCAGCGGCGCGCGTCGTTCCATAGCTTTCGCCGATCACATACTTGGGGCTGCCCCAGCGTCCGTAACGCGTGAGGTAGAGACGAATGAATTCGCCGACGGCGTCCAAGTCGCGCTGATATTCGTGGAACTCCGCGACCTTCTCGCCTTCGGCCACACGCGAATAGCCTGTGCCCACTGGATCGATGAACACGAGATCGCTTTCGGAAAGCAGCGTGTGCTCGTTGTCGACGAGCGCATACGGTGGCGGCGGTGCGTTGCCCATCGCGTCCGTCGCAACGCGCCAGGGCCCGAGAATTCCCAGGTGCAGCCACACGCTGCTGGACCCAGGGCCCCCGTTGAAGCTGAACGTCAGCGGGCGCTGCTCCGGCTTCTTGGCGTCCTTCAGCGTGTAGGCGGTGAAGAAGAATTCGGCGCGCGCCTTGTCGCTGCGGATCTTGCCGTTCTTGCCGTCGTCCTTCTCTTCGTAGTCACGCAGCACGACCGTGCCGCAGGTCACTGTGTATTCGAGCGTCTTGCCATTGATGACCTGGCGGTGCTCGGTCGTGACGATGCGCTCCTGCGGCTCCTTGGGCGCGGGCGGCGCGGGCTTGACGTCCTCGGCGTTGCTCATGACAGACTTCCCCCTGGGGCCAACGTGCGTTATTTATCTGGACGCGCATTATCGCGGGGCAAGCCGACGGGTGGCAATCGCTTCGTCGCTGCCTGGCGCGTCACGTCACAAAAGCTCGCCGATCGAACCTCGCTTCGCGCCATTCGCCGCTCCCAAGCACCTGCCGCAAATGTTCGACGCAGTCCCAGACATCGACGAAGCGCGTATACAGCGGCGTGAACCCGAAGCGAAGGATGTCGGGCGCGCGAAAGTCGCCGGTCACGCCGCGCGCGATCAACGCTTGCATGACCGAATAGCCGCCCTCCGCAAGAGAATAACTGACTTGACTGCCTCGCTCGCTCGGGTCGCGTGGCGTCCGCAATGCGAGGCCGTGACCGCCGCAGCGCGCTTCGATCAGCGTCATGAAGAGTTCGCTCAACTCGAGCGATTTGGCGCGTAACGCCGGGATACCACCCATCGGTCCCGCCGCGAGCACCGTATCGACGCCGCACTCCAGCGCGGCGAGAGAAAGCACCGGCGGCGTTCCGCAGACGAAGCGGGCGACGCCCGGCGCCGGGCGGTAGTCTTCGGTAAATGCAAAAGGTTGCGCGTGGCCCAGCCATCCCGAAAGCGGTTGCCGGAGTTCTTGCGCATCCATCCGCGCCATGCGCGCAGGATGGGCCCAGAGGAACGCGGGAGCACCGGGACCGCCGTTTAAATATTTGTAGCCGCAGCCCACGGCAAAATCCGCGGCGTCCCCGCGCAATCCATCGCCGTGCAAATCGACGGGCACGGCGCCCGCGGAATGTGCGAGATCCCAGACCACCATTGCGCCGGCCGCGTGCGCGGCGCGGTTCAACTCCGTCATCCTGTGCATGCGGCCGTCGCGGTAGTTCACGTGCGTGAGCATGAGGACGGCCAGCGCGTCATTCAGGTGTGAGGAAATTTCTTCGGCTTCGACCAAGCGCAATTCCAGGCCGCGCTCGCGCGCAACACTCTCGGCGATGTACAAGTCGGTCGGAAAATTGCCCCGCTCCGAGACGATGATTCGCCGGTTCGGCGCGTCCGTGCGAATGAGGTCCAGCGCGGCGCACAGCGCCTTGTACAGGTTGACCGACGTGGAATCGGCGACGATGAGCTCGCCGTCGGCGGCGCCGACCAGCCGCGCGATCTTGTCGCCGACACGCCGCGGCAGGCCGATCCAGTCAGCGGTATTCCAGCTGCGAACCTGGTCGCCGCCCCATTGCGCCTCGACGACGCGTTGCAGATGTCTCGCCGTCGCCCTGGGCAACGCACCCAGCGAATTCCCGTCGAGGTAGACCACACCCGGCGGAAGCTCGAATAATTCGCGCAGCGGCGCGAGCGCGTCCTCGCGGTCGCTCCGTTGGCAATCCTCGCGCGTCTGCATCACATTTGCGGATCGTGCGGGCGCGCGCCGCGCCACGGCGACATTTCGCTTAAGCCTCGCAGCGTCAGCCGTTGCCCGGAATTCGCCCGATTCCCGGCAGCTTGAGCGCCGGATGGCGGACGTCGATGCCGGTGACGAGGCCCAGCACGTTCAGTTCGAGCCCCTCGTCGGGGGCGGCGATGACGCCCAGAATTCCCCACAGCGACAGTTGAACGCCCGAGCCGCTCGGAGGCGTGGTCACGATCCGGTCGATGGGCAGGAAATCCTTGCCGATCGCCGTCGATGGAAGCGTCACGCGCAACTCGGGAATTTCCCGGCCGAGATGGGCGACAAAGGTGTTGCTGTTGGGGCCCGGCCAGACGCTGTAGCGATTGCCGTACGGGTAGGCGTCGATGGCCTGTGGAAGCTTGCTGATAATCGTGTCGGCGTCGGCGCCACGCACGTCGCGGATGAGGCGCGCCGGCGCGCCGAACCACTCCGCATCCGGCGCGCGCTGGTCGGAGATGGAAACGACGGAACGACCCCCGCCTCCGTACCAGCCGATCACTTCGTAGCGTGTGAAGTGAAGCGCGCCTTCCGGCTTGACGGCGACCCAGGTGTGATCGGCAAACGCACCGCGCCAGGCGAACGCGCGACTCGCGTAGACCTGCACGACAGCCTCGTGATGGCTCGCGGGGTCCGGCGCCTGGCCGGAAGAGCGGTGCGATGCGGTTCGCCAGTCGCCGCTGACCGACGCCCGGCCAAAGGCGAGCGTCATCAGCGGGCCGGCGAGCAGCAGCGCGACGAACGTCAAGAGCCACAGAGTCATCCGGCGGCCTTTCGTTGGGAATGCGGTCATCGACGAGTTGTCGGTCTTGGACACGGCGAAAAAATGTCGGGTGGTTCAGTTCAAGCTGGGAATTCCCTTGCGTGGCTTGAAGTCAACGCCGCAGCGAGCCGTCGCGTTGACGAAAGACATGATAACGCGCCCGGTGAAGGCGGCCACCGATAGTGGGCTCCGTGTGAGCGCCGCAGGGCCGTCCCAAGGCGCGAACTGCGCCGCGGCCCTAGCTTCCTTGGCCGCAAGCGTGGGGGTCCACCTCCGACGCTAGGTAGAATACCCGGGTCGGCGCGAACTTAGGCGCCTGAATTCGATCCGAGTAGCCATGAGCGACTGGCCCCGCACGCCGCGGGGGCGACACGACGACATCTCCATACCTGCCATCCGGGTGGCGTTCGCGTTGTCGCTGCTGTTGCACGGCGTCGCCCTTTGGACGTGGCTGCCGCGAATGCGCCTGCTGGCCCCCTCGAATGTCGAGCAGGGCGAAACCGGCAGCCCGTTGGCCGTGGAATTGGTCCCGCGTCAGAGCCCGCAATCGAGCATGCCGACGATCTCCCCGCTTTCGGAGGCGTTGCTCTCGCAGCCGTCGCCGACCCGTGCGGCGGCTGCGCCCCCGCCCAGGGCCGCTGCACGCCCGCCATCGGCGCCCCCGGTGATGGCGCGCGCGCGGACATCGCCCGACGTTCCCGCGCAGCGTGACGCTGCCGCGACGCCCCCCTCGCCCGCGAGCGAATCGGACCTCTCGTCGTACATCGAATCCCGCCGCCGTGCGCGAGGAGAGTCGGCGTTGGCATCGCAGGGAAGCACGACAACCGCACCGCCGGCCGAGGATGAAAACCAGCGCATGAACCGGATCATCGCTGCCAATATCGGAGCGAGCGCCCAGCCGTCGTTTGGCAGCGACCCAAAAAATGGCGGCGGCCTCTTCCAGATGAAGGAGATGGACGACCAGTCCGCGGAGTTCTACTTCTTTGGCTGGAACAGGGACATCAGCCGCAACAGCAAGCAATTGATCGAAGTGCGCAAGGGCAATAACGGCGACATCCGCATCGCGGTCATCCGGCGGATGATCACGATCGTCCGCGAATACGAAACGGGCGATTTTCTCTGGGAGTCGCCGCGCCTGGGACGGCAGCTCATGCTGTCGGCGCGCCAGCGGGACAACGACGAGCTCGAAGCCTTTTTGATGCGGGAGTTCTTTACCGATCCGCGCCGCCGGAATTGACGCGCCTGCCGCGGCCTCGTTGGCTACGCCGTCCTCTTGGCATATAGGAGCGGAAACTCGGCGCGGCGAACGAAGCCCAATCGCTCGTACATCGCGATCGCCCGTTCGTTGACGCTCTCCGCGTGCAGGATGGGAACCTGCCCGGACCGCAGCATCCGGTTGACCACGCGGCCCACCAGCGCCCGGGCGAGGCCGCGTCCCTGCGAGTCCGGATGCGTGCATACGCCGCTCACTTCGCGGTGATTGCCGATCCACATCCGTTCGCCGGCCATCGCAAGGAGCCGCCCGCGCTGGCGAACGCCCACGAAGGTGCCGAGCTCGATCGTGCGATCGCGAAAGGGTCCCGGGTGCGTGAGTTCGACCAGTGCGAGCATGTCGGCAATATCGGCTGTCGCGAGAACGGTGACCTCCGCGTCGCCTTCGGCCAGCGGTGACGTGTCTCGGCGGATCATCTGCACGACGCCGATCCGCTGCAGCGTTTCCCAGTTGGGCGGCAGTTCTGGAATGTGCGGCCCGGCCACCGCGACGGCGTCGCCGATTTCGACCAACGCCTGCAATGCCTCGATGTTGTCCTGTCCCGCCGCAGGCAAGCCGCTCAACGGCGAGAACGCGAATGGATAGCGACGCGCAAGACCATCGCCCTGCGCCAGATGCGCGTGGCGCGTGGACAAGCAGGACCACACCGGATTGTCGAGCGCGGCTTCGCTGACAAGCGTAGTCACGGCGCCGCGACGGGATCTACGACGTCACGCGCCGGAGCCGCGGGCCGCTGCACCCAGAACGCGTACGTGCTGATGAACGTGTCCGGAAACTCGGCCTCGAATGCGTTCCAGTGGTCGAGATCGGTCCTCGCCTTGTCGTCGGGATAGCGCATTTCGTAGTTGCGAATCACTTGCGGCTCGACGAGGAATCCGACGAAGTCGAGGTGGAGTTCCGCGAGCCGGGCCTTGATCTGCGGCAGCGTGAAACGGTGCTCCTGCACGTGAAACAGGAGGTCGCGGATTTCGCTGGTCACGTAGAAATCCCTGAACGTCGTCAGTTGCCGGAATTTGGCCAGGTTGCCGGCGGAGGTCAGCGCTTCCCTGCAGCGGCGAATTTCCTCGGCCGTCGATCCGTAGTCTCCTTCGGCAATGAATGCCCTCGCCGCGACGATATTCTCGCGCGCGCGTTCGCTGTAGAAGCCGAGAAGCATGAAGCCACCGGGGCGAAGCAGCGACAAGAGTTGCCGCCAGCCTGCCATCGGGTCCTCGAGATGGTGCAATACGCCCACGGACGAGATGACGTCGAACGTGCGGCCGATCGATCCCAATTTCGTGATGTCGGCCTGGGCGTATTCGATGTTCGGCCGGCCCCGCTCCTCGGTCTTCCTCTTCGCATAGGCGAGGCTCGACAAGCTCAAATCGACGGCGAGCACGCGGGCGCCGGGGAACTGCTGCGCCATCTCGATCGACTCCTGGCCCGTTCCGCATCCGGCGACGAGGATGTCCAAGTCGCCCCCCTTGCCGACCGGCGTGAATGGAACGCGGGGAAATTGCTCGCGCAGGTACGAGTCGAGCGAATGGGCCCCGGAACCCGGCGGCAGTTTCATCCATCGCGGATAGGGATTCTCTTCGTATTGTTGCTGAACCTTGCGCGAAACGGCGTCCTCGATCGTCGTCAGCCGGGGCATGGCATTGCGATAGGCCTGTTCCGCCCGCGGCTCGTCGATATGCTGCGTCAGGAGGGCCGAAACGGATTCAGGCCACGGCTGATCCCGCAGCGTTTCGGAAAGCGGCACGGAGGCCAGCGGAAAATACGCGGCGACCGCCACGACGCTCATCAATGAAGGCACGGTGCCGGAGGACAGTGCCGCAACCAGCTCGTCGCGGAACCGCTGCGCGCGCTCGATTTCTTCCACGGTGAACGAATAGACGAACTCGCTCAAGAAACACTGGCGCGCCACGGCACAGTAAAACGACAGCGTGCGCTCGTCCGGGTCCGCACCGGCGGCCGTCTGCGATGCGGCATCGAGCATCGAACGCCTGACCATCGTGAGGAGCCGCTCGAACCCGAGGTCGCACACTTGGGCGTTTTCCAGCAACGCCCGCAGCAGCGGATCCGTGGCCAACGCGCGCAGTCCCTCGGGGCCGAACAGTTCATCGCGATCCAGTCGCGCCGGCCACGCCCGCGTAGCACGCCCGATGCAGCCTTCGATTTCGCTGTCCAGCGCGAGCAGCTTCATCGCCGCGCCGGCCAAGTCGGAGGGCCTCGCCCAGGGCTCCGACAGCGCGCGGGTGACAAGATGCCGGACTTCGGCGTCCGCGTGATTGAAGTCGACGAGCCGCACGCAGCGGACAAAACTCGTCTTGAATTCCGCGGTTTCCCTGATTTGCAGCGCGCGCCTGAAGCTCGCGATCGCCGCATCGGTGCGCCCGAGCTCATTCAGCACATTGCCGAGGTTGTTGTGTGCTTCGGCAAATGGAGGGTTGATCGCGACGGCGGCCAAAAAGCGCGCACCCGCCTCGTCCAGGTTGCCACGGAATTTTTCGATGGTGCCTAAGTTGTTGTGCGCCTCGGCAAAATCCGGACGCAGCGAAAGCGCACTGCGGTAGCTCGCTGCGGCCTCGTCCAGCTTACCTTGTTCGGCCAGTGCGTTGCCCAGCTCGTTATGCGCCACGGCATGGTCCGGGCGAAAAGAGATCGCCCTGCGAAAACTCGCGATGGCCTCGTCCACCCTGTGCAAATCGCGAAGCGCCGACCCCAGATTGCTGTGCGCGTCCGCATAGTCGGGTGAAAGCGAAAGCGCCTTGCGAAAGCACGCGACGGCCTCGTCCAGCCGGCCCTTGCGCCGCAGCACCGTGCCCAGATTGTTGTGCGCCAGCACGTGATCGGGCCGGATCGCGAGCGCCTTGCGGTAGCTCTCGACCGCGTCGTCCAGCCGCTCCTGGTCTCGCAACGCGTTGCCGATGTTGTAATGCGCGTCCACGGACTCGGGATCGAGCTCCAGCACCTTGCGGTAACTCTCGACCGCGTCGTCGAACCTGCGTTGCTGCAGAAATACGTTTCCCAGGTTGATGTGCGCATCGGCAAGCGTTGCATCGAGCGCAAGCGCATTGGCGTAACAGGCAATCGCCGCGTCGAGATTCCCTTGCGCATGCAGCACCGTCGCCAGGTTGAAGTGCGCATCGATGTGGTCGGGCTTGAGGTCGAGCGCCCTCCGATAACACGCCAGTGCGTCGGACAACTTGCCCTGCGCCTGGCGAACGTTGCCGAGGTCATGGTGGAACTCGGCATCCTCGGGCCTGGCCCCGATCGCCTTGTTCAGAAGCTCGGCCGCGAGATCGCTTCGTCCCGCCTGGTAGGCAAGCATCCCCATGAGGTGCAGTGCATCGGGATGCGACGGCGAAACTTCCAGCACCTGCCGATAGATGGCCTCGGCCTCGCGAAACCGCCCGGCGTGGTGATGGGCCTGCGCGGTGGTCATCGCGTCGGATGTGGACGCGCCTCCCGGTAACCCGCCGGTTGCGCCAACGCCGTCGATGCCGATACCGCACTTCCACTTCCCGCCAGCGTCATGCAGGTTTCGATCGTTGCGGGGCGTTCGTGGCATTGCGATTTTCGATGGCCTTGATGGCTACGGAGATTGCCACAATGTTCGTGCTGGCGACAGGCTTGCGGGATCGGCCAAATCAGGCTACGTGCGCTGCACCTCGGCGGCCGAAAGCCAGCAAGCCCAGCGCGCCCGCGAACGCCAGCACCCCGCCGGCGCGAAGAACAGTGTTGAGCGCGGCCCCATCCGATGCGGCGCCAGCCACGGACCCGCTCAGCAACTCGACCATGGCCGCGGCAATTGCCACGCTGACGGCGCCCAGCATGACGAGGCAGGTCAGCGTCACGCCGGAAGCGGCACCCGCCTCGGACGGCGAGACGACGGCCTGCGTCGCGACGTTGGCCAGCGCCCAGCCCAGACCCAGCCCGATGCCCGTCACAAGGAACAGCGGTGTATAGAACCAGAGCGACACCACGTTCGTGAGTGCAACGATTCCCGCGGCACTGATGAGCATTCCGATCGCCATCAACCGGTCGGCCGGAAACCGTTCCGCGAGCCGGCCTGAAAAATAGCTCGCCGAGCCGGTCCCCGCCGAGAGCGCCAGGAACACGAGCCCGGAGGCGAAAGGCGACAGCCCACGCGCCTGTTGCAGGTAGAGCGCGGAGAACACGGCGACCAGGCAGAACACGACGTTCGACAAGGACCCGGCAACGACCACCGCGTCGAACGCCTGGTTGCGAAAGAGGGCGAGGTCGATCAGCGGCGAGCGCACGCGGGACTCGATCGCGACGAAGGCCCCGAGAAGCACGATTCCTGCGGCGAGCGTTCCAATCGTCGCAGCCGAGAGCCAGCCCCACGCCTCGCCGCGGTCGAACGCCAGGCTGATGCAGACGAGGCCGCCGGTGACCGTGACCATGCCCGACAGATCGATGTGGCGGTCGGCATTTTCGTCGCGGGTTTCGCGAACGTGGCGCAGCATCAGGTAGATCGCCGCAATGCAAAACGGAATATTGATGAAGAACACGCCGCGCCAGGTCCAGTACTGCGAGAACGCGCCTCCGACAAAGGGTCCGAGAGCGGTGCCGATCGCCGCGACGCCCAGGACAATGCCGATCGCGCGACTCTGCCGCGCCCCGGTGAATGTGCTCGACACCACCGCGATCGAAACCGGGAAAATGAGCGCCGCGCCGATGCCATGGACGACGCGCGCAGCGATCAGCCAATTCTCGTCGGGCGCAGAACCGCAGATCGCCGACATGACGCCGAACACCGCGAGTCCGCAGACGATGATCCGGCGGCGGCCGAAGATGTCGGCGAGCCGGCCGGCTGTGACCATCAGCGCTCCGATCGAGATCATGTAGCCACTGACCACCCACTGCAGGTCGGTCGAGGCCGTATGGAATTCGCGGGCGATCGCCGGGATAGCCAGATTGAGCGCGAACCAGTCCATCTGCACGATCAGCATCGAAATCGCGCACGCGGCGATCGCCAGCAGGTCCGAGCGCGAAAACTGCGGGATCTCTGTGTCCGATGCCGTCATCTCGAGCGGTCCATGGCGAAGCCTCGTCGCACCATGCCCGGACTTGCCCGTGATTGCAAGACAGCGGCGCTTAAGGGGCGAACGCGAAAATGCTAATCTGCGTGCCTGCCGATCCTGTTTGAAGCCCGCGCCGACCCTCCAATGAAAATTACCGCCTATATGTCGTTGTGGATGGGCATCGTGTTCGTCGCGCTGACGCTGACGATGGCGCTGCTCAACATCGCGGGCGGCGACGCGGGCGCCTCCGAAGCCGAACTGTCCGACGCGCGCGGCTATGCGCTGTTCTGGTTCTTCCTGACCGCGTTCGGTATCGTCATGATCGTCGTGTCGTGGTTGATCCTGAAAGGAAGGCTTGGCGGCCGCCTCGACGACTAAAGCGATGGGCTAGCCCGCAGGATTGGGGTACCGGACCTTAAGCGCCGCTATCTCCGAGAGCGTCTCGCCGTCGAGTGGGAGCTGCGCGGCGGCGATGTCCTCCTCGAGTTGCGTCATCGTCGTGGCTCCGACGATCGCCGCACCGAGAAACCAGCGGCTCGCGACAAATCCCAACGCGAGCTGCACCAGGGACAAGCCGCGCCGTTTGGCGAGAGCCGAATACGCCTCGACGGCCTCGTGCACAATGGGCTTCCTGAAACGCACGCCGATGCCATCGAACAGCGTGAATCGCGCATCGGGCGGCTTGGTGCCGCCTAAGTATTTTCCGGACAGCATTCCGCCGGCGAGCGGACTGTACGCAAGGAGCGACATGCCTTCGCGGAACAGCACCTCGGCGAGATCGTTGTCGACGCCGCGCGAAACGAGACTGTAGCTGTTCTGGATCGTGACGGGTCCGGCCACGCCCAGCGCTTTCGCTTCCCGCCGGAATTCGCCGACGCCCCACGCCGTTTCGTTCGAGAGCCCGTAGTGGCGAATCTTCCCTGCCTGGATCAACGCCGCCATGGCTTCGACCTGCTCAGCGATCGACGGGCCCTCCCTCTCCTTGGCCGGGTCGAATTCGGTCGCGCCGAACATTGGAACGTTGCGTTGCGGCCAGTGAATCTGAAAGATGTCGATGTAGTCGATCTGCAATCGCGCAAGGCTCGTGTCGACGGCCTCGACGATGACGTCGCGCTTAAGGTCCGTGCGGCCGCCGCGGATCCAGTCGCGCCGGCCCGGTCCGGCCACCTTGGTCGCGATGACGAGATCGCCGCGTGGGCGACGCGCCAGCCACGTCCCCAGAATCGTTTCGGTGCGCCCTTGCGTCGTCGCGTTCGGAGGCACCGGATACATCTCCGCCGTGTCGATGAAATTGACGCCTTGCGCGATCGCGTAATCCAGTTGCGCGTGGGCTTCCGCTTCACTGTTCTGCTCGCCCCAAGTCATCGTTCCCAGGCACACTTCGGAGACGTTGAGATCGGTACCCGGCAGCGTTCGGTATTTCATTCTCACTTTCCCCAGCGAAGTGCAAGCGGCGAAACCTCGCGCGCAAGTTCGAGCAATCCCGCGCGCGTCGCCGCGTGCAGCGCTTCCAAAGGATGGCGGACGGCGTCGCTGCGTATGACGCCGCCTTCGGCCATCACCGTTTTCGTCGCGCGCAATCCGCATTGCCGATTTTCGAAGTTGATCAGCGGAAGAATTTGCGCGTAGGCCGCCGCGGCGTCCTGGCGCCGGCCGGCGACGTGGCTTTCCAATACGGGCTTGATCAGGTCGGGAAGCATGGCGCTCGGCATCGTGCCCGTTGCGCCGGCATCGAGGTCCGCCATCAGCGTGATCGATTCTTCTCCGTCGAAAGGTCCGGCAATCGCGTCGCCGCCTGCAGCGATCAGCGCGCGCAGCTTCGCGGCGGCCGCCGGCACCTCGATTTTGAAATAACGGACGGAAGGGACTTCCCGCGCGAGACGGACGAGAAAAGGCACCGACAGATTGACCCCGCTCAGCGGCGCGTCCTGGACCATGATCGGAACGGGTGCAGCTTCGGCGACGCGCGCGAAATGTTGCAGCATCAGGGTTTCATCTGCGCGCAGACCCGCACCGTGGTAGGGCGGCATCAGCATCAGCATCGACGCGCCGGCCGCGGACGCCGCGCGCGCCCTCTCCGCCGCGATCCGCGTGCTGAAATGGCTGCACGTCACGATGACCGGGACGCGGCCGGCAATGTGGGCCAGGCACAGCTCGACGAGTGTTGCGCGCTCATCGTCGGTCAGCAGGAATTGCTCCGAATAGTTGGCGAGGACGCAGATCCCGTCGACGCCTTGATCGATCATGCAGTCGAGCACGCGCCGCTGTCCGTCGAGGTCGAGCTCGCCCGTCGCCGTGAAGGGCGTCGGGGCAATGGGGTAGATTCCTGCGTACCGCGGGGACCCGGGATGGACCATGGATTAACCTTTTTTTCTGGAATCGACTTCAAGCGGCCGCGAGGAACTGGTGCACGAAGGCGATCGCCATGCTTCCCTCGCCAACCCCCGATGCGACGCGCTTGATCGAGCCGTGGCGCACGTCGCCGGCAGCGAAGATCCCCGGCTCGCTGGTCTCGAGCAGGAAGGGATCGCGATCGAGCGACCACGTGCCGTGCTTTCCCGCGACCAGGTCCATGACGTCGCGGCCCGTGCAGACGTAGCCGTTCTCGTCGCGGATCATCGACGGCGGCAACCAGCCGGTCTGCGCGTCGGCGCCGATGAACGCGAACACGGCCGACGCCGGTTCGGTCACGAGCTCGCCCGTATCCCGGTGCTCGACGACGATCGATTCGAGACGCCGTTCGCCCTCGACGCGAACGATGCGGCAGCGCGTGCACACCTCGATGTTGCTCTTCGACGCGAGCTGCACGATGAGGTAGTGCGACATGCTGTCCGAAAGCGAAGACCCACGCACCAGCAGCGAAACCTTGCGCGCGTAATTGGCGAAGAACATCGCGGCCTGTCCGGCCGAATTGCCGCCGCCGACGAGAAATACGTGCTGCCCCTGGCAATTCATCGCCTCGGTGCGCGCGGCGCCGTAGTAGATGCCGCGGCCGACAAGCGCATCGGCGCCGGGAACATCGAGTTGCCGCCAGGACACGCCGGAGGCCACGATCACACTCCTTGCGGCCACGTGGTCACCGCCATCCAGCCGCACCGCGAACGCTGCGGGCTTCGGGCCCGATTCGAGCGCGACCACTTCGCGGGCGACCAACAATTCCGTGCCGAAGCGCTGCGCCTGTTGCAGCGCCCGCGCGCCCAGTTCGTCGCCCGGCAGCCCGGTGGGAAAGCCCAGGTAATTTTCGATGCGCGACGACGTTCCGGCCCGGCCGCCCGGCGCCTCGCGTTCGATGAGGATCGTGTGCAGGCCTTCGCTTGCGCCATACACCGCAGCCGCCAGGCCGGCCGGACCCGCGCCGATGATGGCCAGGTCGTAGGCGGGGCTTCCCGGCGCGGTTTGCAGTCCCAGTTTCTGTGCGAGCTCGCGCAAGCTCGGCGTCACCAGACGCTCGCCATCGGCCAGAATCACCACCGGAAAACGATCGCCGGGACGCGGCGCTTCGATCTCGCCGGACGTTCCCGGCCGCGTCGGGTCGAGCCAGCGGAACGTGATGCGGTTGCGCGCCAGGAAATCGCGCAACTGGTGGCACGCGATGTCGAAGCGGTGGCCCACGATCGCGACACCGGCCGGCGCCGCCTCCGTGGCGAGCGTCTGCAGACGCGATACCCGCTCGGTCATCGTGCGCAACAGTTCGCCGGCCAGCGTACTGCACGATGTGAAGAGCTGGGAGAAATCAATGTGATCGAGTTGCGCGACGCGCGAGGGCTCGAGCGCCCGCAGGCTCACGATCGCCGGCGAGCCCAGCAGCAGCGGCAATTCGCCGAAGTAATCGCCCTGGTGATATTCGGTGATGCGCCGCTCGGTGCCGTGGACCACCTTGCGCACTTCGAGCGAGCCCTCGATCAGCAGGAAAAACGACGGCTGCTCGCCTTCGCGGATCAGCCAGTCGCCTTCACGCAAGCGCACGTCGGCGACCCGCGCAGCCAGCGTCTCGGCTTCGTTGTCCGGCAGCGCGGCGAACAGCGTGACGCTGCGCAGTTCCTGGGCCGTGATCATCGAGCGTGCCTGGATCTGCGGGTTTCAGGCGTCGGTCGACGAATGCAGCGCGATGCGGTTGCCTTCGCTGTCCCGAACGACCGCCCGGAATCCGTGGGGTCCGATGCTTTTGGCCGGCTCGATCACGGCGCCGCCCAGCTTGCGCGTTTGTTCGACGGCGTCGCGAATGCGTCCGTCCACGTTCATGTAGAGCAGAATCCCGCCGTTGCCCGCGATCTCCCTGTCGTTCGGGATCAGGCATCCGCCGTTGCCGTCGTGATGCTCGATGACGCAGAACGAGAAATGATCGAATTGCGCCTTCTCCACCGCGACGTTCAGCACCGCGCGATAAAACGCCGCGGCGCGATCGAGGTCGGCGACCGGGATGTCGAACCAGACGGCACGATTGTGTTGCGAATTGAAATCGCTCATGGCGCCCCTTTCGAATGACTGCATTTGTCGATGCCGCTTCAGCGACCGCCCTCGGGACGGGCGGGCACCGTCTTCAGATAGACGTAGATGGCGCCGACGTCCGTGTCGTTGAGATTGCGCAACGTCGGGAAAGGCATGGCGGTGCTCACCGGACTGCCGTCGGGACGCTTCCCCGACCGCAGCATGCCGGCGAACTTGTCGACGCTGTCGTAGCGAGGCATGACGCTGCCGGCGCCCGGCGTCAGGTTGGCTGCGGGCGGCCAATCGGGCGGTGCCCCCGGAATCTTTCCGCCGGAAAGCCCGTCTCCATGGCATCCCGTGCAGATCGCGACGACGTACTTGCCATGCTCCACGGAGACGGCTTCGGGGACCGGCGCCGGCGGCGGCAGCGAGTGATCGATGAGTTCGGCGTCATCGTTGACCGCGCCGCTCGCGTACAGTGCCTTGACCACGAACGGAAAGCGGACTTCGGCGGCCGTGCCCGACGCGGGCGGCAGGCTTCGTATGTAGGCAACCAGTGCCGCGAAATCGGCGTCCGTCATGCGGTTGTAATCTTTACTCGGCATCAGGAACAGCGGATGTTTCTGCGGCGACACGCCGTGGCGGATGCTGCGCACCCAGTCGGACTCGCTATAACCCTTGACGACGCTTCCCGGGCCCGGACTGATATTCGGGGACTTGACGTACATGCCGTTGGGATCGTTGATGACTTCGCGCCCCGCCCCGTCCGCGCCATGGCACTCCATGCAGCCGCGCGAGTCGAAGAGGTATTTGCCGCGCCGGATCGCGGCCTCGCCCTGGACGTAGGCAACCGGCGCCACCACGAAGTCGACCACCCGCGCTCGCTTCCGTTCACTCAGCGGGCCTGCGGCCAGCCCGAGCGCGACGGCGACGATGACGAGGGCGCCCAGGACAAAGGCTGCCGCTTTGAGCATTTTGCGCATTCGATACTCCTCGATGGACCAAACGACATGATACAAGCCCGAGTGGCCGGCAAAAGGAGAGCCCGTCGGTTCGCCGACGCAACCTCCACGATATTCACTCGCGGCGCGCCGCGTGCTACCGTTGAACGCTCGTCGTAGAATCTGATACGCCAAGTGAAGCCAACGTGAAAAGAGTCTCGCTCTACAGCCGTTCTACGGTTGCGCGCCAAAGCTGCGCCGACGCGGAATCGGACGCGCGCGCCGAAGCCGGTTCGCCTCCTGTGCGGCGCGCCCGCTGGCAGACATTCCGCACGCGCCACGAACGGCCACTGCTGCTCGCGGCCGTCGCGCTGCTGGTGCTGGCGGTTGTCTTGGGACACGCCGCGCTCACGCGTCCGCCGCGCCCGCTGACGCAGGACGACATCGACGCGGCCGTGCTGCATACGATGGAAACCGTGCAGATGCCCGCGCATGCGGCCAAGGCATACGAAGCCGTGCGCCGCTCCGTCGTCCGCGTCCACGGCACCGGATACGCGAAGGAGCAGGAAGGGCGCGCAGTGGAGGGCATTGGCAGTGGCGTCGTCATCGTCGATACCGGCATCATCCTCACCAATCTGCACGTCGTCGCGGGCGCCGAGCGGATCCAGGTCGAATTCGACGATGGATTCGAAACCGAGGCCATGATCATCGGCGCGCGGCCGGAGCACGATCTCGCGGTGCTCAAGGTGGACAAGATCCCGGACGACCTGCCCGCTGCGACATTGCGCTCGACATCCGATTTAGCCGTCGGCGACGAAGTGATCGCCGTGGGCTTTCCCTTCGGCATCGGACCGTCCGTGTCGGCGGGCGTGGTGTCGGGCCTGCGCCGCGAATACCACTCGCAGAGCGGAAAATCGCTGACCAACCTCATCCAGTTCGACGCGGCGGTCAATCCCGGCAACTCGGGGGGCCCGCTGGTCACCGCCGACGGCGAGGTCGTCGGCATCGTCACCGCCATCCTCAATCCGACTGAACAGCACGTGTTCATCGGCATCGGCTTCGCCGTGCCCATCGAGAATGCGGCGGCGGCCGTCGGCCTCTCGCCTTTTTGATGTGGCCAACCTACGAGTGACCTGCCCATGAACGACTCGGCATCCGCCCACGACTTGAGTGAAACCCGGCCGCTGATGGAGCGGATCCTCTATGAAGTGAAGCGGGTCGTCGTCGGCCAGGACCATTTTCTCGAGCGCCTCATGGTGGCGATCCTCGCGCAGGGCCACCTGCTCGTCGAGGGCGTGCCGGGGCTCGCCAAGACCTTGACCGTGAAGACGCTCGCACGGACCATTCGCGGAACGTTCAAGCGCATCCAGTTCACGCCCGACCTCGTCCCGGCGGACCTCGTGGGAACGCGCATCTACAACCAGAAGACCGGTGAATTCAACACGTCGCTCGGTCCCGTGTTTACCAACCTTCTGCTGGCCGACGAAATCAACCGCGCGCCGGCCAAAGTGCAAAGCGCGCTGCTCGAAGTCATGCAGGAATACCAAGTCACGATCGCCGGACAGACGCACCACGTCCCGGAGCCCTTCCTGGTGATGGCCACGCAGAATCCGATCGAGACCGAGGGCACGTATCCGCTGCCCGAAGCGCAAGTGGACCGTTTCATGATGAAGGTCCTGGTCGGCTATCCGAGCGAGGCCGAGGAATTCGTGATCGTCGAGCGGGTCACCGGCGCGGCGCAGGACGTCGCCGCCGTCGCGACGACCGACGAGCTCGCCGCCCTGCAGCGCGAGTGCCGGAAGGGCTACGTCGACCCGGCGCTGATGCGTTACGCGGTAAGGCTCACGGCGGCGACGCGCGATCCCGAGCGCTTCGGCATCCCCGACATGGCGCGCTACGTGACCTTCGGCGCAAGCCCGCGCGCGACGATCCACCTGGTCGAAGCGGCGCGCGCGCTCGCCTTCCTCCGCGGCCGTCCCTACGTGCTGCCCGAAGACGTGTCGGACCTGGCGCAGGACGTGCTGCGGCACCGGCTGTCGCTGTCGTACGAGGCCCTTGCCGATGCCGTGACCGCCGACGCCTTGATTCTGCGCATCCTGCAGCACGTTCCGCGTCCCGAAAAGCCGCTCGAAAGCCATGTCCGGGTCCCCGCCGGCAGTTCCACAGACGCCTGACGCCGTATTGCGGCGACTGGAATGGACGGTGATGCGCCGGCTGGATGGCCTGCTGCACGGCGATTACCGCACGCTTTTTCGTGGCCACGGACTCGACCTCGCTGACCTGCGCGAATACGTCTACCACGACGACGTGCGGCACATCGACTGGAACGTCACCGCGCGTTTGCAGACGCCGTACGTGCGCGAGTTCAACGAGGAGCGCGAGGTCGCCGCCTGGTTCCTGCTGGACTTGAGCGCCTCGGTCGAATTCGGATCGAAGGAATTGCGCAAGCGCGCCGTGTCCACCGAATTCGTCACGGTGCTCGCGAGGATCCTCACGCGGCACGGCAATCGCGTCGGAGCGCTGTTCTATGGCAGCCACGTCGACGCGGTGATTCCGGCGCGCAGCGGGCGCCGCCAGGTGTTGCATATCCTTCACCGGATGCTGACGCGCCCGGCCTCTCCGCAGGCGACCGAAACGGACCTGGGCGAACTCTTGCGGACGGCGTACCGGATGGCGCCGCGGCGCTCGCTCATTTTTGTCGTCTCGGATTTCATCAGCGTGCCCGGGTGGACGGAGCCGCTCGCGCGCCTGGCGCAGCGCCACGACGTGGTCGCCGTTCGCTTGTACGACCCGCTCGAGATGGAACTCCCCGATTTGGGCTTGCTCGTCATCCAGGATGCCGAAACCGGCGAGCAGCTCTTCGTCGACACCCACGACCGCGGCTTCCGCCGGCGCTTTCAGGCCGCCGCGCAAAAACGCGAGACGGAATTACGCGCGGCATTGCGCTCGGCCGGCGTCGATGCGCTCGAACTCGCCACCGACGATGATCTGGTCGACGCCATCCTGCGCTTCGCCGATCTGCGCAAACGACGCAGCCAGCTGGCCTCGGGCGGCGGGCTGCCTCAGCATCTGGGAATGGCCTGATGAACTTCGCGTGGCCGCAGATGCTCTGGCTGCTGCTGCTCGTGCCGGTGCTGGCCGGCGTGTATGTGCTGCTGCTCCGCCGAAAAAAGAAGGCGGCGCTTCGCTACGCGAGTTTGAGCCTCATCCGCGAGTCGCTGCGCGCGGGGCAGCGCTTCCGCAGGCACATTCCGCCGCTCTTGTTCCTCGTGGCGCTGGCGTTGTTGCTCGTAGCCATCGCGCGCCCGACGGCGGTCGTCACGCTACCGACACAACACGAAACGGTGATCCTGGCGATGGACGTCTCCGGCAGCATGCGCGCCACCGACGTCAAGCCCAACCGCCTCGTCGCGTCGCAGGAGGCGGCGCGCGCGTTCGTCGCCGAGCAGCCGAAAACCACGCAGATCGGCGTCGTGTCGTTCGCCGCCACGGCGTCGGTCGTGCAGTCGCCCACGCACAGCCGCGAGGACATCCTCGCCGCAATCGACCGCTTTACGCTGCAGCGCGGAACGGCCGTCGGCAGCGGCATTCTCATTTCGCTCAAGATGATCTTTCCGGACGTCGACTTCGACCTGCGATCCTACAATCCACGCGGCAATACGCTGAAGAGCGCGCCGCTCGATCCGTCGCGCGTTCCGGACAAGCCCGCGCCCAAGCCGGTCCCGCCCGGCTCCTACACCGGTGCCGCGATCATCTTGCTGACGGATGGGCAGACGACGACGGGCCCCGATCCGATCGAGTCGGCGCGCATGGCCGCCGACCGCGGCGTGCGCGTCTACACGGTCGGCGTCGGCACGGCCAACGGCGAGATCATCGGCGCCGAGGGTTGGTCGATGCGCGTGCGGCTCGACGAGGAATCGCTGAAGACGATCGCCAATCTCACGCGCGGCGAATACTTCTACGCGGGCAACGCCGCCGACCTGCAGAAGATCTACCAGAACCTCAACACGCGGATTTTTTTCGAGCAGAAGGAAACCGAGATCACGGCGCTGTTCGCCGCGGCGGCAGCCGTGCTGGCGTTCTTCGCGGCGCTGCTGTCGATGCTGTGGTTCAACCGGATCATGTAGGGGAATGCCGTCATTCCGAGCAAGAATCTGCTGCCGGCGTCGTATCAGCCGCGGGCGAGAAAGCAGATTCCTCGACGCTGCTCTTCTCGGAATGACACCAAAATAGTCCCACTACTCCAGCATGTCTTCGCGCTGCTCCAGGTCGGCGCGCAACTCGTACAGGTCGTCGTCGAGCGCGTCGCGCGACGACACCATCCCGAGCGGCCGCTCGTCTTCGACGACCGGCAGGTGGCGGAAGCGCCCCTTGTGCATGATTCGCAGCGCATCCAGGAACGGCCTGTCGGGGTGGATCGTTTGCGGCTGCGGCGTCATGACCTGGCCCACTCGCGTCGCACCCGGATCACGGCCTTCGGCGAGCACGCGAAAGAGCGCATCGCGCTCCGTGAAGATTCCACAAAGCCGGGAGCCGTCGACGACGAGCAGCGCGCCGACGTTTTGCTGCTTCATCATGCGCGCAGCCTCGAGGACCGTCACGGTCTTCGCCACCGTGATCGGCGTTTGCCCCTCGACAATCGAGCGCAGCGAACGAATGGCCATGATTACCCCCGCCTGACACCGAAACCAGGGACTGCAATTCGAGTATTGAGCGCCCGGGTCAGAGCCAAAGTCAAGCCTCGGCGTGCGCGCGGGTGGGCGCGCGATTGACGTCCTCGGCGCGACTCGCGTACCGTTGTCGCTCAGGGTCCTTTGGATCCGCGCAAGGAGCACATTCCCATGCTGGACAAACGTCGCTGTTCGCGGCTCTCCGCAACGATCGCACTCGCCGCTGCCGCCTGCCATGCGCCGGCGTACGCGGCCAAGACCACCGAATGCACGAAGATCGGCATCTGCTATTGCGTGAACGAGGACCTGAAGCCGACGATCCAGTCGAAGGTTGAACGCTTCCGGCAGCTCCTGGCCGACCAGCGCAAGGCCGGCAAGGCCGTCGGCTACCTGAGCGTGCCTCTGACTTCAACCGGCGGCGGCAACTTCGGCGTGAACAAGGACGTGGCCGAAGCCACCAAAGCCGCAATCGAGAAGCGGCTCGGACCCGACTTCGTGTTCGTGCTCAATCCGGCGACGCTGGACGCCGACCTGCCCAAGGGCGGCGGCGCCGATTACATGCTGATGTGGGGAAGCCTGCTCGAAGGGACCGATGGGCTCGGTGATTTCGATTTCGTCTATTTCGCGGGTCCGCAGGATTTCGCCCGTTACTTCGCGTTCGACGGCATCAACGACATGGCGAAGCTCGATGCGTATTTCGACAAGCGAGTGAAATCCGACCCGGGTTTCGAAAAGGCCGTGCAGACCGGGTTGACCAAAGAGGCGTTCCGCAAGTACTACGGACTGCGCGCATCGGCCGCGGTGAGCCGCGGCGCGCACGATGAATGGAACATCTTCCGCATCGTCAACGAAAGGCGCCGCGCCGATGGCAAGCTTGGCACCGGCAACCAGATCACCGTCTTCTTCGACGGGCAGGGCGTGGCGCCGCCGCATGGGGAATCGGGCGTGTCCGAGGGGTACGTGGGCAAGTGCGCGCCATAGACGCACTGGTGACACAACAATGACAATCAACGGAGGAACGATGACCATCATCCTGGGGTGGCTGCGCCGCGCATTGCGCGCGCTGGCAGTCGTGCCGCTGTCCGCGCTGGCGTTGTTCGCTGCACTGCCGGCGGCGGCCGCGGACACGCTGAACGTCTATTCGATCTGGCCGGAGAACTGGGCGCGCCCGATGTTCGAGGAGTTCGAGAAGGCCACCGGCATCAAGGTCAACTTCGTCCGCTTCTCCTCCGGCGAGGCGCTCGCGCGCGTCATCGCCGAGAAGAACAACCCGCGCGTCGACGTGCTGTTCGGCGGGCCGGTGGAAACTTTCGCCGCAGGAGTCAGCGAGGGCCTCTTCGAGCCGTACAAGCCGCCCTCCTTCGCCGTGCTGCCCGCGCGCTTCAAGCAGGCGGACGGGCAATGGGTCGCCATCGCCGACGATCCCCTCGTCTTCATGACCAACGACAAGTTCATCAAGGAAAACGGCCTCAAGGCGCCGGCGTCCTGGAGCGACCTTCTGGCGCCACCCTACAAGAACATGCTGCAGATGGCCGATGCACGCACGTCCGGCACCGCCGTGACGCGCATCTTTTCCATCCTCGAGGTGAACGGGCGCGACGAGAACAAGGCCTTCGACTACATGAAGAAGCTGCGCCCCAATGTGCAGCTGTACACGAAGAGCGGCGGCGGCGGCACGCTGCCCGTCGGTCTCGGCCAGGCGGGTGGCGGCATCTTCTTCATCGTCGACGCGCTCGACACGAAGGCCAAGGGTTACGACGTTTCGATCAGTTTCCCGAAGGAAGGCATCGGCACCGCCGCCGAGGGCATCGCACTCATCAAGGGCGCGAAGAATCCCGAACTCGGCAAGAAATTGATCGACTGGGCAACTTCGCCGGCCATGCAGAACCAGTTCGCGAAGCACAAGATCAATTTCGTCCCCGCGCATCCGGACGTCAAGCTCGAGCCCGGCCTCGCCGAAGTGCTGAAGGGTGCGAAGATCTTTCCCATCGATGCCGACTACGCGGGGGCCAACCGCAAGCGCATCGTCGACCGCTGGGTCGCGGAAGTGCTGAATCCGTAGCAGGTGGCAAAACAACAACGGTGTCATTCCGAGGAACAACGGCTCCGAGGAATCCGCTTTCCGTGAGTTGGATTTCGCGCAACGGCAGATTCCTCGCTCCGCTCGGAATGACAGCTAAATCAATGGCGTTCATACCGCGCGGCAGCAAGGACCCGGCGGCGGCGATCGCCGTCTTCGCGCTGTGGGCGCTGCTCGCGCTGTTCGTCGTCTATCCGCTGGCGATGCTCTTCGCCAGGATTCTCACCGACCATGGGACGTTCACGACAGCGGGCATCATGGCCGTGCTGACGGACAAGCACCAGGTCCGCGCGTTCTGGAACAGCCTGCTGCTCGCCCTGCTCGTCGGCCTCGCGGGCACGGCGTTGGGATTCCTGTTCGCGTTCACCGCCGCGCGTGCGCGACTGCCGCGCGCGTTGCTCTGGGCCGTCGATGCCGCCGTGCTGCTGCCGCTGGTCTCGCCGCCGTTCACGACCGCGATCGCGATGATCTTTTCGTTCGGCCCGCGCGGCCTCATCACGTACGACCTGCTGGGTTTGAAGGGTGTCACGGTCTATGGACTGTCCAGCACGCTCTTCTCCGAGGTCCTGACGTACTTTCCCATTGCCTACCTCACGCTGCGGCCGATGCTCGCGGCGATCGATTCCAACATCGAAGGCATGGCGCTGAGTCTCGGCGCGTCACGCTGGCGCGTCTTCCGCACTGTCACGCTGCCATTGTGCATTCCCGGTCTCGCCAACGCGTTCCTGCTGCTCTTTGCCGCCTCGTTGGCCGACTTTGCGACGCCGCTGATCCTGGCCGGCAACCAGTTCCCGGTGCTGCCGACGCAGGCCTTCCTGCAGATCACCGGCCTTTTCGATCTGCGCGGGGGCGCGGCGCTGTCGTTCGTGCTGCTCGTTCCCGCGCTCGCCGTATTCCTGCTGCAGCGCTACTGGGTCAGCCGGCGCTTCTACGTAACCGTCACCGGCAAAGGCGCGGGGCAAACACCCTTCGACAGCGTCTCTCCTGGCGTGCGCGCTGCGCTGCTGGCCGCCTGCGCATTCGTCGCCGCGGTCATCGTCTATTTCTATGCGCTGCTGCTGTACGCGTCGGTGGTCGTCGCCCTCGGCGCCAATCACGCGTTCACGCTGCAGCATTATCGGGTGATCTTCACCGACGGCCTGAAGGCGATCCGCGACACGCTGATCATCGCGGCGTTCGCGATGCCGCTGGGCGGGCTCTACGGTGTGCTGATGGGCTATCTCGTTTCGCGGAAGCAATTCATCGGGCGCCGCACGCTGGAACTCACGTCGATGATCAATTACGCGCTGCCCGGAACGATCGTCGGCATCGCCTATCTCATTGCCTTCAACGACCCGCCGATCGAACTGAGCGGAACGGCACTGATCATCATCGCGTGCTACGTCTTCCGCTACGGCCCCACCGGGATCCGGGCGACGGTGGCGCAGCTCTCGCAGATCGACAAGAGCCTCGAGGAGGCGTCGCAGGGCTTGGGCGCGGGCAGCGGCACGACGTTTCGCCGCGTCACGCTGCCGCTCATCCTGCCGGCCTTCTTCGCCGGACTGGGCGTCGTGTTCATCCGCTCGATGACGGCGATCAGCGCCACGATCTTCCTGGTGTCGATCAGCTGGACGCTCATCACCGTCAAGATTCTCGAAAATATCACCGAACTCTCGCTCGGGCCCGCGGCGGCGTTCTCGGTCCTGGTCGTCGCCATCGTTTTCGTCGTCATCGCCATCATCGGCCGCGTGCTGCGGCTCTTCCGCGCGCCCGGCGCGATGCCGATGACGAGCCTCCTCGGTGGGTAATGCCATGACCGCGGCGACCCTCGGTGTCCACGTCGACGGCGTATCGCGGCGCTTCGCGCATCGGGTCAAGGGAGAGGTGTATGCCGCGCGCGATGTGAAGCTCGACGTGCGCCCCGGCGAATTCCTGACGCTGCTGGGACCTTCCGGATGCGGCAAGACGACGACACTGCGGATGATCGCGGGCTTCGAAAAGCCGGATTCCGGGCGCATTCGCATCGGCGAACAGGATGTGACCGGCCTGCCCGCCAACCAGCGCAATATCGGCTTCGTGTTCCAGAATTACGCGCTGTTCCCGCACTTGTCGGTCTTCGAGAACGTCGCGTACGGACTGCGCGTGCGCGGGCAGACCGGCGACACGATCAGCCGCAGCGTGAACGAGGTGCTCGCGCTGGTCGGACTGGCCGGTTACGAGCAGCAGTTCTCGGGTCAGCTCTCCGGCGGCGAGCAGCAGCGCGTTGCGCTCGCACGCGCGATCGTGATCCGGCCGCGCGTCCTGCTCTTCGACGAGCCGCTGTCGAACCTCGACGCCAAGCTGCGCGTGCAGATGCGCCAGGAAATTCGCGACCTGCAGCGAAGGCTCGCGATCACGACGATCTACGTCACGCACGACCAGGAAGAGGCGATGGCCGTCTCCGACCGGATCGCTGTGATGAACCAAGGCAGCGTCGTCCAGGAAGGAACGGCGGAAGATCTCTATCACCGGCCCGCGTCTGAATTCGTGGCGCGGTTCGTCGGACGCGTCAATCTCGTGTCCGGGCGCGTTGCCGAAGTCGCGGGCGACACATTGCAGGTGGCGGCGCTCGGCACGGTGCTCGGCGTGCGGTGGGCGCGCCGGAGTTTCGCCGCGGGCGACGCGGTTCGGCTGGTCGTCCGTCCGGAGGCCATTGAAGTCGCCCGCACGGGCACAGGGCACGCCCGTGCGACCGTGCAGTCGCGGATGTTCCTCGGGGAGAAGATCGAGTATTTGCTTCGCTGCGGTGAAGAAACACTGCAGACCGTCCGCTACAACGCCGGTCCCGGCGAGATCCTTGCGGACGGCGCGGAGGTTTCGCTGCGCTTCGCCGAGGACGCGCTGGCCGTTCTTCCGCCGGGCGGATCATGACGATGCGCGGCTTTCAAGCCATCGCCGCCTGCGGGCTCGCGGCGTTATCGATGACGACTGCGCCCGCGGCCGAAACTCCGCGCGAAGTGCACGGCAGCGCCGACGCATTCGCCGTGCCGGGAATGGCCCTCGCGTGGGGCGTGCTGCGCGGCGCGAACGAGGCCGCGACGGTGGTCGTGATCCGCATCGCCACCGATCCGCTCGTATTCGCGGACATTGAGGTGACCGGCAGCGACCCCTTCACGCAGCGACGGCAGGTGGCCGTCGCGAGGGCGCCTTCGACCGGCAGCGCCGAACTGCGCGTGCCGCGCGCGCATTTCGCCGAATTTCCCCGAACGGAATTTCGGTTTTTTCCTTCGCCCGCGGCTACCCAATCGGCGCCGCTGCTCGTGTTCTACCTGGGCGTGCCGGATACGACGCCCGAGTTCGCGGACGAGGCCAGGCTCGACAGCTATCTGCGCGATCGCATCGCGAAAGTGCGCGGGAGCCTCCGGCCATGACGCGCGCGGAGCTTGCCCGCCTGCTCGACCATTCGGTCCTGAAGCCTGAGGCAACGGAGGCCGACATCATTGCCGGCGCGGCCGTAGTTGCCGCCTGGAAGATCGGCTTCTATTGCGTCCAGCCCTGCTGGGTCAAATTGGCGCGCGCGGCGATCACCACGTCCGATGCCCGCATCGTCGCCGTCGTCGGTTTTCCGCACGGCTGCGATGCCACCGAAGTGAAAGTGCGTGCGGCGGCTCTCGCGGTCGCAGAAGGCGCCGGCGAAATCGACATGGTGCAGAACTTTGGACTTCTCAAGAGCGGGTACGCCACGCTCGTCGCCGCCGAAATCGAAGCGGTGGTCCGCGCCGTTCCGGGCGTCCCGGTCAAGGTCATCCTGGAAATGGCCGCGTTGACCGACGGCGAAAAAAAATCGGCATGCAGGATCGCCTGCGATGCCGGCGCGGCGTTCGTCAAGACCTCGACCGGTTTCCATCCGGGCGGCGGCGCAACGACCGCGGACGTTGCCCTGCTGCGCGCGACCGCGGGCCCGCGGATCGGCGTCAAGGCTTCCGGCGGCATTCGCACGCTCGAGAACGTCCTCGCCATGCTCGACGCCGGCGCGAATCGCATCGGCACGTCGGGGAGCGAGGCGATCCTCTTGGCGCAGGACGGCGACGCTTGAGGCCCGCCACGAGGCGGCCCATCGCCTGCGGCTCTCCGTTGCGGTTGAAATCACCGGGCCAGGGGCCTAGGATGGGCGGCATTCAACCGGAGGCAACCATGCGTCCAGGACTGTTCGGTCTCATCTTCGCAGGCGCGTCGTGCGTCTTCACGGCGACGTCCGCCCAGGCGATCATCTGCTACGTCATCTACGATCGCAGTGAGAACGTCATCTACCAGAGTACGTATCCGCCGGTGGACATGAGCAACGCGGGCACGCCGGAGCGCGATGCGCTGCGCCGGCGCGGCCAACACCTGACCTTCGGCGACCTCGCGCAGTGCCCGACCGTCGTGTTCCTGACCGGATCGGGGGGTACCAGCGAACTTCACGTGGACGAGGTCGTCGCCGGGATGCCCGCGCGCACGCTTGCCGGTCAACCTTCCGGAGGCGCGATCAATCGCACGCCGATCAGCGTCGCACCGGCGTCCGGCGCGGTCGCGCCCGCACCCGCAACGGCACCCAAGGCGCGCCCCGGCGCGTATTGACGCCCGCCGTTCCGCCTAAAGGCTAGCCCGTCCGCGCACGCAGCGCCCGCAATTCGGATTCGAGCGCTTCGACGCGCTGCGCGAACCGCAGCACGACGGACAGGCTGTAGGCATCGAGTTCGAAATCCCGGCGCAGCCGGCTCGCGGTGCGCGCGACGACGACCCACGACGCCGTGAATGTCCACGTCGGCGCGCCAGCGTCGATGGGGCTCAACGCGCCGTAGTCCACCAGCGCGCGCACCGCGTCTTCCGGCAGATTCGATTGCTCGACAAGCTCTTCGATCGTGAGCGTGCCGCGCTCGTCCAGCGTCACGGCTTCCGCGATGTCAGGATTCATGGGTCGCCTCCGATTCGAAATGGGCGCGCGGATTGAACGTCGTGCCTTCCGAGAGCTTCCGATACAACGCGCGCTGCGCGTCGTCCGCCACGGTGGGCACGACGATCTGCACGATGGCGAACAGGTTGCCAGCGCTGCCGTCCGGCCGCGCGAGCCCGCGTCCGGCGAGGCGCAATTGTTGTCCGGCCCGCGTCCCCGCCGGAACCTTGAGCTTCACCGGCCCGGCCGGAGTCGGTAACTCGATGCTGCCGCCCAGCACCGCTTCCCAAGGCGCGAGAGGCAGGTCGACGAAGAGGTCCCGTCCGTCCGCGCGAAAGAGCTTGTGCGGCGACACTGCAATGTCGAGATAGAGATCGCCCGCGCGGCCACCGCGAATTCCGTGGCCGCCCTTGCCGGGCACGCGCAGTTTCTGGCCGTCGGTAACACCGCGCGGAATGCGCACGGTCACGACGTGCGGCACGCGATGTGCGACGCCGTTCTGGTCGTACTCCGGCACGCTCAAGTCCAATTGGACTTCGGTGCCGTGAAACGCCTGCTCGAGCGTCAGCCGCACCGCGGCCTCGTAGTCTGCTCCCGGGATCGGCGCGTTGGGATCGGCTCGCCGGCGAAATGCGCCGCCTCCCAGGCCCGCGAAGAGGTCCGCAAGATCGATATCGTCGAACGATGTCTGCCCACGCGCGAAGTGCTGCTCCCAGTCCGGCGGCGGACGGAAGTCCTGCCCGGGCGCATGGCGGCCCAGCTGGTCGTAGGCCGCGCGCTTTTCCGGGTCCTTCAGCGTCTCGTAGGCTTCCGCCATCGCCTTGAAATTCTCCTCGGCGTCCTTCTCCTTCGACACGTCAGGATGGTATTTCCGCGCGAGCTTGCGATAGGCCTTCTTGATGTCGTCCGGCGTGGCGCTTTTATCCACGCCGAGGATCGCGTAATAGTCTTTGTATTTCATGCCGCTTAGCGAACCCGTGGTCAGGTCAGCGAATCATACCGCGCGGCCTAGGGCCTGTTCACACTATGGACGCAAACGCGAACGGGTGGCATGGGGTGCCAATCAAGGCGGCCGACGAAGCGAAGACCGGGCGTCTTCGCGAGGAGAACAACACAGAGTGGCGCCCCAGGGCATCCGTTCCCTTCGGGTTGCTGCCGAAAACGCCCATCACTGTGTTGCAAAGGCTCGCCGGGTGCCCAACCCGCCTTCACCTTTGCGCCTTGCGCTGAGCGTTTTCGGCGATGCAACGCGTTTGTGCCCATAGTGTGAACAGGCCCTAGTAAACAACGACGGTGCGGATCGACTCCCCGGCCAGCATGAGATCGAAGCCTTCGTTGATGCGCGGAAGCGGCAGCGTGTGCGTGATCAGATCGTCGATGTTGATCCGGCCTTCCATGTACCAATCGACGATGCGCGGCACGTCGGTGCGCCCGCGCGCGCCGCCGAATGCCGTGCCCTTCCACACGCGCCCGGTGACGAGCTGGAATGGCCGCGTTCTGATTTCCTGTCCGGCGCCGGCCACGCCGATGATCACCGACACGCCCCAGCCGCGGTGGCAGCACTCGAGTGCCTGGCGCATGACATCGACGTTGCCGATGCATTCGAAGCTGTAGTCCGCGCCGCCGCCGGTCAATTCGACCAGCCAGGGCACGAGATCGCCAGCCACTTCTTTCGGGTTGACGAAGTGCGTCATGCCGAATTTGCGCGCGAGTGCTTCGCGCGCGGGATTGAGATCGACGCCGACGATCATGTTGGCGCCCGCCATGCGCGCGCCCTGCACGACGTTGAGGCCGATGCCGCCCAGGCCGAACACGACGACGTTCGCACCCGGCTCGACCTTCGCCGTGTTGATGACGGCGCCGATTCCCGTGGTCACGCCGCAGCCGATGTAGCAGACCTTGTCGAACGGCGCGTCCTCGCGGATCTTCGCGACGGCGATTTCCGGGAGCACGGTGAAATTGGCGAATGTCGAGCAGCCCATGTAGTGGTGCAACGGCTTGCCATGCAGCGAAAAGCGGCTGCTGCCGTCGGGCATCACGCCCTTGCCCTGCGTCGCGCGGATCGCCGTGCACAAGTTGGTCTTGCGCGACAGGCACGATTTGCACTGGCGGCATTCCGGCATGTAAAGAGGGATGACGTGATCGCCGGCACGCAGACCGGTGACGCCGGGGCCCGTTTCGACGATCACGCCTGCGCCTTCGTGCCCGAGGATGGCGGGAAAGAGTCCTTCCGGATCGGCGCCCGAGCGCGTGAATTCGTCGGTGTGACAGATGCCGCTGGCTTTGATCTCGATCAGCACTTCTCCGGCCTTCGGGCCGTCGAGTTGCACGGTCTCGACCGTCAGCGGCGCACCCGCCGCAAGCGCCACCGCCGCGCGAACATCCATGATGCGATCGTCCTTTCGGAAAGCTCAAGCGAGCCAACCGCCATTCTGCCCGACTCTCTCGCGGCGGGAGTTGCAGTTCCAACGGCCGCGGCGAATCCGATCGGCGATACTACGGGCTCGTCAAGACTCTTCAGGAGCCGTTCGTGTCGCTGCTCATCATTGGACTCGTCGTCTTCCTGGGTGTCCACTGCCTGCCCGCGCTTCCGAAGGTCCGCGCTGATTTGGCAACGCGCTTGGGCGAAGGGCGCTACAAGGGATTGTTCTCGGCGGTCTCCGCGCTGGGTCTTGTGCTGATTGTCGTCGGGTTT
>Ga0070708_100000299_pt1 | contig 37193 bp, 27 predicted proteins | sample KBSK5503metaG_FD_65469 | JGI IMG/M metagenome (GOLD analysis project Ga0070708, IMG submission 65469) | Corn, switchgrass and miscanthus rhizosphere microbial communities from Kellogg Biological Station, Michigan, USA - KBS K5-50-3 metaG | ecosystem: Host-associated > Plants > Roots >... | reverse complement strand
GATCGCGGGTCGATTGGGAGAGCAGTACCTGTCCCCCGTGCCCTGCACTCATGATACGTGCGGCGTAATGTACGTCCAGGCCCACATAGCCTGCTGAAGAAAGCAGTGGCTCGCCTGTATGCAGCCCCATACGCACACGCACCGGCACACCTTCAGGCCAGAGATGTGCAGTGAGGGCGTGTTGTGCAGCTACTGCCGCTGACACAGCATCCGTGGCGCGAGCAAAGGCCACGAAGAAGGCATCCCCCTGCGTATCGATTTCGTGGCCGTTATACGTGTGGAATGCCGCACACAGCAGGGTCCGGTACTCCACTAATACGTCCGTGTAGCGCTCGCCCAGTTGCTCAAGCAGTTGGGTAGACCCCTCGATATCAGTGAAGAGCAGGGTAATCGTTCCCGTCGGCAGCTTAGACATGCAAAGCCCTCTTAACTCCTCAGCACGGTATATGTCGCTATGCTTGTGTTCCTGTTCCTGTGCTCACATCAAGCATGATGAAGAGGTCGAAGTTATCCACCTCAAGCATTATATCTCATGATTGAAATGGAGGTGAAAAGAGAGGTCGAAGAGGTGTACTATGATGTCCATCAGGATGAAGTTTGTGATGAGAACTTGAATAGAGAGTGAACCGGAAGACATCGGCTTCAGGACACTGGCTCAAAAACCTATCGGCGCCACACAATAACTCTCTGGCGAAGTAGAGACAGGCCCATAATACATCATTATGGGCCCATCCCTCGCTACCAGTGCTCGCTTGATCGAGCTGATAGTGCTTCTCTTGTGCTGTCATGATCAAAGCAGGTCGTCTTTATTATTCGTAACTGATCAGCAAGTTCAGATTGATACAAGCGAAAAACTACAAAATAAACTGTCAACATCAGTTGCCTCGACAATCTGGGTCACTTTAAATGACAGATTCAATGAACTGTTTCAAAACTCTTCATCTGTTCGATTAGCATTGAAAATTATTTTGTTAGCAGTTGGTTATTGGTGCCGAAGGGGGGACTCGCTAGAGGTTGTTTGCAGACGTTTGTCAGTGTCCTCCATGCGCCTCTATCCTCGTGTTGTTGTCCGCCAGGGTGTGGGGTTGTTTGCAGTTGTCCCTCGGCTTTGCTGTCAGGATTTGCTGTCAATCTGAATCTGGTTTGTGTTCATCAGTTCCCTCTCCTCAAAGCCCCGCAGCAGCTAATTCTTCCTTCAAAGCACGCAGGTTTCGGTTCTGCTCACGCAATGCGGTAATGTAGCTCGTCCATGCCTCGCCCTCGCCGAGCTTCTCGTACAAGACACGCATCTTTGCGAGGTGAAGAAACCATCGGCAGCGCGGTGGCCTTTGTCTTCCCCGCTGTGCCCCATCAGCGCTGTCAGTTTCATTACCTCAAAGATGCCACGGAACCGCTCTACGAAGCCGACGGCATGCCAAAACGCAGTTGAAGAAGCAGGTGCGAGGCGTGCGTTCTCTCGAGCGAGCCCTGGAGGAGCGCAGCGATCCCGAGGCCGAAGCGATCCGTGGCTACTGCCTGGCGGTCCTCAGCGCGCTCACCGACGATGGGCGAGCGCCGCTGGACGCCTCGGGCCTCAAATTGCAGGATCAGCTAACGCGGATCAGCGACACCATTGCCCGGGTGGAGGGAAAAAAGCCTTCCGCCAGCGCTGCAGCACTTGCAACAGATCCTCACAGGGCACTCGCACTCACTGTGGCGCTGTGGCCCCCTCTCAAGGACGCCTATGCGCTCGTGCATCAGGCCGCTCACCTTTGGCCAATCACGAGCAGCAGACGGGCGCCCAGGTTCGAGAAACGTATTTGGCTTGGATCGCGTATATGCGGGAACAAAAAGTGTGCCTGGGCGAACTCAGCACAGCCATTGATCATTTTGTGGAGATCACCGAGAACTTTGCTCCAGGGTTGTTTCACTGCTATGATGTGCCAGATTTGCCGCGGACCAATAACGACCTGGAGCATTCTTTTGGCGTCGCCCGTGCGCATGAGCGCCGCGCGACGGGGCGCAGAGGTGCTATTCCTGGCGTGGTGGTGCGTGGCTCCGTCCGTCTGATGGCCGTGGTGATGACCAAACAGGACGACCTACAGGCGGCTAACCTGCAACCCAGCGATTACCGGGCCTGGCGGCAACTGCGGACACAATTGCAGTATCGCGAGGTAGCTCGTCGCAAACAGTTCCGTTTTCGGAAGAACCCTGCCGCTTACCTGGCCGCTCGCGAAGCTCGACTACTCGAGTGATGTTTTCCGTTCAGGGTTTTTTTCTGGCATACATACCCTCGAAATATACGCTGCATTTTTTCGGTTTCTTTTGACAGCAAAGACGAGCATCTTTACCGGCCTATGGAGGTGTCCTTCCCATGCTTCTTTCAGTGCACCATGTTGGAGAATGGCGGACCAGCACTGGCTTCCACCAGGCAGGGCTGGTAGAAAGACCAATCGGCCCCCAGGAAACCTCGTATCTCCTCGACCGGATAGGGTCGCCAGTAAGGCCCATTTGTTTTTTTGGGACTCACATTATGTGGATGTATGATGCCGACATGGAAGGTTGTATCGGACAGCGTCGTGATGCGACCTGCTCGACCATTCCAGACAAAACGCGCATCCTCACCCAGGTTGATATTGGCAAAGCGATTGCTGGTCCAAAAGTTCCGCCTGTAGCACAATGAGCTTCCAGACAACCACACGCGCCCGCCACTCCGGTATACATACTGCCAGGCATGCTGACTGCCCGTATCGTAGAACAATAGTGTATTGATACCGCACATGTCTGTTCCCTCCAGCAAGAGCGCCCCGACCTGGTAACGTAGCCTATGCTGTGCATGCCAATCGTCATCGTCCCAATGCGCGATGATCGAACCTCTTGCCTGCTCACAGGCCAGATTGCGCTTCGCCCCAACCGTTGTCCTCACGTTCAAGCGCATATAGCGAAAGCGTTCATCAACTGGTACCAGATCGCCAATGGCATCGGTTCCGTCGTCAACAATGATCAGTTCTTTGTTTGGGTAGTCCTGACGCAGGAAATAGGCAATAGCCTGCGCAACAAATGCGCGCCGGTTGTACGTAGGCATGATGCAGCTCACCAGGGGATCATCTTTACCACTCATAGGGACGGCTGCCGCTGGCAAGAGCGCTTCGTAGAAGTAGAGATCTCCAGGTGGAAGAAATGCGTCTAGATCGGCACGCTGCCAACCAGTCGGCTGCAGGTAGGCGCCCAAGGGGAAGCGCCATGCGTTGCTGTCATGACGCAAGTACACAAAACTATAGGCATGTGGCAGTTTTTGCAAGCGCGCTCCACGACGGCAGGCTAGTTGCAGAAAGCGCGCATCTTCAGCCAGTGAGACCTCGGGGTAGCGCACCCCACGCTCCCAAATCCGGCGCCAGTAGACAAGTGTGCCCCCATGAACGTCTCCTATGAAGAGTTTGCGATGTAGCTCGGGGGAGCAGGTCCAGGCTTGCCAGCGAGTCAGGTCAAAGAAGCAGGAGGTTTCCAGCCCTGTCATGTCTCCCTGTCCACTAATCAGGGGTGTTACCTGGTGACTCAACCTGTGAGGAGCGTACCAATCATCATCGTCCCAATGCGCAATGATCTCCCCACGTGCCAGTTGGCACGCGAGGTTGCGCTTTGCCCCGATGGACATGTTTTTAGCAACTGCCTCATAGCGCACGTCTGGTTTGTCCGACACCAGGTCTCCCACCTGGTCTTCACCGTCGTCGATGATGATCAGTTCTTTGTTCGGATAGTCCTGTCGCTCGAAGTAGAATACTGCCTGGCCTACCAATGTCCGCCTGTTGCGTGTAGGCATGATGCAGCTAATCAGGGGAAGCTCGTCGCTAATCAAGGCATCTACCCTGCTGCTGGCATCTGGAGGAGGTTGAATCTGCTCCATTGCATTAGCAGTGTTTAACATAGTATCATCGTTTGTTTTGGGAACCGCAAGTTCTTCTGAAAGGGTACTCGCGAGATGCATTTTTTCGCGATTCCATGAGAGGGTCACCTGAATCAGATCGGCAGGAGCGAAGTGTTCACAGGTCTCTGCCCGGCAATGCGCTTCATAACTCGTCTTCTTACCTCGCAGACGCAGACCACAGAAACGATCCTGGTAGAGTTGTTTGTTGGCAGTAAAGAGGCGACGTGTAATTTGAACTTGTGCTTGAGGTGTTGGGGCCCGATGAACATATGCATCTGCCACCCAGACTCCCTTGAAGCCAGCACGAGCTGAACGGGTATTGAAATCAATCTCCCAGCATGGGCCGGCGCCATATGCTTCGTCAAAGCCACCCAGTTGCTCGGCGACCGACCGCTTGAACAGATAGCAGAAATCGCCAAGGCTGTGGAGTGTATCGAGTGGACGGCGCTGGTTGCTATAGCGAGTAGCCAGCTCAGTAGCGTAGGCATCAATCTGTGCCTCTGACCAGCCGAATCCCCCCGGCCTTGGTGCTATCTGTTGCTCATTCCAGCAGAGATTGGTCGATGGACCACTCAAACCTATGCTTGGATCGCCCAGGGGTGCCAGCAGACGTTCCAACCAACCAGATGTTACTCTCGCGCCGCTCTCTAGCAGCAGAATGTAGTGTGCAGTATCTGCTTCCAATAGAAGATTTAGCGCAGCTGGTGCGCCGAATGGGGCCGGAACCGATACCTGTCGTAACGTGGAGTTGCCCGGCGTTGATATTACCTGGTGCCTGTGAGTTTCTTCTAGAAGGAGCACGACCTCATACGGCTCCGGTGTGTGCTTTGCCAGTGCAGCTAGTGTGATTGTGCAAGCTGCTGCCCCAGCGATGTCAGGAATAGCAATGGTCACGAGTGGTTCCATCAGGCTCTTTCCCCCTTTACTTGTAACGTATTCAACTATTTCGCTGAAAGACAAGGCCAGTTTGCTCCGTAAAACGACTCCACATGGTGGAATGCTTCCTCACACCCTCCGTGGCTTCTCGATCAAGTTTAAAGCCAGCCTGCTCAAATTTGCTGATCCAGTAATCTCCCCATTGACAGTTGACGTGATGAAACCCTGTTTGACCTGGAATAGCCGCCGTAACGAACACATGTTTGCAGCAAAGGAAAGTTTCCATAAAATTAGGGATGTATTGCTCTTCGACATGCTCCAGGAACTCTACTGACCAACCAAGATCGAACTCACCGAGGTAAAGAGGCTTTTTTGAATAATCATGCTCAATCATAACCGGGCAGTCGCGAGCCACCGAAGGATCACCATCTACGCCTACAGCTTTTACCCCCTTTGACAGCGCATAGTAAATCATTCCTCCTGGCCCACAGCCAATATCGACCATATTCTTTATCTGAAAGTGTGAAGCCAGGTAGTCAAACGCTCCTTGATCGAATTGCGTTTTGTCTTCGTGACCACCCAAATATGCAGGGACATCGTACATAGACAATATTTCTTTTGAGAGAGACTTCCTGAATAAAAATGAGATGAAATAATGTTCCCTTAAGAGAGTATCTTCGGGTAAATAACCTAATATTTGAGTCTGATGTTGGCTCATTATTGTGTTATGGGAGAGCATATAGCAAAGAGCACCATGTTGAAAGTGCTGCTCATGCAACTCATCACTTCGTCGAACACACAACTGCTGACTTTTGTGCCAACCTATTGGCATGATCAACTCAGTTGGCAAAACAAAACTCATGGCGATATATTTAGCTACGGCCCTTTCCATGGGAACCGAAGCCAGGTCGAGCCACTCAAGATGATGCCCACTGCGGATGCTATTGCAGACTGCATTGTAATGTTCGTTGATGACTTCACCATCCGCTACTGATGCCATAAAGTTACAACTCATATAGCCTTGAGGTTCACGATATCCGACGAACCCCACTTCATTGGCCTTATCCATTACAGGAGAAAGGTTCTGCATGACGATGCAATCACAATCAATATAAAGTCCACCGTAATGCTTGAGAAGGTGAGCGCGAATGAAGTCTGATTTATGATTTAAAGTAAGAGCATCGATGTTGATGTCACGATCACCCTTGAACAGGACTTCGAAGGCAGCCCTATCCAACAGTACCACATTATCATTATGAGCAAGGAGCGTTTTGTAGCATAGTGAAAGGTACGCAGGCTGAGGTCCTTCCCAGTACACCCAGATAGTATTAGACATAGCAATGAGTAACTCCTTCATCGTAAATGTGATGCCAGCTACCGGGAGGGGAGGGGTGACGCAATTTGGCGCATCAGCGCAATCAAGCTCCCCACATGGGCCACAAACTCAAAGCCGGGATCGACAAGTAGTTCATCAACGCAGCGTTGGACATCTGGAAAATAGTCAGCGTAGTCGTGAAACAACAACAATCCTCCGGCAGCCAGTTGTGGAACATAGCGCTCAACATCACCGCGAGCGCTCTTGTAGTCATGCTGTCCGTCCACCAGCAACAATTGGCTGGTTCGTTCCCAGGGCGCTGCATCCTCTTCAGGCGCGCAGACCACTAGATCGGACAGTTCATGGTTAACTAATTGAGTGCGAAGCACACTACGCGGATGACGACCATCAGCTGTCAAACCATGCGTTGTCTCATGCACAGCCACGATCCGCGTATCTGTACGACCTAAACCCATCACGGTCAAGCCCATTGCAATGGTTGCTCGACCGCAGTAGCTTCCGATTTCAATGAGAGCAGGAGAACTCGGGTTATTACAATTGGCTACTGCTCGTAGTACGAGTGCTACCAGTAGTTCTATCTCATCTTCACCAAACCAACCGGGGATTGCCTGGCAACGTTCTACAATCCTTCTAGCCAGAGGCAAAGGATGGGCTTTGGCAGCATATGCGTTAATTTCGGCCATGCGTGCAGTTACCTCCTGGTCACGGGGACGGAGCCTTCGTGCTTGCTCCATTACAACCTTCGCTGCTCCAGGTTCACCTAGAGCCAGATGTAAGCATGCCAGTTCAAGGCATGCGGGACTATTCCTTCCAGCTGTAGAAGAGAGTCTGTTTACGTGACTGGCAAGCGCTTCTTTTGCAGCGCGCCTTTGGCCAAGAGCTGCTAAGGCAAGAGCACGATCACGCTGAGCAACGGTATTATGTGGATCGAGTATGAGAGCTGCTTCTAAGTCGCGTACAGCCAGGGCGTGGTCACCCTGGCGCAGATAATGCGCAGCTCGTTCTAGATGCTTTTGAGCCGGTCTCCTTAGTAAAAAGCTGAGCCAGGGATTGCCGGGGTCAATTTTGCGGGCTAATTCTAATCTATCATGTGCTTCTCCAAATTGGCCTTGAGCAGCGAACGCCAGAGCCAATTCGATTAACGGCCATGCACTTTTGGGCAGACGAGACATAGTCTTCTCCAGCAGAGTAGTAGTCTGGTCCGCATGCCCAGATGCTCGCAATGCCTTCGCCTGGTCAAACATAGCCCAGGTTTCCTGCTCAGGTGTGCCGTGCACTTCAGCAAAAGCTGCAGCAGCCTCATCGTATCGCCCCAGGCTATGCAGGTACTTCCCACGCCGATCCGGGTCTGCTAGTTCATTGCTGAATGTATCGTAAAAGCAAGGGCACATCCCTAAGCGAGAACTGGGCGTTCGCTCAAAGTATTGTTGGATGCGACTCTTCGCACGATCAAGCCATCGTCCCTCTTTGGCGGCAAATGCTGAGTGCAGAATCATCTGAAAGACGCGGCGGTTCATCGCGAACTCCTGCCACTTGCGCGTGCTGCGGTCGCTATGGGTAATGTGCAGCCCTGCTGCGGAATAGACGGGGATGATATAGTTTCCCATTGCCTGAGCTTGTACTCCTAACAGAGTATCCTCGCAGCCCCAACCGTAGAAGCGCTCATCATAACCACCCATAAGCAGAAAGTCGCTACGGTGCATGCTGAGGAGCGCGCCATAGACTATGCTCTGCAAATTCCAGCTGGAGCCATCAGGCATAATAATTGATTTGCCTCCACCCAGGCGTTTGAGATGATCTGAATCCCGGCACATGCTCTCTGGCCAGCCTCCAGCGCCATAACGCAGCCGCATATCCTGAGTGAATGGAGGCAGAAGGAGTTGCAGGTGCTCAGCCAGTACGGACCTTTGAATGCGAGGATCTGCCGCGTTCACATCGGCACGGAAGCCGATCAGCACGATGTGTTCAAGCACTTGATGGCGTTTGACCAACTCTTCGATAGCGAAAGGTGCCAATATCATGTCGGCATCGCACGAGATAATCACGCTGCCCTCTGCGATTGCGATGCCGGTATTCTGTGCATGGGCCCTACTATAATGCGGTTGGTGCGCAGCCTTGAGGCGGAGGTTGAGCCGCAGTTGTCGCAATAACTCCCAGGTGCCATCAGTAGAGCCATCATCGATCACAATCACTTCGAGCTGTTCCGGGTATTTTCGGTTAAAGCTGCTCTGCTCGATGGCCATCAGACATTGCTCAAGTGTGCTATGTACATTCCATGCTGCAATCACAACACTGGCCGATAGTCTAAGGTCAGGGCCTGTAAGCTGTACCGATGCATACGGGTCGCGCACGAGTTCGCCTCCGGTAACGCGATGATAGATGGCCTCCAGTGCGCTATAGTTGTTGTTGTGAGTGTTGGCCAGTTGTCCCAAAGTTTGTTGCATATTGGTTATCGAGATCCAGGCGATGTGAAGGCGTCGAAGTACATAGTCGTATCTCCCAATTCCGTTATAGAAGATTTCTAAAATCAGGTAAAGTCATATCTAGCACCTCAGCCAGTTTTCCCAGTGGGGGGACCATGTAGCGGAGATCGATTACCGTGCCGGCAGGATCGCCACTAAGGAAGGAAATCACGGCCAGCAGCGCATAATGATGCCTTACCCCCCGTGGGGACAATGCTCTAGGATGACCTGACAGGTATGGCTTTCCCGACGGATCATTCTCTTGAGGCCATAAAACATCGCCGGTAATGGTACGAGCTGGAATGAGCCAGTAGTCACCGGTACGGTACATCATTGAATCTGCGGTCCCACTAGGTTGGAACTGAACCTGCACCCCATCTTCCAGCGTGAGCCAGGTATTGTCTGTTATGCCCTCATTGATTTGAATCGTCCCTTCCTTCGTCAATTTTGGCGCGCTTCCCACTTTCCCGGCCCCACTTTTTTGATCCCAGCGTCGTAGAACGGGATTTTTGCTCTGATCCTGTCCGACGCCCGGAGATGGCGCACTGGCTAACGTCCCCTTCAAGGTCACCAGCAGATTCGCCCGATCTACCGTGACTACCTGTAATAAGGGGTTGATGGCGCCCTGTAAAGGGGTGATAGAACCAGGACCTTGCAAGGTGGCGACCTGGCGAATATAGTCATCATCTACAATCTCCACCCAATCGCCAGGCTGCAAAGAGAGATGAGTATCGCGACCGAGATTCCCCAATGTAACGGTGTTACCGGCCAAACTCGCAATTGGAAAGACAACAGAGCCGTTCTCGCGCGACCACTTGAACGTCGCTGTTTCCTGGGTACCCCCCGTGTGAACTTCTACGCGGTAGAGTTGATTCTCATCACCGCGAAATTGCGCATCGGGCGGGGTAATGCAGGGGTCGACAGTTCCATCGGGTGGAACCTTGCCTCGGGCTTTGAGCGCTCCACGAAGAAACGTTGGTTGGAATACCTCTTGCAGTAGCTTCGTATTGTCTTCGACAAACTTTATCCTCTGTAGTGGATTTTGAGCATTCTGGCCGTTAGGACCAAACCTGGTAATGGTATCAGGAGGAACGGTAGGAACATTAGAGGCCTTGACCTGCCACACTACTTCGGCGCGTGTGGCCGTATCCGGCCCGTTCTCGCCCAGCGCCACTTCGCGTATGTTGTCATCTTCAAGATAGGTGATCTGGCGCTCCCAGACATCCAGGAAGACCCAGTATCGATCTCGCCCAAGCGGAACTGGCACAGGCGGTGGCTCTTGATTCGCATAAGTAAGTGGTTGCCCATTTTTTAGTCCATTGAAGCAGGGGACGCCATCCACATAGTAAAAGCCTGCCCCAATCGAAAAGTCGTTAGAGCTACCCGAGGACGACGCTATCTTGAAGCTATTGGGGTTGATACTTGCAATACTGCCGGCGCCACCGTTGCCTTTTGGATCAATATCGAAGTCGAATACTCCCCAGTGCGGTCCGACCAGGTTGGTAATCAGCCTCCGCTGAGCGTAAAGGAAGAGATCAGCCTGCTCGTTCCAATCGGCATCAAGCTGAACCCGCCCCTGCTGCATAAGTACGCGGGTGAAGCTTCGGCCCAGGTCAAATGTGTCGCGTGTAAAATCGCCCTTAAAATCGCCATCCATATGTTCTCGTTCCTCCTAGCTTGCGTAGATGATCCCTGCCTCCATCCCAGCAGGAGTAAAATCGTCGAGGCGGGCGCGTAGATTCGCGGCTCGCTGCGGTTGAAAAAGATCGTGGAAGACTCCCATCTCCGACTCGTCGTCTGCGCCGCCTGTGATTTCTACGGCACAGTCATCGGCAAGCTGACAATAGGTGGGTTTGCCATAGCGCGTGCTATTGAACTGAGGCCGCACCTGGTCAATCTCGAGTTGTTTAGCAGAGGCTTTATCCTCCGGAAGGATATCCGGATTCTCGTCTACAGCCTGCTTTACCAAATCGGGTTGGCAGTTATATCGAAGTGGTGTGCGAGAGCCATCCGGGACAAAGCAGAAGCGTATACAACCAGTTTGAGTGCGAGCGACCCTCACCATGCCATTAAAAATGCTGTTCTCGGCTAGCTCGATGGCGTGAACATCAACCATCCCGAAGCAGGTACTGCGGAGAATCTCCACCGCAGCATGCGCTATCCGCCGATCCGAGGTACTCAGCAACTCGCGTTGATTGTCCGTCGCATCAAGGATGCTGTCACTAATCTTGATGCGCACGGGATCTTCTTGAACTTCGTCCTCGTCGACCACAATGGTGCCAAGTATGCTATGGTCGATAATGACAAGCGCATCTGTGTTGGACAGGGTCAGACTGGCTTCATGCGCTGCTTTGGGTTCACAATCATGCTCGAGATCCCAACCGGGCACCAGGGTACAGTGACGAATCTTCAGTTCAGCAAATTCTCCTTCGACTTGAATGCCCTGTCCAAAGATCAGTAGACCATCCAGGGTGAAGCGACTACCAGACATGCCCCTAATCTGCGCTCCGCCCTCCATACTTAGAGCATTCGTGCGATCCACTCGCTCCTCTTCCAGGCGGATCACAGGACGTTTGCGATTGGCTGCGCGAATTTGCAGCACTTCTTTCTCCCCAAGCGAGATTTGCAGGTTGCTCTCGCTATATACCCCACTGTCCGTGATCTCAATGACAGCGTCGTGAGGCTCGTCAGGATGGGCTTCCTTCCAGTTCTCCCAGAGCTCTAGCGCCTCCGCGATGGTGTGGATATCTCCATTCTGCTTACTCACCCGGAAGAGTTGATACTTCCTGGGTGGCTGGAGAAGGGATCGATTATATTCGCCACCCCCCATATCATCACTGAACGCGTAATGATAAAGCACTTTTACACCGCCTTTGGGCTCGCGGTTTGGCGCAAAAGCAAAGCGGCCCAGAACCGGGTCAACTGCCACCTGATCCCCTCTTGGCCGGTACTGCCAGTCGCTCAGGTCGGCCGCGACAATGTTAGCGATTGGAACGGGAACCCAATTGACTTTCGGCGGTTGGGGACTTCCAGGCTGTTGGTCTCTACGCGAGCGTCGGCCCTGTCGTGGGGCTTCTGGCTGCTCGGGTAGCCCTCTCCAGATGAACAGGCTCTTATCTTCGCCATAATAATCTGATTCGGACTTTCCCTGAGCCTGTGCCTGCTGGATGTCCCTCTCGAATTGGCGGCGTCGGATGGGTGTGGAAAAATTCAGCTCGTTGGTACTCCGCTGCGTTTCTGCTTTCTGCTGCGCCCTGGTATAAAGCTGGGTATCGTTTCCCAGAATGCTGAAGGTGAAGAACTCAGAACCAATCTCATTGAGCAAGCGCGCCCGTGTTTTGGTGACGGAATAGACTTTGAGTCGCCAGACAAAAAGCCCAACACTGGGGATGTTATACCGCCCGGTTGTGCGGTGCGAAACGATGCGCCGCACGTCTACGTTGTGAGCTACTTCATCAAATGGTCCATCCAGGCGATCAAGCGCATCTCCGTTACGCAAATCCACCGTGCGACCACGTTCCAGGTACAGCGCATTGATGTTCTGGAACAGGCCGAGTAAGGTGTAGAACTCGACCGCGCGCGCGGGCCAACCGGCTACATCACTGGCAAGCTGTTCGAGCAGCGAGAGGGTGCCCTTGCGTCTTCGATCTCGGATAATGTTGGCGACATCACGACGCGGTACCAGAATTTTGTTGCGCAGTTGCTCCTCGGGGGGTGTCGCTCCATTCGGTTCTCCTGCTGCATGGACGGCCTGGTAGCCAATCAGGTCTGCGATATAGGGTACTACCCAATCCTGGCAGGTCTCGATAAACCAGTTTTCGTACAATTGGGCGATGTCGGCCTCGACAACAATTACCTGCTCAGTGATAACGCGCAACAGTGCCTGAAGCGGAAAACCCTGCACTGCATCGCGTTGGCGGTAAACCGTCGGCAGGAGTTTATACAACCGGTCTGGATCTTTATTGACTGAATTAAGTGAGTTCATTGAGTCAACTCCGTAAGGATGAGCGTGTCAGGCACATCCGGGCTTAAAAAGGCCAGTTGGGCCGGATCGATCTGGTTAGTGGTCGGATTGAACATTGCCAGATGTACAGGTATGTTCTTGTGGCCTGTCAGGTCAAGAAGCTCGAGAAACTCTTGAGTCGCTGTCTCCTTTGGATCCGATGGGTCGGGTGGTGTCTGCGACACTATGTCAAGGGCATTAACCACACTAGCCTGGTCAACTGCTCCCAGGATCTGCAGATCAACATAATCCACGCCGGTAACTCCCTGGATGGCGCTGAACACTTCACTTTCGAACACCGGCTGTCCCAGATTGCGGCGCTCGAAGCTGAAAGTATCCAGGAGTGCAGCGCGTATCTGGGACTCAACAGCCTCCCACAGATAGTCCGGTAGTAGGCGTACACTGGCGCTGATGACGATAAACATGACCTCGCATATTGCCACCTGCAAAGGCACATTGGGATCACCTAACTGTTGCAGCGCCTGGACGAGATTTAGATGTAGGTCGGAGGTAACATCTATAGGGATATTGTCGGCTCCGGCGATGCTGAGATGGACGAGTTGGCGGCGGCCATCGGAGATGTTGGCAGCACTGGCTTTACCGATACCGGCGTAGGTTCGCGCGAAATCCTCATAATCTTCCACGGAAACAAGACGATCAAGCGCCAGCAATGCCAGAGGTACATTGCTGCGTGCCGAGTTTTGGCTCTCCCTATCAGCTCCTCCCGAAGCCCTCAGTGGGTTAATGACACTCTTAACCCCCAGCGGTTTCGTTGTAAGCAGGCTGATCTGTCCTGCCTGGACATTCCCAGGCTTGCCGATTCCGATGCGGTAGACGGCCTTGACATTCTCGACGCCTGTTGGTAGACGTTCGCCGTACTGGCCATTGCCGAAAATGACTGTAGTTTTGTCCGCATCGTCCGTTTCTGTGGTATAGCTGCGATCTTTCGGACCTAAGTCGACCAGGGAATCTGCTTCATGCCAGAGGATATCATTGACGCGCACCTGCACCGTACTCTCAGCCCCGGCAGCAGTGGGTGCGGCAATGTAGGTCAGTGGCGACTGGCTTAACGTGAATCGTTGCAACGCCTTGCTTCCGTCGCCGCTGCCCAGCACTTCGCTGCGCGTCTCGCCATGAGTGGCCCGCACAACATTGCCATAAATGGTCACCGTGTCGCATTTGTACTGGAAGGAGAGAGGCTTAGCAAGCTTTAAGAAAGTATGTAGCTTATCTCCGGGAAGCGGTATTGTCGTATCCACCCCGCCTATATTTACAGTCACTGTACCTACGTCTTGTGTGACGCCTGCCAGCAATACCAGTTCGCCCACCATGACTCCACTTGTGCCTGCGACATCTGCTCGTTCGCCAGAGACGATCGCCCAACGGCCGGATTGGAGATCAGGGTAGAGTTGATCCAATTCTATTGTATCACCCTGGACGACGCATGCATCTGTCCCGCTCGTAGATCCCCCGGCACCGGACTGCTGAGCAGCAGGACTATTGACAAAGGGTTCCTCGGCCAGCGTCAGGCATTCGCTCTGAGCATAAATGGTGGTACCGCGCAGGAGCAATAGTAGCTCGGACTCATTTTTCGGCGGGTTCTCAAGCCAGGGTTTATCCAATGTTAAAAGCGTTATCTTTTTTGCTATCGCCAGGGCAGCAAGGGCAGGGGGAAGCGTGGCAGCAGCTGCACGACCCGTGGAAGCGACTCTCACAGTAGATCCTAGCGCCTCCAGGGCATCGAGGGGACTGAGCGTAATTGTCTGAACTTTCACTACCTTACGAAAGGTTCGGGTCGTCAATGTAGTCGTCTCCCCCATAACGATGCTTTCAGTCTCAATTACCACCCAGCTCCCCGGTGCAATATCATATTGCGCGTCTAAAGGCAACAAGTAGGGCAACAAACTCGCCAGATCGCCTCTACCCTGCGTGCTTACTGTCAAGGCTCCCAGGCCAAACTGTCTGGTGAAAAGCTGGATTGGTACATCCTGTCCAAAAAGTGCGGCCTTCACACGTAGCGCCGCGGCACAATCCAGCAAAGGTATCGATGGCGTTGTTGTGACAGTGGCGTTGGACAACGCCGCATCTAATGTCTCCCCCAATGCAGGATTGATGTTCTTCAATATCTGTGAGTTGATGCCCGATTGGGGATTGAATATCTGTCCCGTTTGGCGCTCTAACTGCTGTGAGTTGCGAGGCGGAACAGAGGGAGTTGCCGTGAGATTCTTCACCAGGTCGATGTAACTCAACTTTTCACCGGACACAGGCAGCGAACTTACAGGTGACTGACTCAGGTTTCGATCTACTGTCACCAAGGTACGGTTCTCTTTCGCCTGAGGTGTGACAGTAGCCACTCTGACGAAGACAAACTCGTAGAAGGGCTCTCCAAAGAAAGAGGAAGTGTCCGGCAGGCTATCTTTGAAGATGAACAGCAGGGGATCTCCGGACTTGAGCTTTGTCGCAGTGCCCTGGAAATAGAGTGTGTCAGTATTTATCGTGTCCTCTTCGCCCGTTGGCGGTGATGGTGGGGAAGAGAGAGGAAAGCCGGGAATCAGACTGATAAACTGCGGACGTGTGAGCCGCGGCTGGAGGGTATTCCAGATGAAGCGAGCTTCCAGGGGATCGGCGGTTTCAAAGGATTGCGGGAGTTCGCCAGGGCCGGGAATACTCTGGGCGCGGTTGCCTGGCAGGATGGTCACATTGTTGTCTTTTTCCAGCGTATAGGCCAGGAAGACGCTTGCAGCAACGCCAGGACGCAGCATATAACCCACCAGGCGCGCCAGTTCCAGAATAGAGCGACGTTCGGTCGCTGTACGCAGGTAGCCCTCGTTAGCGATGCGCTCCTGGTAAAAGATGAGCACATCAGCAACTGTCGCCCAGCTGTCCAGGAAAGCGATGGCCGCATCGCTTGCTTCACGCGTAGTCAAACCCCTCACCGGGTAGATCAGCGCATCTGGATCGTCAAACTCGGAAAGGGGCATGTCCAGGTCTTTGCGAGCAATGCCCAGGTTCGACAGGCGTGCCAGCATCGTTTCCAGGAAGCTGGCATGGGTACCCACCCGGTAGATCAGCGCGTCCAGACCAGGGCGATTGACAATCGTTAGCGGTGTCAGTTGTTCGATGCCTTCACAGCAGCCGCAGGTTTCGTTCATCGTCCACCTACCAATTTGAACACGATTTTGCCGTGTTCAGGAAAATTGGGATCGTTGTCCAATTGAGCAATTTCCATGGGGCCAATGGGCAGGAATTCTTTTCTCAGTTCGCCATGTGGCCCTTCAAAGAGACGTCGCAGCCTGGTAACCTCGACACTCTGCACGCCCTGTGTGGCTTGGGCAATAGCTACCAGTTTGCTCAAAGCAATACCCTGACCGAAGGTCAGATTATCAGGATGGAAGAATCCAAGCTGTCCAGTGGGCAATACACGGTTGCTGAATGCGTCGAGCAGCGCCGCTTTGACATGCCCACGCTGGAAGTCCGGCTGGACGCAGATGGTCATGGCGATATCCAGCGCGACGTAGTGTGCCGTTACCACCTTTAGATTATGTCCCATGCGTCGGTAGATCTCCAGGTAGGCTGTGATCTTGTCCAGCAGCGCCTGGTCAGCCTCCTCGCTGCCCAGCGGATCGATTGCTACCAGGACTTCGAACCAACTGCCCGTCCAGCGCAGTGCTGCCGCGGCGCGCTGGACCTTGGAATTGCGCTCGGCCAGACGGGCGTAGTCGTCAGCAGTGATCGCTCGCTGCAGGTTCTTGCTCGATCGAAAAGCAAGCGGCGCGAACAACTTGACCTCGTCAATGGGCTCTGGAGGCACTCCGCCCGAGGCTGCAAAGGGATTGCGCGGTTGCAGAGTGACACCGGCAAGCAGCGTGTTGCGAAAGACAATGTGGGAAATCGTCTCTGCACCCACATTGCCCGTAGGTCCGTTACCGATGCGATAGGTGGCCTTGAATTGTGTTCCGGCTTCAGGCATGTGTCCCAGTTCCCCGTTGCCGAAGCGCAGGTGAGCAAAGCCATCGTTGTCCATCTCGACCACAAAATGGAAATCATCGCTCGTGCTCTCCAGTAAATCGTACTGTACAAGCCATTCAATAGTGTTGTTTGCGCCCTGGTCTATCCTGCTACCTCTGACCCCGGCGTTATTTCCTTCGTCGGCAGGGCCATGCAGGGTAGCTCCGTTGGCGGGTGGGGTACCTGTTAGTTTTATCCAGGGGACTGCCTGGCGGGGATCTTGAAGCAGCAGTTTTTGGGCTGATGTCAAAGACACCGGTTGATGCGGATCAGCAATAGGGGGACGAAAGAACGGCGCATCCGACTCAAGAGTCTGATAGAACGTTAGAGGAGCTTGCTGCAAAGTTGGACGAAACACACCTGCGATAGTCTGGATATCCGCGAGATCGCCTTCGCCCTCACATGTGGGAGTCGTAGACACTGACGGGACACTTCCCAGTTCTTCATCCCGGATGGTCTTGCCGTAATCTACCAGGATGATATTGCCACGTGCAATGCTGATGTCTTCGAGCAATTGACACTCGTACCTCACGACGGAATCTGGGGGTGAGCCTGGTGGAACCTGCGCGGGTCCGATCGCTGAGAGGCAAAGCGGAAATGGCAATGCATCTTCCACCCCCCATTCGATCTCGACAACAGGAATATTGTAGAGTGGATCTACTCCAGGCTCTACCCTGGTTAGGCGCACTATATGACGGTGAGACGCGTTTGCGTCTTCCTTCGCACCAGTTCTGGGGCCAAATACTTCTTCAAAGATCAGCACATCGCCCACCTGCAAATGTAATTTGCGTGGAAGCTCTTCCGTCACAGCAGGCGAAGGCGGCGAGGAGGTAGCAATCCACTCGTCCCTTAGGGTGGCTGTTGTTGCGCCCCGTGGCAAGCAGCATTGCTTATCACCCCAGGTGTAAAATGGTATTTCGTTGTGCGCCTCATAGAGCTGGATTGGCTGCCCAGGGTTTATCAATAGCGGCTCAAATATTTCAAAGTCGCTCGAAGGAAGCCTCTGCACATCATCGTCACTCAGCATCGTGCTGCCGACCCCCAACGCGTCGTTATAACCTGTGATAAAGTAGATATCTTGTGGGTCTAAAGACACATCGGTATCGGTTTCCACAAAAAGCCAGGCGCGTGTATTGCAGCCTTCATGCATCGTGTAGTCAACCAGGCGAACGTGGCGACGAGTAGAGATACGCTGGCGAGCTGTTTTCAGATACGCTTCGGTCGCGACGGCGTCTTGATAATAGCTGAGATAATCGCCAACATAAGCCAGGATCTCTACAAGCGTGATGCCGATATCTGGTATATGGCGCTCCTGCCAATCCGGCATGATCAGCGCCAGGCGATCCAGGATGAGCTGCCGGAAGCTGGCATAGTCCTTCGCGAGGTAATTGATCTCCGGCTCGTCAAGTACACGTGCTGGACAGATGTCTTCCTGCTTGCAATCGAGATCACTGGGACAGTTGGCCTTGAAGGAGAAATCGATACAGGCATAGCGGGGATCAAAGCCCTGGAGCGGTATATCGGTAGGCTGGTTAGATGCGTCCACTTGAACCAGGCACAGCGTATAGGTTGAGAAATCTCCCGCCTTGTCCACGGTGACAAGCATGCAATCGGCCTGCTCCGGGTCGTCGGGTTCGCACAATTCCACGGCTGTGACCTGGATATTGCGAATGCGCTGTCCGCCATCTATGCGCACATTTTTCTCAGTGATATTCTCTGGCGCTTTGTCTAGAAAATGCACATGAAGAATACGCTGGTCGGCATCATCGACCTCTATATAGTCGATGCCGTTTACATCGGGGTTACCATCTGGCCCGCGATGCTCCCTTATTGCGCGGCGTCGCTCTGTCCTGTCATCGCATATTTCCGAAGTCTTCATTTCTCTACACCGTCTGCGTAAATTGCACTATTTGCTGCTGGTCGCTGCGACGCACCACATACTGGATCAGGATGCTCAAGGTCGAATCCTCGCTGGTTACCTCCAGTGCCTGCAATTCGATCAGGTCTCCCAGCCAGCGCTGTAAAGCTGCCTGCAACGTGAATTTCACCGCTGCCGCCAGTTCAGGACTGTTGGGAGAAAAGACTAACTGCTGCAGGCCGCTACCGAAATCGGGCCGATTAACGCGCTCACCAGGATTGGTGAACAGCAGTTGCTCGATCATCTCCCTGATATGGTCATCGCCATCGGCGGTGGCGGTGCGACCGCGACTATCTAAATGGAACGGAAAGTCAATATTCATCGATCACATCCCTTTCACCCGCGTCTGTGTGACCGCGATATTCAATCCGGTGCCAGTACTAACACAAGTCGCCTGGCTGTCTTGCAGCACGACCGGCACTCCTGCTGCCTTGACACGGGTTGCGGCAGTGATCCACTGTGCGCTTGCGCAGAAAGGCCCGGTTGAGGCTGAAAGTGAGCATCCTGCAATGGCATACGTACTTGCCTGCGTCACAATCGGTTGCTTGCTTACCTGCACACGGGGATTTGTTACCACCGGCTGTGCAGTTCCGCCGTGCAAACACAATACTGTCGCGCCCTCGTGAACGAGAAAGCCAGGCACTATGTCACCTCCAATGCTCCGTCGTTAATCGATACTCCGCTGGCAGCGAGCTGGATTTTTCCTGATCCGCTCGAAATCTCGATTCCTGTCACATTCATCACGACCTTTGCTCCGGTGCCTATCGAGGTCTCGATAGTGATACCACCTGCCCCCTGTAAATCGTCGATAGTGATGGTAGCCAGGTCGGTCTTGAGTACCTTCATCTCGGCTACAGCGGGCGTTGCTGGTAGCTCACCCTGCGCCCAAAAACAACCTGTCCAGATAGGATAATCTATGTCGCCTTGCTCAAACTCGATCCAGACGGAAGCATTGACAGGCGGTATCAGGAACAATCCTACACCCTTCCCGGCATAGGGTGTGCAAGGCATCGCCCAGGTGCTCTCGTTATCACCCAATACGTCTGGTATTTTGGCTTGCACTCGACCTAGAAACTGGGGGTCTCGATTGTCGGAAACTGTCCCCCGGTACTTGCCATAATACTTTTTGCCTTCGCTCCCGTTCATGGAACTACCCTCGGCGTCAGTGATATGAGTCCATTCCTGGTCAGAGTGAAGCTCTGTTTATATTCACCACGTTTGATGTTATGAGTCACACTTTTAACATAGTAAAGACCATCATAGGCCATGCCCACACCACGTACTCCCACAAGATGGCGAGCTTGCAGGATTTGACCATAGCGCAGGACGTCCAGTTGTCCTGAGCCTGTGACAGCATCGGCTGATGCAGCAGTTTTAGAAAGGCCTATCGAGAGTATCTGTGTTACATCGAACTTAGCGATACCTTCGAAAGGCTCGTGTTTTAATGCCGGCGCCTGCTTCAGAGCCAGAGGTGGGCGCAACAGTGAAATGCTCGGCAAGGGGATGGAGATGCTTATTTTGGTGTTCGGCTCTTGAAAATGCACCGCAAATTGTGTTGCAGACAATCCATCGAAACTGAAGCTCAGGGACTCAACGTTGGTGTAAGCGTCCATATTGATGTTAAGCGCCGATTGAGGGACGCCGATCCTTATCTCCGGTCCCCAATAGGCCACACTCGCGCCCGGAACGGGGCCAGGGTCAATATAGAAAACAAAAGCATTGTCGTCTGCCATCTTCTTAATATAGTCGAGGTCTGTCCCTTTCTGGGCAGGTGTCGCCTTTACCGGGATTGGCAGGAATGGGAACAGCTCGCTTACGACAAGAGGGACAATCCCGTATACGGCATAACTAGCCAGGATTTTAAGCACCCTCACCCCCGCTGGCATAGCAGGAAAGGCCTGGCCTGTCTTATCCTCCAGGTCCATGAGCACGCTCAAGTCCTCACCTGTAACCGTCAGTGTAGATTGTGCAGGCTCACTACTCGGCGTTATCTCCTGGCGGGTAATGATTCCATCCATCAAAACGGTCGGTGTGCTGTTAAGCGTTACCACGATGATCACGCGAATCTTGGGATCGAAGAAACCTGCCGGTAGCAGAGTACGACTCAACAACGACTGTTTGCTCAGGGCAAAGGTCAGTTGGAATCCACTGCGTTGACCGGCGCTCACGGTGATCTGCACACTGGTCAACGCGTCGGTGACTGGCTGTGGCACAGGTACGGCCAGAACAGGCCCCATCATTAATGTCAGGTAAAAGCCTTTTAGCATACTAAACCCCTGCTGTTGCTGGAATACCTTCAGGCAAGGTGATGCGTAGTTTGCGACCAATGGTTGAAGTCAGATCATCGGGCCGCATGGCGTTGTTGGCATCGCAAATACGCCAGAACTGCTCTGGATCACCCAGGTAGTGAGCTGCAATATTATCTAGCCGATCTCCCTCCGTTACGGTATGCTCCTGAAGCAGCGCAAATCGGTCCGGTGAGGGAACAAAACGGCGTTGCAAGTAGACAATAATCCTACCACTTGCCGCCGTGAGCTGGGCTGTTTCAATGCCGTAGTAACGACTGGTGATGGGGAAGGCTGCAACTGTCATGAAATACCTCCAATTCCAAAGGCACTCAGGTTTGCATTCAGACCCATAGTTGCCAGGCGCTCCTTTTCTTGTTGATAGACTAAGAAGAGATTGCCGCCTTTGTGATCAAAACCCAGATCGTAAACGCTTAACACATGCATGCCGAGGCTGACTTTCGCGCGAATCGGGTTGAGGAAAGGATCAAAGGCCTCTTCAGTGATGCTGAACTCGGTAAGGCGCACGGGCAATACACGAGTCTTGCTCCATATAAAGAGAGTGAGTGGAGTCTCCATTGGGGCTATCTCCAGTGTACCCACCTGAGCGAGACTATTGTTCGACAATAGCTGGTTGCTTGTGGGATACACAATTGTCTCCAGGGCTGCAAGTTGCGGGAAGATGCCGAAATCGAAGGTTGGTAAATTTTGATCGAGCTGGTCCGTTATATCAATCTCGGCATCCAGTTTGATCGTTTCGGCTGGCGGAGCTTTGAGACGCAGTACCTCAAGGCGATCCCCGCTCTCGCTACCGGCTCCCTGAATCTGTAGAGTGCGACTGAGCGTCTCAGAGTTATATTGCAAGACGATCACGCGCTGCACATGCGCAGTATCAGGGTCTATCAAAACGATACCCCCTTTGAGCAGACGTGGTGAACCTGGAAAGGTGGTCATAGAGTACGTCCTTTCATCAAATTGGCTCCTGTTCCTCACTCTTGAGCTTCCTTACCTGCGGCCTGCTTTGCGAGGCGCGGTACCAGGGTCTTGAGATCGATATTCGGTTTGATCCAGACTATATCGCTCGCCGAAGGCATATGAAATTCCTCATCTGTGGCATAATGAATGGGCGCGGTCAAGCCGAACTGTAGTCCACTGCCCCATTCATATGCTGCCAGATTCCAGACTTTTTGTGCTTTATATTTCAGCGCGCCAATACCCAATTCAGCTGTGACATCGGCGTCGAGTCCCAGTATCAACACCAATTCCGCTAGGATAGTGGGTTTTGCATCCAGACCGAATTTGCCACGAATGTAGTGAATGCTGACAGGTGCCTGAAATCCTCCCCGTAGTTCGGCTGTACCTGTAGCCGTGATACCGCCTGTGGCCGAGGCTATCACCACGCTCACCCCAACAGCGCCGCGAATAAACAAGCTCACTCCTGCGTGAGCAGGAATCACCAGTATTGCGCCTGCCTCTAATTCAAGGTCCTTCTGTTCCTCTAAAGGATTGAATGTCGCCATCACATGTACATTGCGCAGCTCACCAGGGCCAATACCATAATTGATCTTCATCCCTCCCGATATTCTCCCGATCAACCCGATACTCCTGAGACCAATGGGAATGGCAAGAATCGGGATATCCATGCTGTAGTCGAACAGCTCATATTCGTTTGAGAATCCTCGGAAAAGTTGGATAGGTTTTGGAAACTCGAGTTGACCTTTGACACCCACACTTTGATCTTCATGCAAGATAACCCCAATCGTGCCAACCAGGTTCTCAGAGAGTTGGTACTGAATCATACCCTCACCAGAGAGCTTGTATTGGTCACTCAGATTTACCTTAATGCCGCCCTTGGCGCGTCCGCGGTCAATAACTAACTCGCCTTTCCCAGAGATTTTTGCATCCCCAGAAGTCCTGTCACTCCTATAGCCGACGTGCAAGTGTCCCTTCAGGCCTTTTATGATGATATCTACGTCTCCGCCAGCATTGAGATGCTCTCCGTCGTAGTCAATCTTGATGTTGACAGGCTTCAAGCCCGGAACGGGTATATCAAGCTCGCCTTCTCCCCTATATAGCCAGTTGCCTGCCCTCCCACGCTCCACAGTTAACGTCGCTTCTTTCCCTCGCGGCATCAGAATGATGACCTGGCCGGTCGCGTTGACGTCTTTCCCTACAAAGCCGATATGCACGAGGCCGCCCTTCACAAACTTGAGCTTCGTTTGACCAAAATTAACATCAACCCCACCTGTAAGCTCACCATTGCGGTACATCACCTCACCTTTAGCCTCGTCAATACCGGGCAGGTGAGCGTTCAGTGTACCTTTCGCTACGAAGCCACTCTCATCCGCTCCGGCAGTCACTAGGCCATCAAGTATGGGCTTGCCCTTTGGCCCGACCTCGAGAGCAACTTCACCTTTCGCTCCAAATTGAGGTGCGAGTTCAATGCCAATCTCTGCCTTTGTGATACGCGAGTTGGGTATTGGAAAGGTTGTCGGCTGTTTCGAAATTGTGGCAGTAAATGCTTCTTCTTCAAGGTGAACTGTTAGCTCTGAACTGCTCAGGAATGGGACTGATGGTTTCAGTTTCCCTTCGGCAGAGAAGCCGCTCGCTTCGTCATACTTAGGAATAAGGTATCCCTCACTGAGGTAAGGATAGGTAAAGCTAACTCTACTCTTGTCTCTTAAAGAGAGATGCCCTATTTCGCTGTCTTTCTTCACATCGAAGTGTAGCGGCTTTGTCTCATCTTTGATCTCAAGGGGAACACGGGTCCTTTTCCTCTTGAAGTGAGTCTTGGATTCGATGAATGCATCTATTGTGTCAGTGCTTTTGTCTTTACCTTTCCCCTTGCCTGCGCCTGTCCCAGGTTGATGCAACGTCTCCAAGATTATGCCGGAGATTAGCTCAGACCCAGCCGCGTTCTCTGGTATGTCTGACTCGTGCAATTGAGTCGAAATTGATTTATCGGCTACTTCGGGTGCCTGTAACTTTGCCTCTAGACCGATGGCCTCAATTACATACGGTTTAAGCCCAGCCTTAACAGCTTTCTCAGTCCCACCCTCCCTTGCAGCGACAACATCTTTGACATCGCATTCCACCGCTGTACAGGTGCCTTTGGGAGAACACGGGAGAGGCGTTCCGCTCGGTTGCGCTTCTCTGAAGTGCAAAACAATTTCTTTCACGTCAGGGTCAAAACGGGCACGTAGTGTTTGAGCTATCTCGCTCACTTCTCGCCAAATTTCTAATCCACTCTCCCTATTTTCCTTAGGGGCAAGCATCTGAACGTTGTTCGGGACGTTAACTCCACCCAATTGCAACTCGATAATGTGGTCCATCTGGCACGTCTCATTATTGGCGATAGGAAATCCGCCAGACTTGCCGACCTTGGGATCACCGCCAGCCTTTGCCCACAAATCGTCGATTACTTGGGGGTCTTTGTCTGACCAACCAACTTTTAGCAGCCAAGCTTTTCGTAAGTCTTCGGTTTTAGCACGTGCTTGCCATAATCCTGCACTAGGAGACTTCTTACTCATGTTTACCGTTGCTTCCAGTGCAGCTGCATCCGCCCTTGCTTTATAGAGATCAAAGGCATCCTGTGCTCCCTTTGTCCCCGGTACCTTGAACACATCGATATCAAAGGCTATCGTCTCTGGTGCACGAACCGCACGTCTCAAAGCTTTCTGACCTGGTCTCACCACCACACTATCCGGCAGGTCTTCCCAGTCTCTCTCCTTCGTCTCCTGTGAACTGATCGCAGCGCGAGAGACAACGGGTGTCAGTGGTCGGTGAGAGACCCGGGCTGCCGCATCCATGCCCTGCCCTGTTCCTGTTACCGCGCTGGCGGCCATTTCTGCTTCGTGCTCTAAGGCTCCATCATGAGTGGAGATACTCAATGGGCCATCGCTTGCATAGCGCTGCATCCCATGCTGTTGAATCGTATGTGTCAGCTCATGCGCCAGCAGGTGTTTTCCTGCTGGTGTATCTGGTGCGTACTGCCCGGCTCCAAATACCATTTGCTCCCCGACGGTATAGGCGCGCGCGTGAACCGCCGATGCAGACTCTGCTGCCTGTGGATCATTATGTACCCGTACCTGGCTGAAGTCATGCCCAAAGCGCGACTCCATCAATGAGCGAGTGCTACGATCAAGAGGCCGTCCTGGCGAACCCAGCACAGTGTGTACCGCAGGCGGAACGGCGCCCACCGGCGCAGGTGTGGAGTTAACGGCAGCACGCTGCAGCGTTGAAGCATTCCCGGATGGTGCTCCTTTTAATAATGTCTCCTCGCGTTTCTTGCGACAGGATTCGCACTCGCCACCGGCCAGGGTATGCTGTCCGCATTCGCACTTGCGCTGCAAGATACCGCCCTTGAGCGACGACACGGTTGGAGCTTTCCGTTGTGGCTGGACTACTGCCTGCGCCTGCTGACTCATCTATCGCTCCCTCCAATTCCCTTATACACTGCCCTGGCAATCTGCTGTCCCAGGAGGACTGGAGTGCCATCATTTGCCAATTCAATAGCGTTAGCAGGAACGCGAGACCACGTGCCACCTGACAACAGGCTTGCGGAGAGACCGTCAGCGCTGAGCAAGCGGGCCAGTTCTGCTTCAACGGCAACCTGCACCTTCAGGTGCTGATCAGGTGGAATTGGTAATCCTTCCAGAATCAATCGCTCGATGTGGACAATGATGTTCATGCCATTGCCCCCCTCGCTCCATGTGACAACGTTGATTGTGATACTGGCAATGGCAGTTGCCAGCGAAAATCGGCTTCGTTGATGGGTCGCTCCAGTTTAAGGAACTCCGCCCGGGTCGCGTTGAGCACAAGATGCATAGTGACTGTTGTGCCTGCCTGGGCGGCCAGGAAGGCGGTATTAAGGGCGATGGTATAAATGCTGCCACCCGTCAAATTGAAGTGGGCCAGTCGGTTGTAATCCAGCTCCCCGGTCGGTACATTTGAAGGAAAGACTTTTTGCCACATTTGTTTGCGTTCAGCCGCACCAGGAAATGGAAAGGTGATAACGAAACGCAGGCGGCGCATGAAGGCGTTATCGAGGGCGCCTTTCATGTTGGTCGCCAGGATTGCAACGCCACGAAAAGCTTCCATGCGCTGTAAAAGGTAGTTAATTTCGATGTTGGCATAGCGGTCAAGGCTGTCTCTGACTTCACTGCGTTTGCCGAAAAGCGCGTCGGCCTCGTCGAAGAAGAGCATCACTCCCCCGTCTTCTGCAGCATCGAAGAGGCGGCGCAGGTTTTTCTCGGTCTCCCCAATGTATTTGCTTACTACCGCCGACAGGTCGGTGCGGTAGAGGTTAAGGTGCAAGTCTTTGGCAAGAACTTCGGCTGCCATCGTCTTGCCAGTACCGCTCTCGCCGACAAAGAGAGCGTTGATCCCTAGTCCCCGGCTCATCTTGGAGGCAAATCCCCAGTCTTCGTAGACTTTACTTCGCTGCCCTACCTGATCCGCAAGCTGGTGTAACAGTCGTGTCTGCTCATCAGGTAGCACAAGGTCGTCCCAGGTTGCTCTAGGGTCCATGCGCTGGGCCAGTGTGTCCAGGCGTGGGCGGACGACTCGCTGACAGGCTTCCCAGAGTCGATCTGGGAGGATACTTTTATCACCTGCTGGGTCCAGCACGGATTGGGCGATGCGTTGAATGGCTGGCAAGTTGAGGTTGAATTGACTCGACAACAGAGCGGGGCTGTCGGGAGCAGCGTCTCCCAGGGCCGTCCTCCAGGCCGCCTGCTGCTCCGCCGGAGTAGGCTTAGCGACATCGAAAGTCAAACTGGCTCGGCCCAGGCGAGGCCAGCTTTCACGCGTGCCTAAAAAGAGCAGAGGATGATCACAGCGTGCCAGGAAACGACTCAGAGCTAAGGTGTGTCCCTCGCCTGGTGAGGATGGATCGACTTCCTGAGCATCCAGGTAAAGGATCAATGGTTGGAGCATACTTTCTCGCTGCCATAAGCGGGCCAGCACCTCCAGGTCGGCGGCCTGAGATGGAAGCATCTCGACTGGCAGACGATACAAGGGACGCCACACTTCAGCGGCAACATGGCTCGCCAGCAGTTGTTTACCTGGTACATCTGAACCTACCAATTGGATCACGGGCAAGAACGATGTAGCGGTGGATTGACGCAGCGCTTGAAGCCAGTAGCTTTTGATCTGCCGTACAAGAGAGCTCTGCGAAGTTGGCAGTTCTAACTGCTCACCGTCCACCTCCATTGGTGCGACAAACGATGCCAGCCGCTCATCCAGGTAGTCCAGTCCCTTGACGTAATTGACGATGCGTTCATCGGCACGCAGCGGACTGGTGGTAAGAGGTGTAGCAGCGGGCTGGTTGATCTCAATCAATCGCCAGTGCCGGAGCGGCCTTTCCGGAGAGAGCGCGTCCCATGAGGGTGAATCAAAGAGTGCCATGGTCAGCGCGAAAGTGGGATGAGGCATGTTCTGGTTGTCCTGGGCAAGGGCACACAAAACTGCGATACGCGTGTCCAATTCCAGCGCGATGCACAGGAGTAGCACCTCTCGTTCAAAATGGCTTAGCCCAAGACGCTTGCTCAATGTAACCAGGGTCGGCGGTGGCTGCATTTGCGACTCGGCAATCCCCATCTCATCGGCCTTTTGCGCTATTTCGTCGTTGAATTGTGCCGACTCCTCTGAAGGAACCTGCGCCTGCCGCTCCAGCCGGAGTCGCAGCCATGTCAGCGCTATTGAAAGGTAACGTGCGTTATCCTCTTGCCAGTTTCGCTGCTCGATCATGCAATTACCACCTTTTGTGACTGATCAAATTGCGGTGGCGTCACCGTCCGATCTACGAGCAAGCTGTCAACGCCATCCACACGCAGGCGCACGAAGTACTCACCGGCGGGAATTGCTCCGAGATCAAAAGACAGGTCCTGGAATGCAATTGGCACAGTGGGTGGATTAGGCGCTGGTGGAAAGACCAGAGGAACCTCGCGATCCCCAAACAACAAAGTAACTCGCTGCTCTTGTAGCACCGTAAATTCCATTCCCTGCTCTATCCGTTGTACCGTCTGTTGCACTGCCGGGCTACAATGCAACTTTATCGTCACGTCGGATATATTGCCGTTGGCATCCTTTGTCACCGTGGGAGCATCAAGCAAAATGCTCGGCGCTAGTGAGAAGGATACCTCATTACTTGTGCGAACCTCATCACCATTTATATCACTGTAAACAAGCGACATGGTATAGAAACCAGCTGGCCAGTTGGCGGGATCATCGGGCAATGCCACAGTTATCGCATTTCCTGTCGGCGTCGAACCAGTCTTAGGAGGAAGGTCAACTGGATTCAACCAGCGTGGATTCATAAACCGCACTTTTGTCCGAGTGTTGTCAATTTGCTGTCCTGCCGATTTCGTGGGGTCCGGCCCCGGGAGGAGATCGTGACCACTGAGCGTCAGATCATTGCGGTCCGGATCAATGGGGGACAGAATATCCGGAAGTAAAGCGCTTGGTGGATGTGGTAGAACTACCGCCTCAATTGTAGGGAAAGGCGGTGTCAGGTTCCCTTGCGCGGTTGCTCCCGTATCGCCCGGACCTCGAGCTACTACCGGCAAAGGTGTCTTTACTGGCCTTGTACTTTCGATAAGTACGACGGCGACCTCGTAGGCGACTGAGATGCGATATTGCGTCTGGAAGCCCGTCCACAGGCGGAAGATTTCCTCTACTGAAAGGGGCTGAAAAGTAATGCGCACACGCTCTATCTGGTTTTGTAGCTCGCTATTCAGATTTCCGGGCAGCGCAGCTTGAATTTCTTGCGAACCGAGCAGCGGGTGATCGTACAGAATGCTCATAGCATGACCTAGCAGGCGGTGACCAAGCACATCGTCGTTACCATCACCATAGGCGGTCATCATATAATAGAGGTTCAACGCCAGCGGCGGAATACCCGTTTCTCCTGATCTTACTCTCTGGGGTATATCCATATTGCGCCAGGCAGCATTTGGCAAGACCTGATAGAGAAAGAGGTTGATCTGGTTACCAGTACCATCGCGTGCTTTATCCGGCGGCTTTGCTGTGATACTGACGCCGCTCAGCCCGGTACCCTGGTTGACATTCTGCAATAAATTGCTCAGTGTTGAGGTAACGGCAGCGATAGCCAGAGCATTGCTCATCAACGACCTCCCTTAGCGCGCAGATTCAAATATTCATCCAGGCTCATGATCGGCGGGTCTGAACGTTTAGGTTGTGGGCGCGGAGTCGATGACGATGTTGCGCGTACTTCAATTCGACCAATAGTTACCCGAACGATTGGCGTCGACGAGATTTCTTCTTGTTTAGACGCATACTGATTTTCCAGAGTCGTTCCTCTTTGTTCTTTGTGAGTAATGATGTGTGGTAGAGTCATCGACGGCGAAGGGGATTTCACTTCAGATATCATGCCAGGCTGTGCAGGACGAGCAGGGTTTCCCTCTAACCAGGAATCTGATGCATTTCTCGCGCTGTCAGATATTTTGGCCTGCGTACCTGCTCGATGCATGAACTGCAATTCTGGCACTCGCTTCTCTTCTACAGGTAGACTGTCCGCATCCGCTTCATGCATAATTCCCTGGGCAGGATGTGTGATGGGCTGGAGGGAAGTTGAGCCCGCTTGCATTGTTAGAATTTGCGAAGGTGTAGCTTCATCTCTGCTCGCAGCGGCAGACTCTATGGCAGGCAAGGGTGACGTATGCAGGCCGGGTGTTATTTGAGGTGGTTGCAAGGGCGTTATCGCTTGCAGATCATGGCGTACAGTAGGTTGTGGAGGTGCTATCGCCTGCAGATCATGGCGTACACTAGGGTGAGGAGGCACTGCATCGCGTTGAGGGATGCTTTGCCTGGCCGAATGAGAGGGAGCCTGGACCTCTGTCTCCCTCTCATGAATTTCTTCAAGTTCGATATCGGCAATGGGATTGCCAATCAGAGATGGTCCCTGAGCATATATTGGAACGATGATTGGTTGTACTATCGGCATCAATCCTAGCGTTCGTGCTGCCAATCTAGTGATAAAGTCAGTCATCAGGTCACCATCTCCAGGTAAAACTGTCGCCGGGTGGCGCTCATTGCCAGAATGTCTGCCTCATTCCAACCGTAAGCACGGGCCAACATATGTACCTCGCGCATTAAACGCTTCGCCTGGGCGCATATCTCAGACCAAAAAAACGGTACAATATCAAAGATGACCAACCAGTTGTGAGTACATACTGGACAGCTCAGGTCGATCGGCACTTCAGCCTGAGGGTCAGATTCTAGCATATGTCTGCCTAAGATAGCAATTACGCTCTCAGGAAGAGCTGCTACCTCCACTTCTACATTTTCTTGGCGGGCCTGTAATACACATCGCTGCAACAACAGGTCGCGCGCGACCATAACATCCTGGAAACACACAATCTGCGCAAGGTCTGAGCTGTCAGGCAAACGATAACGCAAGCTATATCCCTCAATCGATACCTCTTGTACCTGTTTAGCAGAGGTCCGGTTCTCCAGTAACACTCGAATATCGCTTATATTGAATGCGAACTCCAGTCGCTCTTGACAGGCCGGACATTCGGCAAAACCGTCCAGCCGCGATCCAAAGGTTGCTTCGCGTATGCTTAGCAAGCGCGCGTCTCGCTGACCTACGCTTAAAGCGAGCAATTCATCCCGTGGTACCTCAGGTAACGCCATCTCAAGGATAGTTATGGCTCGTTCCACTGAATGTGCCCGTAAGGCAACCTCCCAGGTATACAGGAGTTCTTGAGCAGACAGGCCACGCATTGTTATTTAGACCGCTGGTATGCTGAAGGTTGGCTCGGTCGGCTCAGGCACCTCAAGGTCGCGTTCCCATCCCTCGTTCTCGAGTTTGACGTGTTGGATGGCGACTGCGTTTGCATTCGCGTCGAGGTCAGGAAGAGCCTGCCACTCTGAGACCCAACAGCGATAGACCTTATAGGCAATGGCCAGCTGGCCGGCTTCGTTGTAGACTTCGATAATCATGTCTTTGCGAAAGTCTTTGAGCGAAACTTCTAGCCCCAGCCCTGCTTTGAAGTCCCAAACCTTATTCGCCCACTTTTCGAACTCGGTATCATGGGTCACTCCGCGTTCCAGCGTGATCGCTTCGTACTCAGTGCGACCAGGCGATTTCCGGCTACTGCTCGGATCTCCCCCTTCACGATGCTTAACTACCTCCGTAGTGCGCTTCAGCATGCTGACCTTGCTAACGCCGGCTACATATTTGCCATCCCACTTAACGCGGAATTTGAAGTTCTTATATGGGTCGAACCGCTGCGCATTGATGGTGAACTCTGCCATAATGTGTGCTCCTTTTTACCAGATCGATAAATCTGCTCCTAATACTACGGTGCGATATCACAGGCTCCTAGACAGCGATCTGTCCGGCCATCTGCTGAAGCTTAATAACCACAAACTCAGCAGGCTTGAGCGGTGCAAAGCCAACCACGATATTGACAATACCCAGATTGATATCGTTCTGGATCGTGGTTTCTTTATCGCACTTGACAAAGTAGGCATCGCGTGGTGACTGTCCCTGGAAAGCGCCCTGACGGAAGAGGTTTTGCATGAAGGCTCCAACGTTCAGGCGGATCTGTGCCCACAGTGGCTCATCGTTTGGCTCGAAGACCACCCATTGGGTGCCTCGGTAGAGGCTCTCCTCGATGTAGAGCGCCAGGCGACGCACAGGGATGTATTTGTAGTCATCTGCCTGTACATCAGCTCCACGCAAGGTGCGTGATCCCCATACAATTCGTCCAAAGACCGGGAAGGAGCGCAAGCAGTTAATCCCCAGGGGGTTCAGCAGACCATTTTCTCGATCGGTCAGGTTCACTTCCAGGGCCTGCGTACCTGTCAGGGCAGCATCAAGACCGGCAGGCGCTTTCCATACTCCGCGCTGCGTATCGGTACGGGCCATCACGCCCGCTATGATGCCACAAGGAACAAATGTGTCGATCTGCCCATTACGCAGGGGGTCGGATTCCTTGACACGCGGGTAAAACAGCGCGGCATTACGAGCGTCGGTGCCGCTCAATCCGAGATCGTTCGTGAGCTTATCGCGAGCAGTAGAGAGAAAGCTGGAATCTGTACTCCAGGCTGAGGGTGAGTCGACAATCAGCATTGCCCGGCGAGACACGCAATACGATAAGGCGTGCTGATAGACGTTTGCAGATGTATTCCCACCACGGGAATCCGGAGGGATGCAGAGCAGGTTGAAGAGATCGGCTTGCTCGAGGGCGAACATACCCGTCTTGTCAGATTGCGAGCCTAGATAATCCTCATCGGTCAGATTCGCTCCATCAACGCCGCCCGATCCTATAGACGCGAGAGGTATGGCCGGTGGAGAAGCCACAAGTGCAGGGGGAGCAGTGACCTCTGGTCGTACACTGGGTACAATCCAGGGGTCAGTGGGGTCGGTGATCTGATCTGGCGGCTTTTTTTGCACGCGAACAAGGTTGGAAGTATCTCTGAGTACGCGTGGGACGTAAAGGGGATTGGTATCGAGAATGGAGACGTTGAGAAACTTCTCAGTGTTAAGCGTTTGCTTTGTTACGGGGTCAAACTCAGTAATGGTGAGGTTGAAGAGGGAAAGGTCAGGGTTTGGATCATGTGCATCTCTGGTATCGTGATCTACAGCGGCCATTAAATTGTTGCCCCAACTTCCAGGGCTGGCGGCGACAAGTGTAAACACCTCGGGAGGTGATGCTGACCCCGTGTGCAAGTCCAGGCTTGCAGCTGTACCGCCGCTATCGAGGCGAACCATAACGGCCTGGCTACCGCCGTTCAAGAAAAAGTCACTCACGGCGTAGCTCGTCAGGTAATCGACCCCCAAGCCACCAAAACTACGTTCAAAATCGCTAAAGCTGGTGATGGTCACAGCATGGTTAACTGGCCCACGTGAGGCGCGACCGATAAATGCTGTAATCGAAGTTGCGACTCCGGTTATGGTGTGAACACCACTAGGAATCTCCTCGAGATAAACGCCGGGATAGGTCGGATTGACTGGCATTGAGGCCTCCGTTCTCAAGATTAGCATGCTTGACTGCTGTGTTCCAAATACTAATGAATATGGATTTGACTGCCCTCAGTCATTCTCCTGGTGTATCAGGAGGGGTGGCTGTGGATTCATCGCTTTTCAACAGGCAATATTTGATAAAAGCCTGTAAGTTCGGGCCACTTTGGATGTGGGCTTCTCTCCCACTTGCAATGTGGCGAATAAAGCAGCGTACCACTGACGTATTCGCGTCCTTAGAGATGCGCAGAAGGAAGCTGCCATCCTTAACAGGTACCTCTTTGCCTGTATCGACACTCACCAATCGTAACTGAATAATACCAGTCTGTACGTCATGCCAGCACCAGATGATGATGGAAAATTCTTCATTGCCCATCACATCTTTGCCTGCACGGTGCGATGTAACACGCGAACGGAAGGACGAGATGTGCCATTTCCTTACTTTCTAATGCCTTCTAATGCTAGCTAAGCTGTCTCTGGAAGAAGATTATCATGAGGGACTATATTTTCGCTGAATTTTCACTGAATTTTCGCTGTATCAGCAGAGAAAGGTGCGCTCGTGAAGAGCTTCTGAAATACTTGTGTTGTTTCAGGCAATGGGGTCACCCCCAATTCTTCGCGTAGTAAGGACTCGCAACGTTGATACTGCTTTAGTGCCTCGATGCGACGACCTTGAGCAGCGTAGATCTGAATGAGTTGTCGATGGGCCTCTTCGTCGCAACGATTCACCTTAAGTATCGCAGTAGCCCATTTCGCGGCATCGTCATAGCATATCGTCTTCAGGTAGTGGTCGGTAAGTGTTCTACACATGGTAAGGTAGACCCGGTTCAAATGCTCTCGTTGAAGAAACGACCAGTCGGCATACAGGTCCTCAGATAAGAATGGGCCCGTATACAGGCTGCAGGCTTTTTCATAAAGAACTATTCGTTCCTCACCTGTCTGCTGTTCCGCCTCGTAACATTGCAGGAACTCGTCTACATCGGTTCGGATTACGGTCACCGGATTTAGAAAGTAGATGCGATTTTTGCATACGATGTACCCGCAGCCCGGATTACAGTTATAGCCATGATTGAGTGAGCGGCGCAGGGCACTGATTGCGCTGTGCAATTTAGGTTGGGCTACTTCGGGGTCATCTTCAGGCCATAGTAAGGCCATGAGAGCATCGCTTGTTGCACTGTATCCCGGCTGCATGACTAAGTAGCGTAGGATAGTCTGCCCGCTACGACTTGAGCAGAGGAGAATTGGTTGACCTAACCGCCTTACCTCAAAACGACCGAAGCAGGTGAAATATAGGGCAGGTAGGATATCAGGGTCTTTATGGAGTGAGTGCGGTAGTAGTGACGACTGCTCAAAGTTGAAGTCGGTAAATGGCAGTTGTGGTGACTGTGGCGAAAGATGCTCCCAGGAGTTTTTAGTCGATTTGGCTATGGAATGAGGCTGAGGTACCCTATCCATCTCTTCCCTTAAGACTAGTAGTAGCTTTTCTAGGGCAACCAATTGTGTTTGCTGCTCGGTATCGGCCTCAACAAAGCGCTTGCTTGCCGTATAGAGCGCTTGTTGCGCCTGCCAGTAACAGGAATGGCTCTGTATAAATGTATCGAGCGCGGCAGCAAAATGCATATGATCTGGAGAGAGCCGTTCGCGAGCGAGAGCTAGGTATATTACTCCTTCGACATGGCGTCCTTGCTGGGTGCAGTGTATTCCGCGTTCGAGCAGGATGTCTGGGGAAGATGCCTCGGACGCCACTGTGAGAGTCTCTTGATTAAATAAAAGAGATGGCTCCATTTCCATTCATCCTCCAACAATGGTCATCGAGATCGGGGGATGCGCGCAAGGCGATCACCAATGATCATCTGCTCTGAGTATAAATGTTCATCAGGACGACATCCAAATTTCAATCCAAATCGATAGACTATGGCGGCGGGGAATTTTGCAGATCAGTCTTGGTGCCTATCACACCATACCAAAGATGCTACTCGTATTCAGGACACGCTACGGAGGATAAACAGGATTAAAGTGAATGTTTGGTAAATGCGATAGAGATCACTACTTCCAAATTTATACATGATATATTATAATTTACTTCAACTCTTTTGTAAAGTAAGTAGAGCACGAAAAATATTAAATCATCGTTTGAATAGGGAATAGACAATTCCAGAAGATCTTACTTTGGTGGATAGAAGTTTTTGCGACATAACTACGTGGGTAACAGCTCAGGTGGGGTTGGCAAAGCTGCTACAATAGGACGATGACAGTAGAAGAACGTATCGCACAACTCGAGCAAGAAAACGCGCAGTTGCGAGCGGAGTTAGCAGAGGCGCAGCAGCAGATCGCCCAACTCGCAGAACGCTTGCACCAAGTGGAAGGGCGTCTGGCAAAAGATAGCCATAACAGTAGCAAACCGCCTTCCAGTGATGGACCAGCACGTCAGTCGCACAGCCAGCGCAAAGCGAGTGGCAAGAAGACAGGAGGACAAACAGGTCATGCCGGACGCACGCTGATGCAGGCGGCAAGGCCCGATGAGGTACTGCTGCATCGTCCCGGGCTGTGTGCCCACTGTCAGCAGTCGCTGCAAGGGGTGCCAGGGCAGATCAAGGAGTGCCGCCAGGTTCATGACCTGCCACAGTTGCGGCTGCTGGTGCAAGAACACCAGGTGGAAGAGGTGCGCTGTCCGCACTGTCAACAGCTCACCAGGGCCGACTTCCCAGCAGGAGTCGAGGCGCCCGTGCAGTATGGCCCCAACGTGCGCGCCTTAGCGGTCTATCTGCACCAGTATCAGTTGGTGCCACTGGCCCGCACCTGCGAGTTGCTCACTGATGTGTGCGCGTGCCAGTTGTCAGAGGGCACCCTCACGAGTTGGGTCCAGAGGGCCTCGACCATGCTGAAAGAGACCGTGGAGCACATTGCCGACTGGCTGAGCGCGAGTCGGCTCACCCACGGAGATGAAACCGGGGTGCGCATTGCAGGCAAGCTGCACTGGCTTCACGTCAACAGCACCAGTTTTCTGACCCATCTGGCCTGGCATCGGAAACGAGGCAAGCAGGCATTGGAGGCGATTGGCATCTGGCCGCGCTTGCAGGGGAGGGCCATGCACGATCGTTGGAAGAGCTATGATGCCTACCGCTGTGCGCATAGCCTCTGTGGGGCGCACCTCTTGCGTGATTGCACCTCTGTCTGGGAACAGGAGCACCAACCATGGGCTGCCGAGATGCATGACCTGCTGGTGAGTATGGCGGTGGCAGCAGACCAATGGCGGCAACGAGGGGCGACAGCGGTACCTATCGAGGAGCGGGACACCTGGGTGGCCCAGTATTTCGAGTTGCTGGGCAGCGGCTTTGCCGCACAGCCCTTGCCCAAAGCCGAGCAGGTTCCCAAACGAGGTGGGCGCGGCAAGCAGAGTGCGGCCAAGAATCTGCTCGATGACTTGTTACGGCGCGCCGAGCAGGTCCTGGCCTTTCTCGACGATCTGTCGATCCCGTTTACCAACAACCAAGCCGAACGGGATCTGCGGATGGTCAAAGTCCAGCAGAAGATTTCGGGCACGTTTCGCAGTGACGCTGGAGCGACGACCTTTTGTCGCATCCGCAGCTACCTCTCTACCATGCGCAAGCAGGGACATGGGATGCTGACCGCTCTGGCGGCTGTCTTTGCCGGTCAACCATTGCCCGTCGCTTGGTCACCTGTATAGGTACCTTTTTTCTTCATTCTTCGTGGCTTTGCACTTAAAGTCCGGCTAAATGGGGACTTTATGTGCAACTGGCATTTCTGCACATAAAGTCGGGTACAATTGACCGTTGGCTTGCTCTTCGTTATGAGCCCCTCTAACGACTGCTCCTGATTAGCTGCTGCGGTCGTTTCGCGAGCAGCTTGACATTATTCGACGGCCTCGTTTTAGTGGAAAAGGTAGTTATAAGGGTTTCTCCATTCGGTCGTTTCACGGGCAGCTTGACGCAGCCTGAGTACCACCGCAATGAGATAGACAAGCGCATAGATGGGTACGATCAACCAAGTGTAGGTGAAAAGGATGCCAGTACCGACGTAGACGAGTGTTATGAGGATGATGACGATGAGCGTCCCCAAGAGGAGTGCATCTATCGTGGCCTTGCGCATCGGAACGAGTGCGTGTCTTGCTTTTTGAAGAAAGTTAGCAATGGTCATAGTGGCGACCTTGCCTTTCTCGAGCCCTTTTGCTCGATGTCTGTATGATGCTTATCCTTCGTTATAGGATGACTATACGTATTACTATTTGCTATAACGAATATAGCATATTGCTATTGTCCTGTCAAGAGGTAACTATTCAGAAGACTCACGTAGAAGGAGCAAAACGTGTAGATCGCGCTTCGTCTCCAAAGGGACTCTCGCGACCGATATTCCTCTTCGATCAAGACGAGGACCGGTTGCAGACATAC
>Ga0070708_100000298_pt1 | contig 37307 bp, 34 predicted proteins | sample KBSK5503metaG_FD_65469 | JGI IMG/M metagenome (GOLD analysis project Ga0070708, IMG submission 65469) | Corn, switchgrass and miscanthus rhizosphere microbial communities from Kellogg Biological Station, Michigan, USA - KBS K5-50-3 metaG | ecosystem: Host-associated > Plants > Roots >... | reverse complement strand
GACCGCGACAGCAAGAAGCAAAAGTTGTCAGTTGTCAGTGCTCAGTGGTCAGTTGCTGAGCACTGACCACTGATTGCTGGCCACTGTTTTAGGCGGCAACCGATCGCGTGCGGCGTGCATTGTGCAACGCAGCGGTCAAGATGCTGTGGGTATCGTAAGTCGGGCAGATGTCGGAGGCTCCCGCGCTCAACGCGGCCGTCCACATTTCTTCATCCGCCAGACGATGTGTGCAAACCACGCTGAGTCCCGGAAACTCACGCGAAAGGCTTTCGACTTCGACTAGCGAGGCCATCTCGATGTCCAAAATGATAACGCGAGCTCGATGTTTCGAAATACTGGCCCGCAATTCTTCCATTGATCGGACAGCGTGGACCGAGCGAAATGAACTGAGCAACGAAGTGGCCAGAGATTGTGCGATTTCCGGGTTGCCTTGGAGGAGAACAACACTAGACTTCATATTTCCCTCTGAATTTTCACCGTCGGCGGTGTTTCAGGCTGCGTCCGCTTCACACAAATGATAACGGCGCAGACGTTAATTTGCGACGACGCTGGCGCCAGCCGTTTTATTTGCGGCTAGGAGCCTTTTCAGCCAGGGACTCGAATGGTTCGGCCTGGAGCTTACCGTTTTGCTTCAGCAAGATTTCTACTTTGCCTTCTGCCGCTTCCAATTCCTTGCGGCAAGAGGCGGAAAGCTGCATGCCTTCCTCAAATAAAGTCAGGGATTTCTCCAGCGGCACTTCCCCTTTTTCCAGTTCCTGAACAATTTTCTCCAGCCGCTGAAGACAATCTTCAAATTTTGCCAAACCGTCCGCTCCTAAGGACATTCTAACCACTTCGATGGAAGCTGTGTCCAGTGAAAATCGATTCGTAGAAAGATTCGAGAAATCAGGCAGTTGCAGGACGGGAAGAACCCAAAGCCTCCAAAACATCCACCGCCGAGGCGTATCGTCCCATAGGAGCGCTGATCTGGGCGCCCTGCACCATGTGGTGCACTGCTACCAGCATCTCGCGGGCAATGGCGATGCCCTCCTCCCGGGCGGCTTCTGGAGTTTTGGCCTGGGCCATGCGATCCAGGATGGAGTTCGGCACCGAGACGCGAAGCTCGTTCTTCATGAACTCCGCATTGCGCACGCTCACCAGCGGCCAGATTCCAGCGACCACGGGAATGCGGCAATGTTCGATCTGCCGAAGAAAGGTCTCCAGTAAAGACAAATCGAATACGGGTTGAGTGACCGCGTATTCCGCTCCCGCTTCCACTTTGTACTCGAAGCGCCGGATTTCTTCGTCAAGGTTCGGAACGCCGGGATTGGCGCCCACGCCGATCACAAAGCTCGTGCCGACACCTATGGGATTGCCTCCGATGTCCAGTCCGCGGTTTAGATTTTGCACGATGTTCACCAGACCGATGGCATCCACGTCAAAGACCGCCGTCGCGTCAGGATAGTTGCCCATCTTCGGTGGATCACCAGTGATGCAGATTAGGTTGCGAATGCCAGTCGCGGCCGCGCCCAGCAGATCGGATTGGATGCACAACACGTTCCGATCACGGCAGGTATAGTGCAGCACCGCTTCGATACCTATCTGTTGCTGGACCAGCAGTGATAGCGCCTGATTGCTCATCCGCGCCGAAGCCCGGGGACTGTCTGGAATATTGATGCCATCTACGCCGACGGATTTAAGGAAGCGTGCGCCCTCTAGCTCTTTGCGAATGTCCGTTCCCTTGGGTGGAACAATCTCCACCATGGTCAGAAATTCGCCCGCGGCAAGTTTCGCGCCCAGTTGCGAACGTTTTTCCACTGGCAAGGCAGGCGATGGAAGAGGCGTTGCCACTCCGCCCGATGCGCTGGGTGCGACCACCTTCGAGCGTGCCTCACTTGCTCGCAGCGCGGACTTCATGACGCGGATATGTTCGGGTGTAGATCCGCAACAACCACCAACCATGCGCACTCCCGCAGCCACAAATTTGCGCGCATAACTGGCCATGTATTCCGGTGAACATAAATAAATGTTTCGGCCTTCCACGGAGCGAGGTATGCCGGCATTGGGCTGCGCCGCAAGGGGCAGGGAGGTGACCGCACGAACTCGCTCGATTGCTTCCAGCATGGCGACCGGCCCTACGCTGCAGTTGCAACCAATCACATCTACGCCCCATTCCTCGAGCCTGGGTGTGAAAGTCTCCGGAGTAGAACCGTCAAGACAATTTCCGTCTTCATCTATCGTCACTTGAGCGACCAAGGGAATTTTCGGATTTACCTCCCGAGCCGCCAGGATTGCTTGATGCAACTCCTCCAGATATCCAAACGTTTCCAATATGAGCAAATCGACGCCGCCCTCAACCAGCGCCGCGATTTGTTCGCGGAAAGCGACGCGAGCTTCCTCATAAGAAGTCTTGCCCAGGGGTTCAATGCGAATTCCGAGGGGACCAACCGAGCCCGCAACCCACACGTCGAAACTTTTGGCGGCTTCACGACCCAGTCGTGCTCCAGCAAGATTGATCTCGCGGACCCGGTTCTCCATGCTGTGGCGGGCCAGCCGAAAGGAATTCCCTCCGAAGGTATTGGTTTCGATGATCTCGGCGCCAGCCTGCAGATATTCGTGATGTAACCCACGAATCAGGTCAGGTTGGGAGACGTTCAATTCGTCGTAGCAGCGATTTATGAAAATCCCTTTGGCGTAGAGAAGCGTACCCGTCGCGCCATCGCACAAGACAGGGGATTTTTTTAGACGAGCGAGGAGATCACCGGCCATTATGTTTGAGAATACAAGATGAATGCGAGTTTTGCATCATGGTGAGGCCTAAATTCGTCAGAGAGGCTCTGCTATAATCCGCTTCTTTGCATCTAAATCTTTGTCCCTCTTTCTCTTCGGAGTCCCAGGTTTGAGACGAACCTCGATTGCTATTGCTGTCCTTATTGCTGCCAGTGTGGCCAGTGTTTCCTGCGGAAACTATAACAATTCCACCTCCAGCAGCAGCCAGCAAAGTACGAGCGGATTGAAGTTCCGCGCCTTCGTATCCAACCCTCTGCGTCCGACCGCTAATGGAGGTACTACTCCAGTGATTGAAATCGTGGACGCATTGCAAGATAAGCTTCCTGGTTTTGCCGTCAGTCTCTCGGGTGCAAATCCCGATCCCGGACTTATGGCGGTTTCTCCGAATAAGAAATTCACGCTGGTGTTCAGCGCTTCGAACAATGCCGTGACTGTGATCGATAACGCGCGAGAGAGTGTGGTGCAATCTGGCAGCGGAGCATTGCCTTCTATCGCTCTGGCGGGTTTCACCCAGAGTATGGTCGTCGGCCCAGATAATCTAACTGGCTATGCTGCCGTGCCTGCCACTCCGGTTGTGGGACAGTCGCCAGGTGCTGTTGAAGTATTGAGCTTATCGACGGCAAGCATAGCTGCTACCCTCCCGGTATCTGGAGCACGCACCGTAGCCGGAAGCCACAATGGTAATCGTATCCTCGTATTTGGAGACGCTCCCGACAGGGTCACGGTGATTGCCCCGAGCTTGCTGGGTACAAACACAAATCCGCTTACCACTGTCCAGGATTCTGTTGCTTTCGATCATCCTGTGTGGGGAATTTTCAGCAGTGATGACACCACCGCTTACATCCTCAATTGCGGTCCCGAATGTGGAGGGTCCGCGGCCAGCGTGACTGTTTTCGACCTGAACACGAACACTCCCGGAGTCAGCATTCCAGTGAATGCCGCAACCATTGGTCTTCTGAGTGGAAGTACTCTCTACGTAGCGGGAACGCCACCCGGAATCCCCTGCGGTCCCGGTACGGCGGCCACTATTTGTGGGACGGTCAATGTGGTCGATTTGAACTCCATGACAGTCACAGGGTCCAGCGTTATCACCGATGGCTTCCATCATCGAATGGAACTGGGATCGAACGGACAGATTTTTATTGGCGCGAAGAATTGCACCAATATCAACACTTTCGCTAGCGGCAGTAATGCGGGTGAAGTTCGTGGTTGTCTCTCCATCTTCAACACCAACAACTCCACCGTAGTGATCCCGCCTGAGGCCGGCGACGTAACCGGTCTGCAGCCCATTACCAATCGCAATGTGGTTTACGTGATGCAACGAGGGGAATTGCGCATCTACGACACAACCACGGACAAGCTGCAGGGCCAGCAGGTCGACATCCTGGGTCAGCCCGATGACGTGAAGCTGGTGGATTGATAACAGGTGCTAGCTGCTTCCACTAATTCTGAGGCTCTAGCACGAGTTGATGGGCGCGGGCTCTCTCAACTGCGGGGTGGGAGAATGGGAAAGTAAAGGTGTAGCCCTGGTGCCAGGCGTTCCATTGATCCATATAAAAGGGACTGAGGAAATTGCCCGATTGTCCAGTGACCAGGTTTAGCGTGGATTGATCAAAGTTGGAAAGGTCGACGGTCATGCGCTCCGATGGCCCGTGGTCCCGTGTCACGGCCTTCACCGTGAATCCACTGCCCGATTGCTCCTGGACTCCCGGTCCAGCCCAGTGCTTCAACAGCGGAATTCTACCGAGAATCGGATGCTGTATTTCTACCGGATGGAATTCTCCCCACTTCCATGACTTCAGCTCCCGTCCTCCATCTGAATCGCTAACGGCAGCTTCCACTGCAGCGGTGAGAAGCTCATCGTAATTCGCGCAGCCTTCTGGAAGCCAACGCGCAGGACGCTGCCGAATTACATTCTCCAACCACACGGATTGCATGGGCCAGCTATAGGTCTTCCAGCTTAATGTTGCGTCGAGCTGATGAGGGTCCTTCGGAGCATTGCCCAGCTTGGGTTCCAGCAACAGGCGAGTGAGTTGCGCCCGAGCGAGGGCTGCGATGGTTGGCGCCGATGAATCCGCACTCATGCGTCCATCCCAGCGTCGAAGGATATCCGCCGCCTGCCGGACGCGCGGAGATGGATTTTTGGCATGATCCACGCTGTCCACAAAGCGTACCGCCGAATAGTGTTCCCATTCCGAATAGATATCGGTTTGAAGGGCTAGCATGTCGGCTACGGAAAACTTCTTGCCCGATTCCAGAACACTGTAGATACGCGCTGACCGCCAGGGCGCCTCCCAGCCTGTGCTGATTGAGTAAGGGTATCCATCGGGGGTGATCTGGCTGTTGGCCGTCGCAATAATGCCGGAAGCAAGATTGAAGACACTAGGCAGCTTTTCAAACGGCATGTAGCCAGTCCACTCGTGCAGATTGTCACTGCCGTTCTCCGGCAGGCTGCCATCGCCGGTAGCGCGGATAGGAATTTTTCCGGTGGCTTGATAGCCAATATTTCCATTTGCATCTGCGTACACCACATTTTGGCCGGGTGCGTCGAATTTGGAAAATGCGTGCCGGAATTGATCCCAATTCTGTGCTGAATTCACTTCAAAAAATGGATTTCGAGTGCCTTCGTACAACGTCCAACGAAGCGCCACCTGGCGAGTTTCTCCGGGCACGAGTTTGCTGATGATGGGGCCATGCCGCGTCAAGACAACATCGGTTGTCACATCTGGTCGACCTTTGCGGTGAATCACTTCGCGGCGACGATGAGGTTCCATCCAGCCCTCGGGCGTGAGGTATTGTCCATTTTGGTTGAGAGTCTCCACGTACACGTCTTCCACGGTTGGGCCGACATTGGTAAACCCCCATGCAATACGCTGATTGTGCCCGACGATGACGTACGGCACACCGGGCAAGGTCACACCTGCGGCATCGAAAGTGCCGCAGTGCAGATGAGCTTCGTACCAAAGATTAGGCATCTGATGTCCGAGATGCATGTCATTCGATAGCAGCGGCTTGCCCGAAACCGTGTGCGCTCCAGAGATTACCCAATTGTTGGAGCCGACCGCCGACGGTTGGCCCATATCCAAACGCGCGATGGATGAAAATTCGAAAATCGCGGATATCGGTTTTTCCCCTGATGACGAATCCGCCGCTTCAGCAGTTATTTTCCCGTCCTCGTTTTTCGGGAGGTGAGGACTGGACATCGTTGGCGGATGATCGCGTACGGAGGAATTCACATACAGGTCCGCGGTCAGTTCCGGGCCTAGCTTGGCCAGAATTTTCTCGCGCGTCAGTGCCTGCCGGTAAGGACCATGATTAAGATCCTTCACCATTTGCGCCGCGATGAGGGTGGAATCCTCCGGAGTCCATAAGCGCGGCGAGTAATGCAGGACACGAAATTCCAGCGGCAACTTATCACGATGTGATTCGATATAGGCATTCACACCAAGGGCGTACGCCGAGAGTCGGGACCGCTCTGCCTCCGACGTGATTTCAAGCGCTTTTTGTGACGCAATCCTCAAGCCCAGAATCCGTTGTTCCCGGTCATGCTTGAGAAGGTCGTCGCCCAGGATTTCTGCGAGTTCGCCCGCGGCGAAGCGCCGCATGATATCCATTTGCCACAGCCGATCCTGGGCCGTTACATAACCTTGGGCGAAAAATAGATCTTGCAGAGTTGACGATTCAATGGTGGGAACTCCTTGTGCATCTCGCGTGACTCTTACCTGCGTTGATAGTCCACGCACCTGCACTGCGCCATCGAGTTGGGGCAGGGCAGAGTGTGCCAGAAAGTACGCCCAGGCGATCGCACCCAAAGCTGCGAACACCCCGGCAACCAACAAACATGTAATCAGCCGCCACCACGGAAAATGTGAGCGGCGGCGAATTTCACGAATTGCCGGAGTGGCCATGACGGACGTTCGATTCTAGTGTTTGCTGCACGGCAAAACAATCAGCCATCCGCTGAATCTATTACAGAAATGTGACCTGTCTGGCTTGACATCGGAACACAGCCCCTCCTAGCATGAGTGCGAATTGAAAATGAAATTCAATTTCATTTTCAAGATGAGCTGGAAAGGAAGCACTAATGTCCTACTTTCGTTGGATTTTGAAGCGGCGGGGTGGGAGACGATGCACCAGAGGGATAGCAAGAGTTTTCGAAACCTGAAGACAATCATTTTCACTGGATGGTTATTTGCGGCGTTGCCCCTCTTCAGCTCTGCCGAAACTCTGCTTACCGAACCGGAGGCGTTGAAGATCGTCTTTCCGAAATTCGCAATCGGTTGAGACACAGGTCCGAACTCTGGCTGCGTCCCAACGTGACGCCCTGCAAAAGAAGGCTGGCCTACGTTTCCCCGAAACCGAATACCGCATGTTCATCGGGCACGGCAAAGAGGGCGTCGATGGTTATGCGGTCATCATGAACGAGATCGGAAAGCATGAGTACATCACCTTCATCGTGGGCGTCAGTCCCAAGGGAGAGATCCGTGACGTGGCTGTAATGGACTACCGCGAAACTCGGGGATGGGAGGTCAAAGAGCAGAGATTTCTGCGCCAGTTCCGGGGAAAAAGCTTGGCCGATCCCATTACGGTAGACCGCGACATAGTCAACTATACCGGCGCGACGCTGTCCTCGCATGCCATAGCACGCGGAGTGAAGAAAGCGCTTTCGCTGGTCCAAGCATTTTATTTGCAACCTGCCGGCAACAAACAGCCATGAAGCTTTCGTCAAAGTCGAGATTCTTATTTCATCCGCGTTTTGCAGGGAAGAAGCTGCTTTTTTGCTTGCTGTTCACTGCCGCGCTCTCATCGGGTTCTGATACTCCGGCACGGCGGCGGCATACTCAGATTCGTTACATAATGGGTACGCTGTGCGAGATCACCGCATACCCGACCGACCAGGACAAGGACAACACTGACATCGCCATCAACGCGGCCTTCGATGAACTTAAACGTATCGACTCTGTACTATCGAACTGGAATCCGAACTCCGAATTGATGCGTATGAACTCCGTGGCCAGCCGTCCTGACGTTGGCGGTATTCGACCAGCGGTAACGCTAAGCCCCGAGTTGTTCGAGCGGATAAAAATCGCCCTGGATGTCGCCCGCGACTCCTAAGGACTTTTCGACCCCACGGTCGGGCCGCTGGTTCGCGCCTGGGGATTCCTGCCATCACCGACCAAGCCTCAGAATCGCGCTCGGGTAGTGGCCGCAGCGCGCACCAAAGTTGGCCGGGAGAAGGTGAAGCTAGACACCGTCGAGCACACGGTTCAGTTCGCCGCGCCCGACATGGAAATTGACCTCGGAGGCATCGCCAAGGGATATGCCGCAGGAAAAGCTGCACAGGTGCTTCGCGAGCACAGGATCCAAAGCGGGCTGGTGAGCCTGGGAGCAAGTTCAATACCGCCATAGGCAATGCGCCCGGGGCCACAGGGTGGCGCGTGTTCATCCGCGATCCTCGGGACGGAGAATCCCCCGCCGCTTGGATTGACCTCCATGATGGCGAATCACTGGCTACCTCCGGCACTTATGAAAAGACAGTTAGCGTCGGTAAGTCCCGCCATTCGCATATCATCGATCCGCGGACTGACGAGGCCATCGGGGTGTGCGGTCAGCGTCACCGTGTTATTGGACGACGCCGAAATTGCCGACGCGCTGACCAAGCCTTTCTTCATGAGTCCGCCCCGCTCAGCCGAGTATTGGGCAAAATGGTTGGCGCGATTCCCAAAGGCCAGTATTATTCTGATGACTGCTCAAGGTGGTAATTTGGAGTGGATCAGGGCCGGAGCGCATGCCGAGCGTTTTTTGACCTTGCCACTTGAAACCGGCAGAACTCATGTTGCAAAAACGAATTGACGATCAGCCCATCATCTCACGGGAAATGATCCGCGAGGCGCAAGCCATCTTGCATCGCCATCTGAAACGTGTCGGACTGAAGCATACAGAACAGCGTGATACGATTCTGAGAACCTTTCTGGAAACTCGAGAACATCTTTCCACCGACGAACTGCACCGACTGGTAAAGAAAAAGGATCCCAAAATCGGCTTTACCACTGTGTATCGCACGCTCAAGCTCTTGGCCGAATGCGGATTGGCGAGCGAAGTCGCGTTTCATGACGGCATCGCGCGCTACGAGCACCAGTACAATCGCCGGAGCCATCACCACATGGTATGTACCGAGTGCGGCAGTTCGGTGGAATTCTTCTCTCCCGAGGTGGATCGCCTGGAGCAGGAAATCGGACGTAAACATCACTACCTCACCACTCGCCACACCTTCCAGGTTTATGGAGTTTGCGAGGACTGTCGCAAGAAAAACGCCACACGGCGAGTGGTGTGAAACCTTTTTCGATAACGGGCCAAAAAACGCCTTAGGAGCGAAACCGTGCCGCTTTCTTGTCCGCAATGCGGGATTGAAATCCCAGACAACACTGCTTTCTGTCCTGGTTGTGGCCGGAACACAGCTCAACCCGTGTTAGGGACGACCGGCGGAATCCGTGACAACATCGCTGGCGCGCTGGCTTATTTCACATTTATTCCCGCAATTATATTTCTAGTGGTGGAACCATTTAAGAACAATCGGTTTATCCGCTTCCACGCGTTGCAATCCATCTTCATGACTATAGTAGCGCTTGCGGCCGGCCTCGCGCTGAAACTGGTATTTCTGATTTTGTCCCTGATTCCTTGGTTAGGCCATCTACTTCTGTTACTGATTTCCGTGATCATTTTTCTCGGATGCGTGATCCTTTGGCTGGTGCTTCTAGTAAAGGCCCTTCAGGGTGAACTGTTCAAATTGCCCTTTATTGGGGAGCTGGCGTTACGGCAAGCGAGCAAAGTGTAGCGAGGCCATAACCGTCAAGTTGCGATTCCGATTGCTATGCTGCAATGATTCTGATACCTTCCGCGCGATATGGAACTCGGAAATCGCCGCGACTTGTTTGTCACTTGAGTAAAAAGAAGGGGGAACCATGGCCTTTTGCAGCGTTTGCGGAACCCAGATAGCCGATGGAGCAACGACTTGTCCCGCTTGCAGCAGTCGCGCCTCCGCCACCTCCGCAGGAACTTCCCAAAGCAGTACCGGAGGATTGACGGACAACGTCGCCGGAATGCTCGCCTATGTCACACCAATCCCCGCCATCATTTTTCTAGTGACGGCGCCTTACAACCGTAGTCGCTTCATCCGCTTTCACTCGTTCCAAAGCATCTTTTTTTGTGTGGCCATGATCGCCATTGGGATCGCCCTTTCAATCCTGTCGGTCATCCCTTTCCTGGTTTTGATAACACTACCGCTGCACCTAATCGTGTGGGTCGGAGGGTTCATTCTCTGGATCATTCTGCTGCTCAAAGCCAATCAGGGGCAGACGTTCAAAGTGCCGGTCATTGGCGATATGGCGGAGAAGCAAGCCGACGCGATTTAGCTAATCCCTAGAAACGGCTATCTTAGTGGCGAGAACGGCCGTTTTGTCTGCTTGACAGAATCTCCCCGGAGTGGCATTCCTATTTACTTTCGGTTGTGGTCGGGTTGCAGCAATTACTGTCGCCATGCGCCAAGCTTGGAAAGGACTCTTTTGAAGGTCCGCGTCTTCTATCATGACAAATGCTTTGACGGGGCATCGTCAGCTGCTGTCTTCTCGCGTTTTTATCGGGAACGCATCCGCAATGACGTTGAGTTTGTTTTTTCAGGTCTGCTACACCGCGCCGGCGCCCTGTTCAACGAGGATCATTTTGACGGGGATGAGAACGCTATTGTGGATTTCAAATATTCCAGTTCAGCGAAAATCACCTGGTGGTTCGATCATCATCAGAGTGCTTTCCTGACTCCGGAGGACGCGGCGCACTTTGAGCAGGATCAGAGTAATCGCAAGTTCTACGATCCCGATTTCAAGTCCTGTACCAGCTTCATTGCCATGATAACGGAGCAGCGCTTCGGTTTTAATCCGTTGCCGCTGGCTGATCTTATCCGTTGGACCGACATTATCGACGGCGCCATGTATCCCGACGCCAAAACTGCAGTGGAGATGCAAGAGCCTGCTATGAAGCTGACCATGGTCATTGAGTCGGCCCAGGACCACACGTTTGTCCCCCGGTTGATTCCACTGCTGGCAAGCATGCCTCTGGCAAAGATCCTCGAACAGCCGTTTGTCGCACCGCTGTTAGCACCCTTGCTCGAGCGTCACCAACGCTCCATTACGATTCTGAAAGACCGCACGCAATCAAAAGATGCCACACTTTTCTTCGATGTCACCGATCAAGACTTGGAAGGCTACAACAAATTTATTCCCTACTATCTGCATCCGGAGTCGGTTTATAGCGTGGGCCTGAGCAAAAGCAGTTTTCGAGTGAAAGTTTCGGTGGGCTCGAATCCGTGGGCAAACTCTGAACGTCTAGTGAATCTGGCCAAGATCTGTGAGCGCTACGGTGGAGGAGGTCACGCCCGCGTCGGAGCTATTTCATTCGATGTGACCCAACACGAGGCTGCTCGCAAAGCTGCGAACGAAATCGTGCAAGAACTGCGCGCCAGCATCCGTGCGCAACGTGGTTGAGGGGAAGTTCGGTTTGAATGGCTAGGCTGGACCTCTGCCTCCGCGCACAAAGTGGAGAATGAGCGCGATGACGGCGACAATGAGCAGGATATGAATCAGACCGGTTGCCACGTGAAATACACCCCATCCCAGTAGCCAAGCGACAAGCAACACAATAAAGAGAATAGTGAAAATGCTCATATATCACCTTCCGCGAGACTTCCGGACCCCCTCTTCGGCGAGGGGGTTCGGGAAGTTCCGCTCTTTCTCTAGGCTCGCTTCCGTTCGTTCTCTTGTTCGTTATCCACGTCACTGCCGGGCTGACGACGCTGCTGGTCCTGCTGACCACCTTGCCGTTGCTGGTCTTGCTGGTCGCCTTGACGCTGCTGTTGACCGCCCTGGAGCTATTGGTCTTGCTGGCCGCCCTGGCGGTTTTGGCCCTGGCCCTGCTGGCCTTGCTTGCCTGCCCTTTGAGCTCCTTTTTGTTTTGTAATCGTTGTACTTATCGGTAGTGACTGGGGGAAGGTTTGCGGGCCTGTTTGCTGCCCACCTCGATTTCATTGGTGATCTTGCCTTGTCCCGCAATTTCCGCAGCTTTTGCTTCAATTGCTTGCTTTTCTTCTTGCGTATTTACGGGCCCCTTAAGTGTCACCATTCCGTCCTGTGCGACGATCCTGATGTTGTGCGCGTACGTCGAAAGAGACTTGTCTTTCACGATCGCGCGTCGAATCTGCCGGGCGAGCTCGCGATCCGACCGTTTTTCCTTCTGCTGATCCGCAGTTGGTTCAGACTTACTTCGATCACGCTGGTTAATTTTGGTGTTATCTGAAGCTGGCTGATTTTGCTTGCTTTCGGGTTCCTGCGCCCAGATGAAAGTTAAACTACTGAAGAGAACTAAGAGGAAACTCAAAGATCGAACTAATGCTTTGCTCATACCACCGCCTTTATCCAAAGTAACGTTCCTAAGATGGCTTTGTAGTGGCGTGAGATGTCCCGCCGCGGAGACTGCTAGCGAAGCAGAGTTCTTCAATTTGAGACTTCACATCTTTGCTGGCGGACAAACTCGAGCACACGACAAAAATTACGATAGCTTGTGTCCGATGAAGTACTAAGTAATCAGGGGAAGAATCGGAGATCGACGCTGCGAGAGCGTGAGCAGCACAGGAATAAATTGACTCGTGGGACCATGGACGCTGATGTTCGGAATGGGACAGAGGCTCATTACCTCCGTAACGCGTCCATTCAGCTTTGACGCCCCTACAATGACGGGGTGGCTCTCCGTACAATCGAAGCTGGTAAGAATTGGCTTGTCGCCATTGCCCTGCTGGTGTGCCTTCAGGTATTTGGCTCCTTGCTGTTAGCGCGCAGTTTCAAATTGACGGCGCTGGGAGACTTGACCCAATGCGCTCTCCTGCTGTTATGCACTGTTTTTAGTTTCTCCACCGCGCGAAAAGCGGAAAGCAAGGCGAGACTGTTCTGGGCCCTGATGGCCTTGGCTTGCGGAATGTGGCTATGGGCGCAAGGTTTGTGGACTTACTTCGAAATTTTTCTGCGTCAGGACGTCCCCAATCCATTCGTGGGCGATGTGATTTTGTTCCTGCATATCGTGCCTATGATGGGTGCGCTTGCCGTGCAGCCACACATAAAACAAGGCATTCAGTCGGCTCATTTTGGTTCACTGGATTTCTTATTGCTGCTGATCTGGTGGCTATATCTATATCTTTTCCTGGTTATTCCTTGGCAATATGTCGCTCCCAGTGAAACCACATATGGCCACAACTTCAATCTCTTATATCTTTCGGAGCACTTGGTCCTCCTTTTTGCTTTGGCATTCCTCCTGCGACGCAGTTCGGGCGCCTGGAGGGCGATCTACGCTCAATGTTTTGGAGCGGCCTTGTTGTACGCTGTTGGCTCCCTGGCCGCTAGCACAGCGATTGACTTGCATCTCTACTACACGGGCAGTCTCTATGATCTACCGCTCGTGGTTGCCATGGCTTGGTTTGCATATTTCGCCTTAACCGGCCGTCGCCTATTGCAGCAGAGCCTGGCTACAGAAACGGCGGCGGCAGCACACGGTATATGGGCAGCGCGCCTGGCGATGCTGGCGGTTTTTTCCACTCCGCTCATGATCGCTTGGGTAGTGTTCGACGGACACACTCCGCAACGGGTTCGCACCTATCGGCTCCTCTTAACCGTGGGCGCTATGCTTGTCATGGGCTTGCTGGTCTTCCTGAAACAGCACCTGCTCGATCGGGAACTAATTCACCTGTTGGCAGCGTCACATCAAAATTTGCAGGAAATGTGTCGACTCAAGGACGACCTGGTAAACAAGGAACAGTCGTTGCGGTGGCACAGCATGGAACTGCAACGAAAAAACCTCGAACTCCAGCAAGTCTCCTTCACCGATCCTCTTACCGGAGTCTGGAATCGCCGTTATCTGGAAGAGACTCTCGCCGCAGATGCCACTTTGGTCCTGCGGAGCTACCAACGCAACCAGGATTCTGATTTCAAGAAGGATGAACAGCGGGATCTGGTGTTTATTATGGTTGATGTCGATTTTTTTAAGAGGGTTAACGATGACTATGGGCATGCCGCTGGAGACGAACTGTTACGAAAAATTGCTCAGCGTCTTTCCACTGTCATGCGCAAATCCGACCTGCTGGTCCGCTGGGGCGGAGAAGAATTCCTGATTATGAGCCGCGCCGCGGATCGTTCAGGAACGCCAGTTTTTTGCAGTCGCATTCTGGACGTCATGGCTTCAGCGCCGTTCGATTTGCTGGGTGGGGTTAAGGTCCGCAAGACGTGTTCGATCGGATGGTCGCCCTACCCATGGTGTGAATCCGCCTACGAAGCAATTTGCGCCGAGGAAGTGATTGAATTAGCTGACACTGCCTTGTATCTCGCAAAGTCGTTAGGCAGAAATCAAAGCGTGGGATTTCTGCCGTCCGATGATGCAATCCGTTCCCCAGAACGAATCAGTATCGAAACTCTTCGGGAGCAGCGCTCGAGTCTGATCAGAGTGATCAGGACCGCAGGAACAATCACAACCACCCATACAGTTAATGATCCAAAAGGTAACGCTTCTGATTTCCCGGAAGAGTTTCTGGTGCGTGGAAAGATAAAAACTGAAGATTGATTTCTTCAGCGCCTCCATCACAGCCGGAATACATTGTTGACTTTCTGCGCTTGTGATATTTTCCGCAACGATCATCTGTAACTGTGAAACCCGAGAACTGAGTAGGGAGATCTCATGAGCAAAATGCGCGACACAGTGCTGTCATTTGCCATCATGTTTCTGGTTTGGGCCCCAACTGCAAGAGCGCAGTTGGGAACATTCTCCGGCGAACAGCGGATTCAATTCACTCCCGATTGGCATGGAGACCGATTTGCGGATGGCAGGCCGAAGGTGCCGGAAAGCGTATTAGTCCGTTTACGAGATGTCACCGCCGACGAGGCTTGGGACATCCTTCAGGAGGCAGGTTATCGCAATCAGTTTGAGAGTGGCTGGAAGGTGATCAATCCTGGCCAGCGACTGGTCGGACGTGTCGTCACGGCCGTCTTTCTGCCACATAGGCCTGACGTCGACTCGGTTATCCAGACAAACGGAAAAAAAGAAGCCCGCGTAGGTGGGGAGAACTCTTGGGTTATCGACATCCTTCAACCAGGAGACGTGCTGGTAGTCGACTTGTTCGGGAAAATTCGTTATGGAACCTTCGCGGGGGACAACCTCTCCACTTCAATCTACGCCAAGAGCCATAACGGTCTCATCGTGAATGGTGGGGTGCGCGATGTTAGCGGAATCCAACAGATCAAAGGGTTTCAATGTTACGTTCGCGGTGTCGATCCCTCGGCGCTTGAGAACACCATGCTGATGGGGATCAACACACCCATTCGAATCGGAGATGTAACCGTCATGCCAGGTGATGTTGCCCTCGGCGATCCCGAAGGAGTCACTTTCATCCCGGCGCAATTGGCGGAAAAAGTTGCTGATGATAGCGAAATGATCCATCGGGTGGACGAATGGGGGCATGCCATGCTGCGCGAAGGCAGATACACACCCGGACAGATCGACCGAAAATGGAGTCGAGAGATGGTGGACGAATTCAACCAGTGGCTCAAGCAGAAAGGGTCAAAACTTCGCATGCCGCTTCCGTGAACTTATTGTTGCGGCTGCGCGCTAGGGGTAGGATCGCGCAATTTATAGACAAACTGCTGAAGTTCGCGCCGCTCGCGCTCGACTTCGCCGGCTCTTTTCCTCGACAGCTGATCGAAGATCTCGAGCTGTTGTCTAGCTTTTAAATTCTCTCCGGTCCACTTGTAGACTTGGGCCATGCGATAGTGCGCCTCTTCCAATCGCGGATCAGCTTCGACGGTTTTTTGGTATGACAAAATCGCTTTGCGGAAATCCTTGCGTTCCGAATAGACGATGCCCAATTGCAAATAGCCAACCGCGAGTTCCGGATCAAGATGCACAGCCTTCTGCAGCAACGATTCGACCTGAGCCGAAGTTCCGCTGTCTTCCGGGCCCTTTCGCCGCTTCCACAGCATAAGGGCGTAGGAATAATTCGCCTGGGCAGTTTCAGGTTGCAGCCTCACGAACTGCTCGAGTTTCTCCACCAATGTGTCGGAAGGAACGGTTTCCGTGGTCTGCAATCGACTCATAAACAGGTAAGGAGTCGAGTCAGCGGGATTCAAGTCCGATGCTTCACAGAAATGTTGGACCGCCTGATCGTAGGAACCGTGAGCGTACCACGCGGAACCCAGGCCCAACAGCATGCGGATGGAGTGAGGAAATAGACGATTGCCTTTGGTGAAAACTTCGATGGCAGGTTGCGCTGCCCGATGCATCAGGAGCTCGGAACCCCAATCGAACAAATTCAATTCGCTTGGATTGAGTTCAGCTGCCAGTTGATACTCTCGAACAGCTTCGACCGGATTCCCCAGTTTGCCCTCGATGTTTCCGAGCAAGTGGTGAAGTTCTGCATTGCCCCGCGCTTCTCGTAGTTGCGTGGTCAGCAACGCTTGAACAAGGGCGCGGGCACGTTGATAGTCGGCAGAACCCACATAGGCAAGCGTCAGCTGATAAGCGTTTGCGTAGGAGCTCGGTTTGAGCTTGGAAGCCCGCTCGAGATATGGGAGCGCTTCTCTAGGTTTTCCTTCCTCAACCAGCAACTTTCCCAGCTTATGATTCACATCGAAGTTCCCGGGTTCGTGTGCAGCCGCTTCCTGCAAAACTATCTCGCTTTGGTTGACAGATGAAGCCTTGGAAGAGCGCGCTTGCAACCCCTTACCCAGAGAAACAGTATCCTTTGCCAGCGCGTCTTTGGTTCTCACAATTGTGTCTGAACCGTGTCCGCCAAGATTCGTGGTGTCAGTCACACCCGCTACAGTGAAGCTGGGTTCGTCGAAAAACTCGGTTGCTGTTGCCGGAGAGCTCGTTGTTTCCGCCTTTAGAGGTTCCAGGGCCAGGATAATGCTCTTGGTTTCATTCTCACCGATGACAAAGGAGCCGGAAGTTGCGTCGCTGTAACCCGCCAGCTTCGCACGCAGAACATACATGCCCCGTCGGAGGCTCGGAAAACGATACGTCCCAGCCGAATCCGTTTGTGCAATCACAGGTTGTGGCCCACCTTGAGCCTGCAAATAAACTATTGCTGATGCGAGCGGTTGCCCGCATGGGTCGCGAACCGATCCCTGCAATGTTCCTGAGTCCTGACGGCTTGCCGACTGTCCGTAAACTGGTCGTCCCTGAACCGAGAACAGAGCCAGCATGGCAAGTGTCACCAGGGTGCATGTTGACATGCGAGTTCCAAGATATCTCGAGAAATGTGCGGTCAGCTTTGAACCGTCCATGGGACGAGGGAGAAGGGCCACGGTAGAAAAATCCACCGTGCCTTAGAGCGCAATCTTAATCGGTACGGCTGCCGTGTGCAATCGGCCTGCGGGCCGCGGTTTTTCAGCGGACCACTATGCCCACGTATCCGACCACCATTTCGCGATCACCAGAAATATCACCCGATGTGGCGTACTTGGCGAGTTCGGCTGCGATAGCGCCCAGGCGTTTGGCCGCGGTCAGCATTGCCACTGTGGGGCCGAAGCCGCACATACTGATGTCTTCGCGCGTGACGACATCAAACAATCCGCGCGCATCCAGGGCCAAGATTCGCTCGATGGCTTTGTGGTCTTTCACCCGGGTGATCTTGTCGCTTTCGTAATGGTTCATGTCGCTGGAGGCGATGATCAGGACGGGTTCAGCTTCCTCTTTAACCACGTCGGCAATCGCTTGGCCAAGACTTTCGAGAACGTCGAACCTGCCGGTGCCAAGCGCAATCGGCACGAAGGTGAAATTTGGAGACTTGGCCTGTAGGAAAGGTAGTTCGACCTCCACCCCATGTTCGGCGCGATGTGCGTTGGCGTCTTCCGTGAGGAGTGGGAAACGTAGCTTGAGCGCTTCTGCAAGCGACGAATCAATTGGAGCCTTTCCCAGAGGAGTTTCCCAAGCGCCACCGCTCATGATGGCGAGAGGCTGGCCCATCCCAGTGTGGTTGGGACACAACACAATGCATCGTCGAGGAATATTCAATCGGGCAAACACTGCTCCGGCAACGTGCCCTGAATATATGTAACCAGCGTGAGGGACGACGCAAGCGATCGCGGGACTTGTCTTTTCGGCGGGAGAGAGGTAAGTGCTCACGTCTGCAAGCAGAGTGTCTCGATCGCCCGGATAGAAGCGCCCGGCAACGGCAGGACGTCGTGTGGTCGACTCCATTTGCGCCTCGTTTATGGAGCTGGCTCACTACCCGCGGTGCTGAGCGCGCGGAATAGAGCGGCACTCTTCTCCAATGACAAAGCCTCCGCTCGTACAGTGGGTTTGACGCCCGCTTTCTCCAGCGCTTCGCGCAACTGTTTTGCTTGATATTGCGATTTCAGATTATTCCAGAGAGTTTTTCGCTTCTGCCCGAAAGATTGTTTGAGAAAGTTGACGAAGCCCCGCTCCGGTACGCGCAAATTTTCGACTCGCGACGCAATCGAGAGCCGAACCACACTGGATTGCACTTTCGGTGGAGGCGAGAATGCATCTGGGGGCAGAGTGAACAATTTTTCCACCCGAGCGTAGAGCTGAGCTGTCGCTGACAGTAATCCATACTCACTTCCGCCTGGACGCGCGGCGAGCCGGTCGGCCACCTCACGCTGGACCATCAGCAGGATGACGTCAAAATAGCGCCGATATTCAAACAGTCGCAACAGAATTTCCGAAGTAATGAAGTAGGGAAGATTTCCGACAACGCGGACCGGCTCCGGCTTCCATTCCATCCCAGGACGGGTGCTTCCGGGCTTCGGTCCAAACAAGGTATCGAAATCGATCGCGAGAACGTCGCCCTCGATGATTTCCACGTTAGGCGTCAAGGAGAAATTCATGCGCAACTGTGCGGCCAAGACCCGATCGAGTTCGATGGCGATCAGGCGCCTGGCTCGCTTCGCCAGACGTTCGGTGATGGCGCCGCGTCCCGGTCCGATCTCCAAAACAGTCGTTTGCGAAATGTTGCCGAGGGCATCCACGATGCGAATGGCAGCGGCGTCATCCACCAGAAAATGTTGTCCGAGTTTGGGACGGCTGTTCCGGCTGGGATGCGCAGCGGAGACTCTTGGCACATTGCCCTCTTTCTTTCCGGCATTTAGACTGTCAATTCATCCCGCGAGTCCGGTTGGCGCAGGAGTGTGCGGAAATCGCACTTTTCTATCATAGCTTGCGCCGATACAGCAAGGCTCGCACTTTGGAGGATTCGCTTTCATGCATATTGTTTTTGCGGCATCGGAGGGTGTGCCCTTCTCCAAGACCGGAGGGCTGGCCGACGTAGTAGGCGCCCTGCCTCGCGCCCTGGCTGCTATGGGACACCAGGTCAGCGTTTATCTCCCGCGATATCGTCAGACCAAGCTCACCGACGCCCAAACGGTTGTGCCCAGCATCACCATACCATTTGATGATCGCTATCGTTTTTGTTCGGTGGTCACTGGCGGAAACCATTCCGGCGTGCGTTTCTACTTCGTCGACTATCGTCCGTTTTTTGATCGTGAGGCGCTCTATGGTACCTCCGCCGGCGATTATCCAGATAATGCGGAACGCTTCGCGCTATTTTCGCGCGCCGTGATTGAGGCTTCCAAAATCCTGGGTGTGCCGCAAGTTTTTCATTGTCACGATTGGCAGTCCGCACTGGTGCCGGTTCTGCTGCGGACACAGTATGCGGAAGATCCCGCTTTGCGAGACGCCGCCACCGTCTTCACCATACACAATATGGGATACCAGGGGCTGTTCTCGCCTGACACTCTGCCCTTACTCACGTTGCCGTGGGATTTGTTCACTATCTCCAAGATGGAGTTCTTTGGCAATGTGAACTTCCTCAAAGGCGCGCTGGTATATTCCGATTTCATAACCACCGTCAGTCGCAAGTACAGCCAGGAAATCCAGACCACCGAATTCGGCTTTGGCCTGGAGGGCGTGCTTCGGGATCGCGCGTCCACCGTCGCTGGAATCCTGAACGGCGTGGATTATGACGAGTGGAGTCCGGAGAAGGATAAGTTCATCGTAGCCAATTACTCACCCCAGGACTTGAGCGGCAAGGCCAAGTGCAAACAGGATCTGCTAGCCGCCTTTGGAGTGAGCAAAACTGATACGAAGCTGCCCGTGATCGGAATTGTTTCCCGATTTGCCGCGCAGAAGGGATTTGACCTTATCTCGCAAATTATGGACCGGCTGGCCCGCGAAGAGATGATCGTCGTCGCTCTGGGCAGTGGGGATAAGCCATATGAAGAAATATTCCTTCGTCTCAACCGGCAGTTTCCGCAGAAGATTGCGGTAAAAATCGCTTACGACAACACTCTGGCGCACAAAATCGAAGCTGGAAGCGACATGTTCCTCATGCCTTCTCGCTACGAGCCTTGCGGTCTGAACCAGATCTACAGTTTGAAGTACGGCACGGTGCCCATTGTGCGCGCGACCGGAGGTCTGGACGATACTATTGAGCCTTGGGATCCCAGAACCGGCAAGGGGACAGGCTTCAAATTTACGGAATATAGCGGGGAAGCGCTGTTGCTCATTATCCGGCAAGCGTTGCAGGCGTTCCGTGAACAGAACTCCTGGCAGACGCTCATGCGAAACGGGATGAACAAGGATTTTTCCTGGAATGCATCTGCCAAGGAGTACGTACGAATCTATGAGCGGGTGCGGCAGACACGGACAGTGAGCGCGGCGTAAGGCAGCACTTGGCACTTAGCAATTAGCATTTAGCCACCGGAACTCTAGTTTTAGCCGCATTGAAGATCTGACTTTGAAGGACCGCCGGATGCTTCGGCCCTGCGCTGCTACAATTCGCCTCAGGTAGCTCTAATTGCATGGCTGGTTTCCTCAAAACCATCTTCCACGTTGATATGGACGCGTTCTTTGTCTCGGTGGAAGAGCTGTTTGATCCTTTGTTGAAGGGCAAGCCCGTCGTGGTGGGAGGGCAGCGGCATGAGCGCGGGGTGGTTTCTGCGGCCTCCTATGAAGCGCGCAAATTCGGCGTGCACTCCGCGATGCCGCTGCGCACTGCAGCGAAAGTTTGTCCGCAAGCCATTTTTGTGAACGGCCATCCCGATCGTTATCGCGAATATTCGGAGAAAGTGCATAGCGTGCTCACTTCTTTTTCGCCGCTGTTGGAGATGGCTTCCGTCGACGAGGCTTACATTGACATGACGGGTACCGAACGCCTGCATGGTCCGCCGCTGCGTGCGGCCAATCAGCTTCATCGGAAAATGAAAGCGGAAACGCAACTCAACTGCTCGATCGGAATTGGCAGTTCGCGACTGATAGCGAAGGTCTCTTCAGCCAAAGCCAAGCCCAATGGAATTCTGTGGGTTGTGCCGGGCGAGGAAGCAAGATTTCTTGCACCGCTCGATGTGCGTGACATTCCGGGCGTGGGCAAAGTTACCGAGCAGAACCTGCATGCACTCGGTATCCGCAAAGTGGGTGATCTATCCCGCTTCGATGATACGTTCCTTGAAGAACGCTTTGGGAAGTGGGGCTTGGCGTTGGCCGGTAAAGCCCGCGGCGAGGATGCTGGAGGATGGTTCGATACGGAAGTTGGGGCTGACAGTGATCCCAAGTCTGTCAGCCACGAGCATACTTATAACGAAGATACCGCCGCTCAGGAGCAGTTGGAATCCACGCTCATGCGACTTTCCGAAATGGTAGGCCGCCGGTTGCGGGAAGGCGGTTTGCACGCCCGTACCATTCAGATAAAACTGCGTTACAAAGATTTCACCACCATTACCCGGGCGCACTCCCTCGTCGTGCCTACGCAGCTGGATACGGAAATATTCGAACAGGCTCGAGCACTGTTCCGCAAGAATTGGCGCGAGGGCGCGCAAGTACGATTGCTTGGAGTGCATGCATCGTCATTCGGTGAAGAAGCGGAACAAGGGGACATGCTTGAAGGCGATCGACGCAAACGCTGGAAACATGCGTTGTCCGCGGCGGATCGGCTGCGCGACAAGTTTGGCGAGTCAAGCGTGTCGCTGGCAGCAGGGATGAAAGGCGGCTTCCGTGAGCGCACGCACGAGAATCCCGTAGGGCTGCCGGGCAAAGGACGTCAGCAGAAATAATGCACCATCAGTCTTGTTCTCTACTGTCATATTTTTGTGCCCCAGCCTCCGACAGGCGGCCGGACGCCGGCGCTACTAATTCCAGCGAGTTTAAAGGGGTTCCAGTAATGCGAGTTGTCCTAATCTCAATTTGTTTGTTGGCTACAACCGGTTTAGCACAGACGAGCACGCCACTGCTACTGCGTAAGCCTACGGTAAGCAAGACTCAGATCGTCTTCAACTATGGAGGCGATTTGTGGATTGCTGCCCGCGACGGCGGTGACGCCCGGCGGCTTACTGCGGGGATGGGAAATGAAACCGATCCGTTGTTCTCGCCCGATGGCACCATGATCGCTTTCACGGGCGATTACGACGGCAACGAGGACGTATACGTTGTCCCCAGTGCAGGCGGTGCTCCGAAGCGGTTGACCTACCATCCCGGAGCCGACGAAGTGGTGGGCTGGACTCCGGACGGTAAGAGAATTTTGTTTCGCTCAGGTCGTTTCAGCTACTACCACAGCGCCGATAGGTTGTTCACAGTTCCAGTGGAAGGAGGATTCCCAACCGAGTTGCCCCTCCCCATTGGCGAGGAGGGCTCCTTGTCACCCGATGGAAGCCATCTAGCCTACGTGCCGCATCCTCAATGGCAGAAGGCGTGGAAGCGCTATCGTGGCGGGCAGACTACGCCGATATGGATTGCCGACCTCAAGGATTCCAGTGTGGTCAAAATTCCTCGGGAGAATTCGAACGACTTCAATCCCATGTGGGTGGGAAACACGATCTATTTTCTTTCCGACCGCAATGGTCCAGTAAGTTTGTTCGCCTACGACACTGCCACCAAGCAAGTATCAGAAGCGGTAAAGAGCAATGGCTTGGATTTCAAGTCGGCTTCATCTGGGCCTGATGCAATCGTCATTGAGCAGTTCGGTGCGCTGCACCTTTACGATCTCAATACCCATCAGACTAAGGCAATCAATATTCGCGTGGCTGGAGACTACGCACAGGTACGTCCACGTTTTGTAAAAGTGGAACCCAAGCGGATTCATAACTTCAATCTCTCACCCACCGGATCTCGGGCTCTGATGGAGGCCTGGGGAGAAATTTTCACTGTCCCCACCGACAAAGGCGATATTCGCAACGTCACCCACAGCCCTGCGGTAGCCGATCGCGATCCTGCATGGTCCCCTGATGGCAAGTGGATCGCGTACTTTTCCGACAATCCCGGTGAGTATGAGTTGCAGCTCCGCCAGCAGAACGGCTTGGGGGAAGTGCGGCACATCAAGTTGGGACAATCGCCATCTTTTTATTATTCGCCGGTATGGTCGCCGGACAGCAAGAAAATCGCTTACAGCGATAAGCGTTTGAACTTATGGTTCGTCGACGTGGCTAGTGGCACATCCAAGCTGGTAGATACCGACTTTTACGAAGGGCCGCAGTTCGGCCAAAACTGGTCGCCCGACAGCAAGTGGATCGCATACGCCAAACAACTTCCCAGCCACCTGCACACCATCTTTGTCTATTCGCTGGAGAAAGGTAAGAGCTTTCAAGTCACCGACGGCATGAGCGACGCGCTCTACCCGATTTTTGACAAGAACGGCAAGTATCTCTATTTCACCGCCAGTACCGACCTTGGACTCGCGGTCAGCGGCGGGTGGGACATGTCCAGTGACAACCGGCTCATCACGCGGAGCGCGTACATCGTGGTGCTGGCGAAAGATCTGCCATCACCGCTGGCCCCCGAAAGCGATGAAGAAAAAGTCAAAGAAGAAATAAAGGCTGCCGAAAAGGAGAAAGAAAAGTCAAAGGACAAAACCAAGGACAAAGACAACAAGACCGATGCGGACAAGAGCACAGACAAAGAAGAGAGCGACAAAGATAAACCTAAGGATGATAAGAGCAAAGATAAAGATAAAGATAAAGAGAGTGAAAAGCCCGTCGTGGTACGCATCGATATCGAGGACATCGGACAACGCATTCTGGCGCTGCCTATTCCGGCCAGGGATTATGTGAACCTGGTGGCGGGAAAATCCGGGATACTTTTTCTATCGGAAGCGCCTGAGGTCATCACTGAAGAAGATTCGCAGAACCTGAAGCAAACCCTGCAAAAATTTGATCTGAGCAAGCGCAAAGTGGATAAGTTCCTCGAAGACGTAAACGATTTCGCAATTTCATTCAATGGCGAGAAATTGCTTTATCGCAAGGACGAACAATGGGCCATTACCGGCACCGAAGAGCCTCCTTCAAGTACGGACAAGCCCAAGCCTGGCGAGGGTCCGCTGAAGCTCGAAGCCATGGAAGTTTACCTTGAGCCGCGAGCCATGTGGAAGCAGATCTATCGCGAGACTTGGCGGATTGAACGCGATTTTTTCTATGACCCCCATTATCACGGTCTCGACCTGGCGGCGGCCGCTAAGAAATACGAACCTTACCTTGACGGAATCGCCTCACGCGAAGAACTGACCTATCTGTTCGAAGAAGCCTTGGGTGAAATCACGGTTGGGCATATGTTTGTAGGAGGTGGCTATCAACCAGAATCCAAGAAGGTGAAGGGTGGACTTCTGGGCGCCGACTACACACTCGAGAATGGACGCTATCGTGTGGCTCGGGTTTACAACGGCGAGAATTGGAATCCCGGGCTGCAAGCTCCTCTCACCCAGCCGGGAGTAAATGTGAAAGCGGGCGACTACATCCTGGCCGTCAATGGCCGTGAGCTGCGTGCTTCCGACGACATCTACAGATTTTTCGAGGCAACTGCTGGCAAACAAGTGCAGCTCAAAGTGGGCCCAAATCCGGACGATAAAGGGGCGAGGGAAGTGACGGTGGTGCCGGTCGAAAATGAAGACACGCTGCGCAACCTGGCTTGGATCGAGGGCAACCGCCGCAAGGTGTACGAGATGACTGGCGGAAAGGTGGCTTATGTTCACGTGCCGAATACTGCGGGTGCGGGCTACAGCAATTTCAATCGTTATTATTTTGCCCAAGTTGGAAAAGAGGCCGCAGTGATTGATGAGCGCTTCAACGAAGGCGGACAACTCGCGGATTACATCATTGATTGCATGCGCCGACCATTGTTGAGCCGGATCGTAACTCGGGAAGGGGCCGACTGGTCGAGCCCGACAGCCGCGATCTATGGTCCGAAGGTAATGATCATCAACGAAATGGCGGGATCGGGAGGAGATGCCTTGCCCTGGTATTTCCGCAAATCAAATATCGGTCTCATCGTTGGCAAGCGGACGTGGGGCGGACTGGTCGGCATTGGCGGATATCCCGAGCTGGTCGACGGCGGATATGTAATGGCGCCGCGTGATGCTATTTACGGCCTCAATGGCGAATGGGAAGTGGAGAACCACGGCATTCCACCTGATTACGACGTGGATCTTGATCCTGCGGCGGTGCGTCAGGGACACGACCCGCAACTGGAAAAGGCTGTCGAGGTCGTCATGCAACTGCTCAAGGAGCATCCATTACCAGAGTACAAGCGGCCGAATTATCCGAATTATCACGTGAGCGATGGATTGGGCATTGGAACGAGTACAGGTAACGCGTCGGCGCCAGCGTCTGCGAACTGATTCAAAACACGAAGGCCGGACCCCCCGGAATTTATTCCGGCTCCGGCCTCGCTTACCTCAACCCTTACTTTAACGTTTGTACTTTTACTTCTGAACCGTGTTGGCTGCGGTTGTGGGATTGCCTGTGTTTCCGCTGCTCGTGATGCGGGTGAGCCGAGGGAAGAACGGGGTCACTTCAAACGGCATCTTGTCGCGCGCTGACGTAATTGCCACCGGTGCGGCTTTGATCAGCTCCACTTTGTCATCCCAGGCATTCAGCTTCACCCGGCCGCCGAGGGGCAGAGCAGCAATCTGATCAAGTTTGTTCGGATCCAGAGCCGGTCCCACGTTCATGAGAGTGGGCATACGCGCTACGCCACCTTTGTTGTCCGTGAAATTGTTGCCCAGGTGCGCGGTCAGAAGCGCTGACAGTTGCGGTCCGCGGACCGCCAATTCCTTCAGGAACAAGGCCGCGGTATCCAGTTTCTGGTTGTAAGGCGAAGTCTTGAGCATGTCCATCGCCTTCTTGTCGGCAGCGATTTCTTCTTCGGGAACGTGCCGGAAGCCAAAATTCTGGTAAGTCGATTCGTCAGTAAAGAGCATGCGATCGTTGAAGGCAAACTTACTGCCCAGATTGTGACCCAGGACAATGTGCGAAAGTTCGTGCGAAAGCACCATGGCTAAGCTGGCTTCGTCAGGAAGCACGTCGATCAGCCCACGGCTGACGATGATGGTGTTACCCACGCTGAAAGTTTCCAGCGGAGAAGTGAGCATTACGCGCGTCCGAACCGGGCGCGGCAGTTCGATGTTGTTGGTGATTTGCAGATTGTTGACTACGGTTTGCAGGATCTTGTCCACCTCGCCTTCGGGCGCAAGTAAGCCGGCATTCTGCAAGCGCTCAACGACATTGTCTTCCGCCTGCTGGAGCCATTGACGCTCGGCCTGCAACGGAGAGGCGTCCGCCGCGGTGCTTTCGTCTTTCACCGAGTCCACCCGAATCTGCGTGAGTTCGCCTCCTTGCTCATTTTTCTTCAGGTCATAACCCCATATGCGAGTCTGCGCCTTGAAGGCCATCGTGTCTTTGGCGCCATAGCTGAAGTCGCCTTCTTCGCTGTAAATGTAGGCGGGAAGCCAGTAGCCGGGAATCAGGTTCAGGCGCCAGCTGTCCATATGGAAGAATTCGGAATTCTTTGGCCGCGCGGCATAGGTGCCGTTGAGCCGCACGATGTTGTACTCCTGATCTTCTACCCAGATGCGGCCAATGAACCGGCCCTTGCCGGCATCTTTTTTAGGGGTGACATCGAGGACGAGGCAGCGCACGTCGCCAAGAAACTCGCGGCGGACGTAGCGGAAATCGTAGTGATTGCGATCGAAGTCCTCGCGGTCGGCGAAGATCATCCAAGAGAAGCCCATCGGCTTGTATTCGAATTTGAATAGCTTGCTGAACCCGCCCATCAGGCGATTCTGGAAGCTTGAGTCTTTGGACAAATAGTCGCGCCGATCCACACTCTCGGCCATATCAATGCGGCCGAGGAAGTAATGATCTTGGCTGGGCACTGGTCCCAATTGCGGATCGAGCTTCAAGTTCTGAAGGTAAGTCTCGACCAGCGGCGTCCGAGTCTTCAGGAAATCCATCAGCGCATGCTCACGCTCGATGGTGCGGTCAACCACCTGATCCATGGTGGTGGGCTGAGCTGCTGCCGGCGTTGTCGAAGTCGTCGGCTGCGTTGTTTGCGGCGTCGAAGACGAAGATGGTGCCGCTGTCTGCTGCGCCACAGCGCTCAGCGTAATCAGCACGGAAGCGGCGACGATCGATTTCCAATTGCGCATAACTCTGTTCCTCTTTTCCTAAAGCCAAGTCCTAAAGCCGAGTTTAATAAGGCTGGTTCAATAAGCCAGCTGAAAAACTACATGTACGACGGCGGTGGAATCTATAGGTACACCATTGCGCAAAGCAGGTTTGAACCGAATCTTGCCGGCGGCTGCCGTGGCGGCTTCATCCAGGCCGTGGCCCATACCACGTACGACTCGATTCACGTGTATTTGCCCATTGGCTCCAAACATCAATTCCAGCAAAACTTCTCCCTCCAGCTTTAGCTGGCGCGCTTCGTTGGTATAAATCGGATTCGATTTGTAAGTGATTTCGACGGGAGTAGTAGGTGGCCCGCTCTCTACCGTTTGCTGCGGCTTCGTTCCGCCTGGCGCGACCTGCTGCGCGCCAAAACCTGCAGTCTGGATTGCGCCGCGTCCGTTACTGCGACCATCACCTTGTCCAGCTTGGGCGATTCCATTGCCAAAACCTGCGCTCGCGATCGTCCCTTTAATCCCTTTTGTCCCGCCCGTGCCATTTCCCATACCTGCGCCGGGAGGCAGATCAAACGAACCAGTGTTGGCCATCGTCAAATGCGCGTTGGGTTTGCCTTGACCCGGGATGCCATTGGGATCGCCAAAGCCGCCGGTTTGCACCTTCTGTATGGGTGCGTTGACGGTGGGGGCTGCTGAACTGCCAAACTGGCCAGTGTGAACGACCAACGTTGGGCGAGCGCCCGATACCTGCTTCAAAACCGAGGGTTCGAAATTGTTAACTACAATTTTGGGAGGTGCGATGTCCGGCTGTTGCGGAGTGCGAATGTCTCGAGGCACAGTTAGCTTCGCCGTGGGAAACACCGGCGCCTTAGGCAGCAGCTTGGCGCGCAATACAGGGGGAGGTGTCTTCGGCTTGAAAGCTTTCGGCTGCAAACTGGGAATCGGAATGATTTCCGTCACGCGATAATTCTGCCCCAACTGCAGCCGCTCCGGCCATATAAATCCGACGTTGATTAGCAGGATGATTACGAGAATCTCGAACCCATAGCTGGTGGCCAGCGTGCGCCAGTCCATCCTGCGCTCCGGCAACAGCCCCAACGTAAAGTGATCAGGCGTAGGCATACATAAGTTCCAAGGAGGAAATCCCGAGCCTGGGGAGAATGCACCGGGTGGAAGTTTTAAGTTACGGTAGATATGGTGGGGGGTAAATGTGCCTGCCGCTCGTGTACTTTGGTAACCGAGAAGAATCCGAAAGCGGAAACCGCCCAAATGCGAGCAGAGTGAAGGCGACTCGCTGACGTCAGACGGTGCGGCGATGGGCAAAAGCATAGAAAACCGGTACTCCCGCCAAAATTACCAGGCATCCGAGAAGAGAATTACGGACGTTATCGACGAAGGTGAAGTAAAGCAGCACGCCAGAAGCCAGCACAAACAGGAGCGGAACCACCGGATATCCCCAGACACGATAAGGCCGCGGGACATTGGGATCACGGCGGCGGAAGACAAAGATCGTGCTCGCGGTCAGCATATAAAAGAGCCATTCTGAAAAGATGGCCAGGGAAAAAAACTGCCGGAAACTACCTCTCAGAAGAAGCAAAATGATGGAGAGGCCAGCTTGCACCAGCAGCGCTGTAGAAGGTGTGCGAAATCGGGGATGGACGTCACCCAACGCAGAAAAGAAATAACCGTCGCGCGACATAGTGAAAGGAAGCCGTGCACCACTCATGATGGTGCCATTCAATGCTACAAACATAGAAAGCGCCATACCGGCAGATACGATACCAGCGCCGATGGGACCGAGTACGAGGGCCATGGCATCCGAAGCGGGCCGTTGGGAAGCGGCCACCGCAGAAGCCGGCAGCACGTACTGCACGGCTGCATTCACCAGCACGTAGAGTGCACCAACGATCGCGACTCCCGCGATCAAGGCGATGGGGATATCACGTTCCGGGTTGCGGATCTCACCTGCCACCATGTTCAGATCGTTCCAACCGTCGTAAGCCCACAGCGCAGCTACCAGCGCTGCCATGAATCCGGCAATGCCCCCTTTTGCCCCAGCATAACTCCCGGCAAAATTTGCCCATGTGCCTCCGCTATAGCTGAAGCCTGCCGCCACGATGGCGAGAATGATCAGCACCTTCAGCAGGGTGAATATCAATTGGAACTCGCCGGCCTTTTTGATTCCGGTGTAGTTAAGAAAAGTTATTAGTAGAGTGGCAGCGATGGCCAGGAGTTGGCCGTAATTGATTGTGAATGGCGTATGTACAGCATTGTTTGAGAGAAATGCGAATGCAGGAAAGGTTCCGAGGACGCGCACGATTCCGGTCGTCAATGTGGCGATGGACGCAGGTTTGGCAATCAGGAACCACGTCCAGGAAGCCAGGAACCCAGCGAGCGGTCCGTAGGCATCGCGCATGTAGACATATTCGCCGCTGGCTTGCGGTTTCATCGCCCCCAACTCCGCGTAGGTAAGGGCGCCGAAAAACGAAAGCAGCCCGCCCACCAGCCACACTATGTAGACAATTTTCGCCGAGCCCACCGCTTGCATCATCTCGGTGGGAACAAGAAATATCCCGCTGCCGATGACCGTGCCGACGACGACCGCGACTGCCTGGCTGACACCGAGATCGCGGGCGAGTTCGGGTCGAGAGGAGGTATTCATGCGGGCTGTCTCGGGCTGTTCTTTTCGAAGACGATGCTGGTAGCGTATCCAACCACAAAGGTCACAATCGTTCCAATCGCCACGTACCAGGTCCACGGCACTCGAGTCCCCAGCCAAATGTAGAGTTCGATAAGGAAGCCACACAGCATTCCGACCATTGCTCCATTTTGATTGGCCCGCCGCGTCAGCACGCCCAGCAGGAATACGCCTAGCAACGCGCCATAAGCGACCGACGCGATTTGCAATCCCACTTCGATCACGCGCCCGACTTTGTGCAGTGATAACACTGCCAATCCGAATAGCAATAGAGCCCAAAAAAGTGTTGCTAATCGAGAAAGCTGCACACGCCTGCGCTCGTCTAATTGCGGGCGGTGTTGAAGATAAAAATCGATGATCGTAGTGGAAGACAACGAGTTCAGCGCGGCACTCAGGTTTGACATTGCAGCCGCCAAAATGGCGGCGATCAGCAGACCAGAAATCCCGTGTGGCATCTGACTGACGATGAACGTGGGATAAATCCGATCTGCCTTGCCAAATGTTGCCGACGGGACTTGGTAGAAGGCGAACAGCATCACGCCGACGAGCAAAAAGAGAGCGAACTGAAATAAAATCGCAAGACCACTGGAAAGCAGTGCCGTGACGGACTGTCGTTGGGTGCGCGCCGCCAGGAGTCGTTGCACGATCAGTTGATCGGTGCCATGGCTGGCTGTGGTCAAGAATGCCCCCCCGATCAATCCCGCCCAGAAAGTGTAGGGTTTCCAGAAGTCGGGGCTGAAATCAAAGATTCGCAGCTTGCCTGCGCTCTCGGCCATCGTGTGAACTGTGGACCAGCCACCGGGCACGACGTGCAGAACTGTGAACAGTCCCACCAAAGTGCCGCCGACATAGATGAAGGTCTGCACCACGTCAGTCCAAATCACGGCGGCCAGGCCGCCTTCGAAGGTGTAGATCAAGGTCAGTGCCGTGATGATCGCGATAGAAGCAATCTCACCAGTGCCCAGTGCAATGGCCACGACAATGGACACGGCATACACGCGCACGCCTTCTGCTGCTGCCCGTGTCAGCAGGAACAGCCCGGCAGTTAATGAACGTAGCTTTCTTCCAAAGCGGCGCTCGATCAGTTCGTAGGCGGTATAGAGCTCTCCGCGAAAATAATGCGGCAGCAAGATAAAACTTATAATGACGCGCCCCACGAGATAGCCGAACACTACCTGCAAGAAGGTGAGATTGGTGTCATATGCCAATCCGGGGATGCTAATGATGGTTAGGGTACTGGTTTCGGCGGCGACGATGGATAACGCAATTGCCCACCATGGAATGTCGCGGTCAGCCAAAAAATAATCGCGCAGCGTACGCTGGCGTTTACGGAAACGCAGGCCGAACAACGTGATGCCCGCGAGATAAAGCGCGATGATGCCGAGGTCGAGCTTATCCAGGCCCATGTATGAGTTTGTAGCGGCTCGCGACATTATGGCGGAAAACGACTGGCGAAACTTGAAACCGCACCTGCGGAGTCAATCCCCTATGGTAGAAATACGTCCGTGGCGATCTTTCTTGGCATCGATGGGGGCGGAACCAAGACCTCCTGTGTGATCGGTGACGAAACTTCTGTGCTGGGCAGCGGCACGGCTGCGGGAAGTAATGTGATCCGCTTGGGCGAGGCGAAGGCGCGAGAGGCTCTTGGCGCTGCGATCCGCCAAGCATGTGCTGCCGTAAAAATGACTCCCGCTCAAATCGAAAGAACTTGTGTGGGGCTGGCGGGAGCCGGGCGACCGGAAATCAGCAACCTTGTGCGCCGTCTGTTGGCGGAGTTGGTTTCAGGAGAAATCGAAGTGGTCGGCGATATGGTCATCGCGCTGCAAGCTGCCTTTGGCAACGGAGCCGGCGTCATGGTGATTGCGGGCACAGGATCGATGGCTTACGGACGCAATGCTTCAGGCAACACTCTGCGCGCGGGTGGATGGGGATTCTCGATTTTCGATGAAGGCTCCGGTCACTGGATTGGACGCTCCGCGATCGCTGCCATCATGCGCGATTATGACGAAACCGGTGAAGAAAACTCCGCTCTGCTGGACAGCGTTAAGAAGGCCTGGGGTCTCACCACACGCGAACAGTTGGTGTTGGCCGCGAATGCTCACCCAAGTCCGGACTTCGCCGCGCTTTTGCCGGCGGTACTGTTAGCCGCCGATTCCGGGGATGCACTGGCTCGGTCCATTCTCACACAGGCCGGGACGGAGCTCGCGCGTTTGGCCAAAATTGTAATTCGCCGGCTGTTTCCCGATGGCGATCAAGTACCGGTGGCCATGTCCGGCGGTGTTTTCAGCAACTGCGCGCTGGTGCGCCAGGTTTTCTACAATAGTCTGCGTTCCGAATATCCTAATTGCTCGGTGAATCTAACCGTGATTGAGCCAGTGCGAGGTGCGCTAGAGTTGGCCCGCAAAGGCGCGAAAGTGTAGCGAGGTCACAGAAGCTGAGGCTGATGACGAAATCACCCACACCTGTCAGCAGCGCAAGTGACTCAGCATCCATTCCTCTCGAAGAGGCCATTCATAACAATTCTAAGGATGTCTTGAATGCGGTTGTCACTGATCCCTCTCTTACCCTCGACCTAGCGCTCGCCCTCCTGAAGCGCAGAGACTTGCCGGCGCAAGTGGTGGAACAACTCGGCAAAAACGGCACTCTGATGAAAAGCCGCAAGCTCAAGCTGGCGATGATTGAGCATCCCAGGACGCCGCGGCATCTCTCGTTGCCCATGGTGCGTCACCTTCACGTTCGATCTGATGAAAGTAGCGCTGACGCCAGGCGCTCCCGCCGATATCAGGATCGCCGCGGATGAGGCGCTGGCCAATCGACTGGAAAAAATCTCCATGGGTGAAAGACTTTCTTTGGCACATCGGGCGTCGGAGAGAATTGCCAGAGCGCTTTTGCTCGATTCCGAAACGCGAATTGTCCGAGCGGCGCTGGAAAATCCTCGTCTGACCGAGGCCTCGATTATCAAAGCTTTAATGCGCCGTAATTCATCCTCAGCTTTCGTTGAAGCGGTGTGCCGCCACTCCAAGTGGTCGCCGCGACGAGAAATCCGAATGGCGCTGCTGCGCAATGAAAAGACTCCGCTGGCCCGCGCTCTGGAATTGTCACGCTCACTTCCCGTGACTCTGGTGCGAGAAAGTCTGCACGGGTCCCGACTTCCGACCAACGTCAAATCTTATGTATTACAAGATCTGGCGAAGCGAAGTGGATCGAATGGAAGATCGTGAGCTTCGCCGTTTTAGGATCGGTGGAATCCATGGTCGAATCGCCGTCTGTTGTTTCGTTCAATTCTCGGTTGGAACCCGCCCAACCTGGCCGAGAAACGGGGGCGCGACGAGTGCCCATGCGGAAATATATGGGAGAATGCAGCGAGGGAAAGGGATTCTCCACTTCAGCGACATGATAAAACACGCAAATACAGCCAGGCAGATCAGCGACTTGAGGCTCGATATATATCGCCGGTTGGACGAGTCCACGGCGGCTGTGCGGAAGACTTGTACTTCGGCGGAGGCGGCAGCCTATCAAAAAGCAATTGGCCGTGTCATATACCCAATTATCTTCGACGTATTGGAGCCACTCTATGTAGAACATCCAGCGCTCAAGCCGCCGAAATGGCAATCATGACCTTGCTCCAGAATCTTGTGACGGGCCGCCATTCGTAACCTCGTCCTCCTTGGGAGTGATCCCCTAGCTCCGTCATGATCAGGACGCGGAGCGGAGGCACCTTGATCCCGAGATCTTGATTATTTCCGGAAGTGACTAAGGATGGCCTCCGCCTGAGGACGCGTCACCACCGCGGAAAGAGCCGCGACGTCTGCCTGTCTCACCGCCTGCACGCTACCGAAGTGCTCCAGCAGCCGGCGGGTTGTACGCTCGCCCACTCCGGGGATGGTGAGCAGTTCGGTGGATCGATCGCGCATCTGGCGGCGTTTGCGATGGAAGGTTACAGCGAAGCGGTGCGCTTCATTGCGAATCAATTGGACTAGGTGAAGCACAGGTGAGTGGTGATCGAGAGCCACCGGTTCATCTTCTTGTCCAGAGACATAAATAATTTCCTCGCGTTTGGCGATTGCAGCCAGCGGCTGATTGATGACTTCGAGCGATTCCAGCGCTTCAGCGGCGGCATGTAACTGGCCCAGTCCGCCATCGATCAGCACCAGGCTCGGCATCTTCTTTTTCTCGTCCTGCACACGCTTGTAGCGGCGCTTCACCACCTCGCGCATGGAGGCGAAATCGTCCACGCCATCCACGCTGCGGATTATGAACTTGCGGTAGTCTGACTTCTTCATCTGCCCATCTTCCCACACCACCATCGAAGCAACGGTTTCAGCGCCCTGAATATGCGAAATGTCAAAGCACTCGATGCGAGAGGGCAGTTCGGGCATCCCAAGCGTATCCTGAAGCGCTTCCTGGATGGCCTTCGTATTCGGTTTCATGATTCTGAACCGCTGATCATAGGATTGCTTGGCATTGTTGCCGGCGAGATCGATGAGCGAGCGCTTGTCGCCGCGCTGGGGCACAAGGATATGCACACGCGCGCCGCGGGAGTCCTCGATCTGGTCTGACAGCAATTCTTCGACCATCTCGCGATCTTCAAATTCGACCGGCACGTAAATATTTCGTGGTACGTAGGGCTGTCCAATGTAGAGCTGCTTGAGTAGTGCAGAGAAAAAATCACCAGGATGGAATGAAGCCTGCCCCGAGTCATTGCCATCTGCGTCCTTGCGAGAAGTACCTGGCGTCGCAAAATCGGGCAAGTCTTCCCAGAAGAACTCGCGCCGATCAAGCACTCGTCCAGCCCGCATGTGAAACAAATTGACCGCCAACATGCCATTTTCGAAGTGGTACCCAAACACGTCCGCGTCATCGCCCTCGACCGAAGCGATGCGCTGCTTTTCGTGTAACAGCTCGACGGTCGAAATCAGGTCGCGATACTTGGCCGCTCGCTCATACTCCTGCGCCTCGGCAGCTTTCGCCATACGCTCACGCAAAGAGCGGTAGAGGTCGGTGGGGCGGCCTTCCAGGAATAGCTTCACATCCCGAATCGCCTCCAGATAGATATCCGGCGTAGTCAGCCCTTCAACGCACGGTCCCAGGCAGCGGCCGATGTAATACTGCAAACAGGGGCGGAGATGAAATCGGTTGAGATCGACCTTGCAGGAGGGAATCAGAAAATGACGATGGATCAAATCCACGATCCTATAAGCCAGATTGGCAGGGAAGTAAGGCCCGTAATACGAGCTGCCGTCTTTGCGTAGCCGTCGCGTGACGTAAACCCGTGGAAAGCGCTCGCCCATCGTGAGCTTCACGTACGGGTATGTTTTATCGTCGCGCAGAAGAATGTTGAAGCGAGGTTGCTTCTGCTTGATCAGGTGATTCTCAAGGGCCAGCGCCTCTTTTGAGTTCGCGACGACGATGTAATCGACGTCCACGGCCTCGCGAACCAGGGATCCAGTTTTCGCATCCTCAACACGGCCCTCGTGGAAATAGGAGGAGACCCGGCTGCGCAGGTTATTGGCCTTGCCCACATAAATGACCTGGCCGTCGGCGTTTTTATACAGGTACACGCCGGCCGACACCGGCAAGGTGCGAATTTTGGCGGCAAGATCCATTGCGTTTCTTAATTTTAGATGATGTGGTTTAAGGACGTTGCGCTTCTAGGTGTGTTACAATATTTTATTGTGAGTCATACATTAACAATTCGTCTTACGGATGAGCTAATTGCTTGGCTCAAAGAAACAGCCCGCAAGACTGGTCTACCGGTGGGCAGGCTGATTCGTCAGCAACTCGAAACTGCGAAGGCGGGGAAAGGGAAGCAAACTTTCCTACATCGTGCGGGTGAGATCAACGGCCCGCCGGATCTCTCGTCCCGTAAAGGATTTTCGCGTAAATGAAGGGCATAGCTGATACAGGGTTCATCGTTGCCTTTGGTAATAGAGGCGATCACCACCACGAATGGGCTTTGAACATCGCCAAGATTTTGACCGAACCGCTGCTAACCTGCGAGGCGGTTTTGGCTGAATCCGCGTTTCACCTCGGGTCGAGTTCGTATGTACTGAACTTGATGGAGGAAGAGATGATCCGGCTAGCCTTCGACGTCCCTAGAAACCTGGAGCAGTTAGTAGAGCTAGCTCGGCGATACGAGGACCGCAAACCCGATCTTGCTGATCTTTGTGTAATCCGTATGAGCGAAATGTATCCTCGACACACCGTCCTCACAGTGGACGAGAGCGACTTTCGGGTGTTTCGACGGAATAAGCGGGAAACAATCCCAATCCTGTGTCCTCCTAGGACGCGCTGACTCAATTCACCGTATAAATTTTCCTCACTCCGTGTCCCGTTTTCCCGCTGCTTCTCCCGAAACCTTGGTGCCATGTTACCTAAGTTATTGGACACCAGGGACTTATGGCTTGGCGCACGAAGGTACGATTGGCACCCCTCGTGCTCAAGTACACTGCGGGACAGGAAACAAGACCGGCTCCGCCCAGCACTAATAGTACGGCCACGGTTTGATGTTCAGAGAGAAAGAAGGAGTTCGCTAAGATGAATCGTATCTCACTAACAGTTCTGCTCGCAGCCAGCATGGCGGCGACTATTGGTTGTTCCACCAAGAACTACGTGCGTCAAGAGACGACGCCGCTCATTAACAAGACCAATGAGCTGGACGACCTGACTGCAAAGAATTCAAGGGACATTAAAGAAGTAGACGCGCGTGCCCAAGCTGGCATCCAGTCGGTGCAGGCCAAGGCGGCAGAGGTAGATCAAAAAGCGCAGTCTGCCAGTCAGCAGGCCGGCGAAGCACAAACGTTGGCGGACAATGCGGTTCATCGCGTAGATAAGCTGCAGAACACGGTCGCCAATCTGGATAACTATCACGTCATAACCGAGACCTCTGTCCACTTTGGCTTTAACAAGGACAACCTGACTAAGAAGGCTCAGGAAGCCTTGGATCAGCTCGCCGCAGACGTCACCAATGCCAAGGGTTACATCATCACGGTGGAAGGTGGTACGGATTCCGTCGGCAGCCAAGATTACAACTACGACCTCAGTGAGCGTCGTGCCGACTCCGTGATTCAGTACCTGGCTTCGCAGCACAGCATTCCTGCCCACAAGGTGTATCTGATTGGGCTGGGTAAAGATAAGCCGGTCGAGAGCAATAAGACTCGGGAAGGTCGCGCTAAGAATCGCCGTGTGGATGTACGTTTGATGACCAACACGGGCGAGGCAACGGCTCCTGCGCAGCAGCAGCCGACCGCGGCTAATCCGACGGCTCCGCCGTCTATGTAACGGTTTTCCCTCCTCCCCGGAGGACTTCGCCAACACAGGCCGTTCCACCCCCATGGAGCGGCCTATTTTTTT